>Ga0187886_1002666_pt1 | contig 14033 bp, 19 predicted proteins | sample June2016WEW_20_1_FD_133001 | JGI IMG/M metagenome (GOLD analysis project Ga0187886, IMG submission 133001) | Peatland microbial communities from SPRUCE experiment site at the Marcell Experimental Forest, Minnesota, USA - June2016WEW_20_150 | ecosystem: Environmental > Terrestrial > Soil >... | reverse complement strand
ATGTGGCTCGGAGAACAGATCACGGAAAAGGGTATCGGCAACGGTATCTCGCTCATCATATTCGCCGGCATTGTGGCAAGAATGCCCAACGCTCTGGCCAGCACGGCAAGCCTTGTCAACACTGGCGAGATGAACTGGTTCGTCGTGATCCTCCTCATACTCATGATGTTCCTTGTGGTGGCCTTCATCATATATATGGAGACAGCCCAGAGAAGGATCCCGGTCCAGTACGCGAAGCGGGTGGTCGGGAGAAAGATGTACGGGGGGCAATCCACGCACCTGCCTTTGAAGGTCAATCAAGCCGGCGTCATCCCGCCTATATTTGCTTCGTCCATCATCATGTTCCCGGCTACTATCGCGAATTTTATCCAGCACCCCTACATGAAGCGGTTTGCCCAGCTTCTCACGCCGGGCAGCATCCCCCACGAATTGCTTTACGTAGGTTTCATTATTTTCTTCTGCTTCTTCTATACGGCAATTGTCTTCAACCCTGACAACGTTGCCGACAACATGAAAAAATACGGCGGATACATCCCGGGGATCCGCCCCGGAAAAAAGACCTCGGAGTATATCGAGAAGATACTTTCCAGGATAACCTTTACTGGCGCTGTTTATATATCCTTCGTCTGCGTGCTGCCGACAATACTGGTCCAGAAATTCAATGCCCCCTTCTATTTTGGAGGGACCGCCCTTCTTATCGTCGTAGGCGTCGGTCTCGACACGATCCAGCAGATCGAATCCCATCTCATCTTGCGTCACTACGACGGACTCGTGAAAAAGACGGCAAGGATGAAGGGGAGAAGGTAGAGCGCAGGGTTTATCTGATGGAGATTGGACGTTGACGGATGATAGTGCTGAAAAATGCAGAAGAGATAGGCAGGATGAGGACTGCCAGCAAGTACGCGATGGAGGTGTTGCTGGAGCTGAAACCCTATATCCTGGAAGGCGTGAGGACCTCCGATCTTGAAACTGCGTGCGAGGAGATGGTGCGGAAGCGCGAAGTCATAAAGGCCGCTTTCAAGGGGTACAACGGCTTTCCGTACTGCCTGTGCGTCTCCGTGAATGATGAAGTCGTCCATGGGATGCCCTCGGACGAGCGGGTCCTGAAGGAAGGAGACATAGTTAGCCTGGACTTTGGTGCCATTTATGAAGGGTTCTACGGTGATGCGGCGGTGACTTATCCTGTGGGGAAGGTATCGGCGGGCGCGCGCAAATTGGTCTCCGTCACCGAGACCTCGCTTTACAAAGGCATAGACGAGGTCCGGGAGGGGGCAAGGCTCCACGACGTTTCTTATGCCATCCAGTCTTTTGTCGAGGCGGAGGGGTTTTCCGTCGTAAGGGAGTTCGTCGGGCACGGCATCGGCAGAAACCTGCATGAAGAGCCGCAGATACCCAATTTCGGCGTGAAGGGTACTGGCGTAAGGTTAAAAAGGGGCATGGTGCTAGCCATCGAGCCCATGATAAATGAAGGTACGAGTGACATAATAATCAAGGAAAACGGATGGACGGCGGCGACCAGGGACGGCAGACTTTCGGCTCACTTCGAGCATACCGTCGCCCTAACTGAGAAGGGGGCGGAGATTCTGAGCGCCATATGAGGGTGTATGCCTAAAGGTGAAGGAATAGAGGTAGAGGGGACAGTGGTGGAGCCGCTGCCGAACGCCATGTTCAGGGTAGAGCTGCCGAACGGGCACAAGGTGCTCGCCCACGTTTCCGGGAAGATGCGAATGAACTATATAAAGATTTTGCCCGGCGACAAGGTTATCGTTGAGCTTTCGCCATACGACCTGACTAGGGGAAGGATAATCTACAGGGCAAAATAGGAGGTTTTCTATGAAGGTAAGGCCCTCGGTGAAGAAGCGGTGCGACAAGTGCAAGATAATTAAGCGAAAAGGGATAATAAGGGTTATATGCGAAAACCCTAAGCATAAGCAGAGACAGGGTTAAGGAGGGCTACGGTGGCACGAATCGCTGGTGTTGATATCCCGAGGGAGAAGCGGATCGAAATTGCCCTTACCTACCTTTACGGGATAGGCAGATCTTTGTCCAACCGTATATTGTCGCAGGCCGGAATCGATCCCGACAAGCGGACAAATATGCTGACCGAAGAAGAGGTTGCACGGATCAGGGATATAATCGAACAGGAGCATAAGATAGAGGGCGACCTCCGCAAAGATGTCAGCATAAACATAAAGAGATTGATGGATATAGGCTGTTATCGCGGCTTGAGGCACAGGAGGGGCCTGCCGGTAAGGGGCCAGAGGACGAGGACGAATTCGAGGACCAGGAAAGGACCGCGAAAGACTTCGATGAAAAGAAAGAAGTAAGGGGGCGAAATGGCAAAGGTGCGAAAGACGGGCAAGAAGAAAGCGAAGAGGAATATACCTGTCGGAGAAGTGCATATACAATCGAGCTTCAATAACACTATCATTACCATTGCGGACCCCCAGGGGAACGTGGTTTCGTGGTCGAGCGGCGGTATAGCCGGCTTCAAAGGCTCAAGGAAGAGCACCCCCTTCGCCGCACAGCTTGCCGCCGAAAATGCGGCAAAGAAGGCTATCGAGCAAGGCATGAGGACAGTGGATGTATACATAAAGGGGCCGGGGGCCGGCCGGGAGGCAGCCCTGAGGGCGATCCAGAGCGCCGGCTTGAAGATCCATCTTATAAAAGACGTTACTCCTATTCCCCATAACGGGTGCAGGCCGCCGAAAAGAAGAAGAGTTTAGGAGGAGAAATTGTCGAGATATACGGGACCTGTCTGTAAGATATGCAGAAGAGAAGGGATGAAGCTCTTTGAAAAGGGCGAGAAATGCTACGCCGAGAAATGCGAGGTGGAGAAGAGGAATTATCCGCCCGGCGTCCATGTAGAGACAAGGGTCAAAATGACCGAGTACGGCATCCGGCTCCGCGAGAAGCAGAAGGTAAAGAGGATGTACGGCCTTACGGAGAACCAGTTCAAGCGGTTCTTCATCATGGCCGAGAAGACGAAAGGCGTAACGGGCACAAACCTGCTCGTCTATCTCGAAAGACGACTCGACAATATGGTGTACCGCCTGGGTTTTGCGGTGTCGAGGAAAGAGGCCCGTCAGATAGTGTCTCACTCCCACGTCTCGGTAAACGGAAGGACGGTTAACATACCTTCGTACCTCGTGAAGGAGGGGGACGAAATTGCCATCAGGCACAAGGAGCTGCCTTCCGTACGGAATGCTCTGGAGTCCGTAGTGCGCAGAGGCCTTCCGCCATGGCTGGACCTGGACAAGGAGGCGATGACGGGCAGGATAAGGCTTTTGCCGACCAGGGAAGATATCTCTGTGCCCATTAAAGAACAGCTAATAGTAGAGTATTATTCCCGTTAGTTTCTTTCCCCCTTAAAGGAGGAGCTATGTATATGTTCGAAAAAAATTGGCAGGAGCTAATCAAGCCAACGAAGATTGACATAGAGAGGGAGACCTGCTCCGTATATTATGTCCGGTTCTCCGCAGAACCTTTTGAGCGAGGTTATGGGATCACCGTTGGCAATTCGTTGAGGAGGGTGCTCCTGTCATCCATCATGGGCGCAGCTATTACTTCAGTGAAGATCGAGGGTGTGGACCACGAATTCTCCACCGTCAGAGGGGTGAAAGAAGATGTGACGGAAATCATTCTCAATCTGAAAAAGGTGGTGCTCCGGATGGAGGACGACCGGCCCAAAACGCTGAAGATAGATGCGCGGGGCGAGGGTGTGGTGAAGGCGGGGGACATCGTACATGACGGCGGCTTGGAGATCATAAACCCCGAGTATCACATCGCAACCTTAAGCGATGAGGCAAAGCTCTACATGGAGATGAGGGCCAGGGTAGGCAGGGGATATGTGCCCGCCGAGAGAAATCGCGAAGAGGAAGAGCCCATCGGAACTACCCCGATAGATGCCATATTCTCCCCTGTCAAAAGAGTAAGTTACAACGTGAGCCCGGCCCGGGTGGGTTTTCGGACCGATTACGATAAGCTGACCATGGAGATATTGACGGACGGCAGCATAAGCGCCCTCGACGCCCTCTCCTTTGCCGCAAAGATCATCAGGGAACAGATGCGCATATTCATAAATTTTGAGGAACCGCTGGATTACGAGGGGGGAGAACTGAAGGAGGGCGAAAGACAGGAGTTCAATGACAACCTTTACCGGAACGTCGATGAGCTCGAGCTGTCCGTCAGGAGTGCCAACTGTCTGAAGAATGCAGACATAAAGTACATCGGTGAGCTCGTGCAGAAAACTGAGCAGGAGATCCTGATGACCAAGAACTTCGGAAGAAAATCACTCAACGAGATAAAAGAGATACTTGCGTGCATGGGGCTGAAGCTCGGCATCAGGCTTGACAACTTCCCGCCCAGGGAGGAGCTCGACAGGATGGCGCAAAGAAGGAAAGACCAAGGATAGAGGGTGCATCATGAGGCATTTGAAAGCAGGCAGGAAGCTGAACAGGACGTCAAGCCACAGGAAGGCGCTCTTTCGTAATCTGGCCGCAGCCCTTTTTCATCACGAGAGCATTAAAACGACCAACCCCAAGGCTTTGGAGCTCCGGCGCGTTGCCGATAGGCTCATCAGCCTGGCGAAGAGCGGAGGCACCCATGCCGCGCGCCACGCTTTTGCAATCTTGCGGGACAAGGAAGCGGTAAAAAAGCTCTTTTCGGACATAGGCATGAGGTATTCCGGCATCAACGGGGGGTACACACGGGTCCTCAAAATCGGCTGCAGGAAGGGCGATGCTGCGCCCATGGCTCTTGTCGAGCTGACCCAGAAGAGGGGCCAGAAGGAACAGGAGAAGGGGCAGAAAAAGGAGGCCCGGAAGGAACAGGAGAAGGGGCAGAAAAAGGAGGCCAAAGAGGGCAAGCCAAAGAAACCTGCCCAGACCGGCCGGGGCAAGAAGGAGCAGGAGAAGGGGGAGAAAAAGGAGCCCAAAGAGGCCAAGGCAAAGAAAGCCACCCAGAAGACTGGCCGAAAAAAACAGGCCGAAGCAGGAGAAGACTGATTACCCGGTATAGGACGGTCATAGTTGGGGGATCGTCTAACGGCAGGACACAAGATTCTGGATCTTGCTATCTAGGTTCGAATCCTAGTCCCCCAGAACTGCATAATGTCTCGACCCATCGCCTTAATCGCACGGGCTTGCCATAAGGAACAACTAAAACGTCCAATGGATGCGCGTGGCGCTTTGACTATAATCACATGGCTTTCCCACGGGAAACAACTAAAACGTCTTGCCTTCTTAACGAGGGCTGGCCGGTTGTCGGTGGGCGCCGGCGAAAGCGGGTTGCCTGCGGCCGGTCGCCCTTTGCTCAGGGAGGGGGCGCGGAAGCCCTGATAATTGCATGCAAAGAAGGGTCGCCGTAATCGTACCGGCTTTCAACGAAGAGCAGACGATCGGAAGCGTCATTAGGGGCGTGAAGGGGCTTGGCGCCGAATACGAAGTGATCGTCGTCAACGATTGCTCGGGGGACAATACCACCAGGAACGCGGAGGCCGAAGGGGCTACGGTCATCGAGCTGCCCGTAAATCTCGGCATCGGAGGGGCCGTTCAAACGGGTGTGAAATATGCGCTGGCGGCCGGCTTCGATGCCTGCGTCCAGGTCGATGGAGACGGTCAGCACCCGCCTTCCGAGATCCCGAAGCTGGTCGAGCCTCTCTTCGGCGGCGGGGTGGATATGGTGGTAGGCTCGCGCTTTCTTGGCGGCACTTACAAGGTCCCTTTCATGAGGGCATTCGGCATCAGGATCATATCGCTCTTCCTCAGGGCGAGCACCGGCGTGAGATTCAAGGATACCACAAGCGGGTTCAGGGCGTTCTCGAGGCCGGTGATGGCATTTTTTGCACGCAGCTATCCCCAGGATTACCCCGAACCGGAATCTCTGCTCATGGCACATCTCAAGCGCTTCAAAGTGGTAGAGGTCGCCGTGGATATGAATTACAGGGAGCATGGGATATCGTCAATCACGCCTTTTCGTGCGGCTTACTACATGACGAAAGTGCTTTTGGCGATGCTGATCGATCTCTTCAAGGAGTTCTAAGGAGACTACGGAAATGCTCCATATCCGCCTCTTTATTGGCCTAATCAGTGTTGTTTTTTTCGTGGTTACCTTCGAGTTCATCAGGAAAAGGCACCTGAGGGAGGAATACGCGATCCTCTGGCTTTTCACGTCCTCCATCATAGCAGCACTCAGCCTCTGGCCCGGGTTCGTGAACATCTTGAGCGAAATAACGGGTCTCTATTACATCACCGCAGTGCTGATTATCGTTTTTGCCTTTGTTATAGCAGTGCTCATGCACTATTCGATCACCATATCGAAAATAAAGGAGATGAACAAGGAGCTAACGCAGAAATGCGCCATGCTCGAGCTGCGTTTGCGCGAACTTGAACGGACGCAGGGTCGGTAAGGAAAAATGGAGCGGGCAACGGGGCTCGAACCCGCGGCATCAAGCTTGGGAAGCTTGCACTCTACCAACTGAGTTATGCCCGCTTATAAGAGAATAATAGAGGAACTGCCACGCCAAGTCAATACCTTTGAAGGTCGGCCGAAAACTGTGATCTTCTTGCCGTTCCCCGGTTTTCTTTGCTAAGAAAGGGGCTTCGTGGAATTGCTTATGAGGATGCGATCTGTTATAAAATTAGCTCATTTTTCGTCGCCATGAGGACCGAAGAGTTCGATTATTCACTGCCCGGGGATTTAGTCGCCCAGCACCCCGCGAAGGAAAGGACGGCGTCCCGCCTCCTCGTTCTTCGCAGGTCGGACGGGCACGTGGAGCACCGCCATTTTGCCGATATAAGGGGCTACCTGAAAGAAAATGACCTGGTAGTACTAAACGACACCAAGGTCTTGCCTGCCCGGCTAGCCGGGACCAAGGTGACGGGAGGGGCTGTCGACATCCTGCTGACTGAGAAAATCGATGAGAAGAAGTGGTCCTGCCTTGTCAGGGGCCTCAAGAGGGGGACCGGAAAGGTGGTGGTCAGCGTAGGGGGAGTATCTCTCGGACTTCTACCCGGACCTGACGGGTGGACAGCCGAGTTTCCCGAAGGGCTGGACGCTGGGGAGCTGATGGCCCGGTCAGGTCGCATGCCCCTGCCCCATTACATCAAGAGGGGGACAAACGAGGGCCGGCAAGGCGACGACGAGCGGTACCAGACCGTCTATGCCCGCTGTGAGGGATCTATTGCTGCGCCGACAGCCGGGTTGCACTTCGACGAGGACTTGCTCCGGAGGATCGAAGGGGTGGGTGCTACCGTAGTCAGCCTGACGCTCCACATAGGGATAGGCACGTTCTTGCTCATAAAGAGCGAACATGTGGAAGCACACGAGATGCACAGCGAGCGCTACTCCCTTTCGCCCGGGTTAAAAGAGGCGGTTAAAAGGGCAAAGGCCGCGGGCGGCAGGGTCATCGCGGTGGGGACGAGCGTAGTGAGGACGCTGGAGACGGCCTATGGGGGAGAGAATGGGACGCTGGCGGGCAGCACGAGCCTTTTCATCTATCCAGGCTACAGGTTTCGCGTCGTGGACGGGATCATCACCAATTTTCACCTGCCCAGATCGACGCCGCTCTTGCTCGTTTGTGCCTTCGCCGGAAAAGAAGCAATAGAGGGGGCTTACAGGGAAGCCGTCGAGCGGGGCTATAGGTTTTACAGTTACGGCGACGCAATGTTTATTTCATGAACCCTCTCGCTATCGCAAAAGTCGACGGGCAGGCCAGGCTCGCCGCTCTTCAAACGGAGCACGGTTCGGTAGAGACGCCGGTTTTCATGCCGGTGGGGACGCAAGGGGCAGTCAAAGCCATTCTTCAACGGGACCTCAAGGAGATGGGGGTAAGGATGGTGCTGGCCAACGCGTACCATCTCTATTTGAGGCCGGGTGATGCCCTTATCAGGGACATGGGTGGCATCCAAGCCTTCATCGACTGGGACGGGGCGGTATTGACGGACAGCGGAGGATACCAGATCTTCAGCCTCGGAGGGCTTAGAAAGATAGAGGAAGAAGGTGTGACCTTCCAGTCACACATTGACGGCTCGAAGCACTTCCTCACCCCTGAGCGGATAGTGGAGGTGCAGGAGCACATCGGGGCGGACGTCTGCATGTGCCTTGACGAGTGTGTAGCCTATCCATCGTCCCGCACCTATACTAGCGCGGCGGTCGACCGCACTACCAGGTGGGCGGCGAGGTGTCGGAATGCAAAGGCCCCGTCCTCACTTCTCTTCGGCATTGTCCAGGGCGGCATGTATGCCGATTTGAGGCGCCGCTCTGCGGCCGACCTTCTAGAAATCGGGTTCGACGGGTACGGGCTCGGCGGCTTCAGCGTGGGCGAGCCCAAGGACGTCATGTGGGAGATGGTCGACGAGGTTATCGGCCTGCTGCCCGCAGATAAACCACGCTACCTCATGGGTGTCGGCTTTCCGGAGGATATAGTGGAAGGTGTAAAGAAGGGTGTTGACATGTTCGACTGCGTTATCCCCACGCGGCATGCCAGAAACGGCAGCCTCTTCACAAAAACGGGCAGGATCAACATCAAACACGCAAAATACGCCGCTGATGAACGGCCCATCGATGAGACATGCCTTTGCTACACGTGCATGCATTTCTCGAGGGCCTATCTCAGGCATCTCCTTATGGCCCGCGAGCTCGCGGCTTACTATCTCAACACTCTGCATAACCTCTTCTTTTACACTGAGCTGCTAAGCCGCATTAGGGCCGCAATCGGCGGAGGGAGGTTCGGGGAGTTCTATAAGGATTTTATGTCTCAATGGAAAGGAGGTGAATTATACGATGGATCTGGCATACGCGATGGGTAGTCAGGCAGGCGGCCAGGGGGGCAGCATGCTCACTTTCCTCCCCCTTATCCTCCTGTTCGCGGTCTTCTATTTTCTCCTTATAAGGCCGCAGCAGAAGAGGGCAAAACAGCACAAGACGTTCATGGAGAACCTGAAGAAGGGAGATACGGTTATCACTTCGGGGGGTTTGTATGGTAAGATAACAGGTATCACCGACGAGGCAATTACCATGGAAATAGCCGAAAAAATCAGGGTAAAAGTCGCAAAAAACGCGGTAGTAGACTACGTGAAAGGAGAACAGGCGTGAGAAGGTATGAGAACATTTTGATAGTGGCCCCAGACTGTACGAAGGAGGAAGAGGACGACCTGCTCCGAAGGGTACAGGCAAACGTCGAGAAACTGGGCGCGGAATTGCTGCGAGTCGATGACTGGGGCGTGCGAAAGCTTGCCTATCAGATCAAGAAGAAAGACAGGGGCCACTACTTCTTCCTGCTTCTGAGCATGGATGAGTCAACCGTGGTAGTGCTTGACAAGTTTTATAGGACGATGGACCTTATTCTAAGGCACCTTTTTGTCGTGGTCGACGAGAAGGACAAGGGACTGGAGAAGCCGCCGGAACCAGTCGTCTTCGATGAGCTGGAGGGTGAAGCATAGTGAACAAGGTCTTCCTCTCAGGAAAGGTGAAGAAAAGGCCGGAAGTGGCATACACTCCGAGGGGCCGAAAGGTTATCACCTTTCCCATCTGGGTCGCCGAAGGCGATTTCAGCGTGGAGATCATAGGCGCAGGTGAGGCCTTTCCGGGAGGACTGGACGAAGCAATCGGCGGCGGTGTTCTGGTAGCAGGAGAGCTGATCAAGACCAAGCTTAAATCCCGCGACATTTTGAGAGTGAAGGCCAGTAAAATCTTACGGATGGAGGAGTAAATGCCGAGGATGCAGGATTCCGGAAAAAAACGCGTCTACGTGAGGAAGCGGGTATGTCGGTTCTGCCAGGACGCGAGTATCAAGATAGATTACAAAGACCCGAAGCTTCTTAAGCATTTCATCACGGAGCGAGGCAAGATCATGCCCAGAAGGATGACGGGCACCTGTGCCAACCACCAGAGAAAGTTGCGGGAAGAGATCAAGAAGGCACGACACATAGCGCTTTTGCCCTTCACGACGGTGACGCGATAGGAGGAAGCAATGAAGGTCATACTGCTCGACAATGTGGAAGGGGTCGGCAAGAAGGGCGAGACTCGCGACGTGAGGGACGGTTTCGGAAGGAATTTTTTGGTGCCAAGGGGCTTTGCCATGCCGGCGACCAGGGGCAACATCAAAAGGGCGCAGGAACAGGCCAAAGTCATAATGGGAAAAAGAGAGAAGGACCTCGAGACTGCCGGGCAGATGAAAATGCGGCTGGAAGAGGCCCCGCCCTTAGTTATCAAGAAGAAATCGGGTGTAGACGGGAAGCTTTTCGGCTCCGTGACCGCCAAGGATGTGGCGGAGGCGGCGACAACGGCGCTTGGCCTCGAAATAGACCGGAGGGCGTTGCGCCTCGTCGAGCCTATCAAGATGACAGGCGCTTATACAGTCGAGGCACACCTCGAAAAAGGCGTAGTCGCCCAGATAAGGCTCGAAATAGAAGAAGAGTAGATGGCAAGGGTAGCGAAAAACCCTGTTGAGAGCAAGGGGCGTGTACCGCCCCAGAACCTCGATGCGGAGCAGTCGGTCCTCGGCGGCATTCTCATCGACCCGGAAGCGTTGAACAAGGTAGTCGATGTCGTCGATCCGGCAGATTTCTACAGGGAGGACCACAGGACCATATACCAGATGGTGCTGGATCTCTACGAGAGGAACGAGCCCATCGATCTCGTTACCGTAACGAGCCTGGCCCGCGACAAGGGGCTGATCGAGAAGATAGGGGGCGTGGCAAACCTGAGTCGCCTCGTCGATGCCATGCCCACATCGGCCAATATAGTACAGTATGCGAAAATGGTGAGGGAGAAGGCATTGCTCCGCAACCTCATGCATACCGCGACGGAGATAGTCGAAAAAGGCTACGAGGTCGATGCGAACGTGGACAACTACATAGACGAGGCCGAGAAGATGATCTTCCAGATCTCGGAGAGGAAATACAAACCTTCTTTTTTCTCCATAAAAGATCTCGTCATGGAGAACATGAAGGTAATCGAGAGGCTCAGCGAAAAAAAACAGGCCGTCACCGGGGTGCCCACGGGCTTCTCGGAGCTGGACAAGATGACCAGTGGATTACAGCCTTCCGACCTGGTCATAGTCGCAGGCAGGCCAAGCATGGGGAAGACCGCCTTCTGTCTCAATATCGCCCAGCACGTGGGGCTCCTGGATGGCGGTGTTCCGGTCGGCATCTTTTCTCTTGAGATGTCGAAGGAGCAGCTCGTCATGAGGCTCCTGAGCTCGGAGGCGGAGGTCGAGTTCTCAAAGCTCCGCTCCGGCGCGATCAAGGATACGGACTGGCACAGGATCGGAACGGCCGCGGGGAGGCTATACACCGCCCCCATCTACATTGACGATACCCCGGCTCTGAGCATCCTTGAGCTGAGGGCAAGGGCCAGGCGCCTGAAGAAGGAGCACGGGCTCGAGCTCCTCGTCGTTGATTACCTCCAGCTCATGCGGGGCAGGACGAGCAGCCTCGACCGGAGAGAGCAGGAGATATCGGAGATATCCAGGTTCCTCAAGGCTCTGGCAAAGGAGTTGAACATCCCTGTCGTCGCCATATCCCAGCTCAACAGGATGGTGGAGCAGAGGGAAGACAAGCGACCGCGTCTGGCAGACCTCCGGGAATCGGGCGCCATAGAGCAGGATGCCGACGTTATCATTTTTATTTACAGGGATGAGGTCTACAACAGGAATTCCGAGCGAAAAGGCGTGGCAGAGATTATTGTGGGCAAACAGCGGAACGGCCCGACAGGCGAGATCGAAACTGCGTTTATTCCGGCCTACACAACTTTCAAGAACCTTTACAGAGAATGAACCTGCCCAACCTCCTCTCATTGTTTCGTCTCTTCGTTACGGCCTTTTTCATCGCCCTCGTTGCCTACGGACGGTTTAATGTTGCCCTTTTCCTCTTCCTGCTCCAGGCCCTGAGTGATCTCCTCGACGGATTCTTCGCCAGGCGTATGGGTGCGAAAACGAGCCTTGGCGCCTACCTCGATCCCTTAGCGGACAAGGTGATGCTCGCATCGTCGTATATAGTGCTCTCCCTCCAGAAGTTCGTCCCCTTCTCGCTGGTAGCCGTGGTGCTCCTCCGGGATCTTGTCATCTCAATCGGGTTTCTTATATTATTGAAGAGGGGCCTCGCGATGAACCCTGTGCCCAGTCTTGTAAGTAAGGCGACTACCGTGTTCCAGATGGTCACTGTCGTCTACGTGCTTTCCTTTGCAGGGCGGGGCTTTGAGCTGCCTTTGCTCAATCTGTTCTTTTTTGGCACAACCGCCCTTCTCACTCTCGTATCGGGTTTCCAGTACGTTTCTTTAGGTTTGACGGCATTTTTTCGGAAAGAAATCGTTTGACAGGATGGGCGTCCTTTCGCTAATACTTTAAACAAAATAGAGGAGGCATTGATGGCTATCAGGGTCGGTATAAATGGGTTTGGCAGAATCGGTCGGCAGGTGTACAGAATAGGCTTCAATAATCCTGAGCTCGAGTTCGTTGCGATCAACGATATCACCGATGCAAGGACTCTTGCCCATCTCCTGAAATATGATTCGGTCCATAGGACCATGAATGCCGAAGTGGTGGCGGAAGACTGCTCGATAGTCGTAAACGGCAAGGCGGTCAAGGTGCTGTCGGAGAAGGACCCTGAAAAACTGCCGTGGAAGGAGCTGAAGGTAGACGTAGTGTTGGAGGCCACGGGGAAATTCACAGACAGGATAGGCGGCGAGAAACATCGTCTCGCCGGAGCGAATAAGGTTATCGTATCTGCCCCTGCCAAGGACCCGGACGTGACCTTCGTGCTCGGCGTCAACGAAGAGGTTTACAACAAAGAAAAGCACCACATCGTATCGATGGGATCATGCACTACGAACTGCCTGGCGCCGGTCGTGAAGGTATTGCACAGGGAGTTCGGCATAGAGCACGGTTTAATGACGACGATACATTCCTACACGAACGACCAGGTAACGCTCGACCAGCCCCACAGGGACCTCCGGAGGGCCCGGGCAGCCGCCCTTTCGATGATACCTACGACTACCGGCGCCGCAAAAGCGATCTCCGAGGTAATTCCGGATATGAAAGGGCGCCTCGACGGGCTGTCCATAAGGGTGCCGACGCCCACTGTTTCTCTGGTCGACCTCGTTGCCACCATTGCGAAGAGCACTACCAAGGAAGAGATCAACGGCGTATTCAAAAAGTACGCGTCAGGGCCGATGAAGGGGATACTCGCGGTTACCGAAGAAGAGCTCGTCTCCTCGGATTTTATCGGAAATCCTTATTCTTCGATCGTCGACCTCCCTTCGACCTTCGTGACAGGGGGCAAGATGGTGAAGGTCCTTTCATGGTACGACAACGAATGGGGCTTCTCAACGCGGATATGCGATCTTTTGACCTTCTTGATGAAGCGCTGACCGAGGGGCGAGCTAATGAAATCGATTAGCGAGGTCGATGTATCGGGCAAAAGGGTATTCATACGGGTCGATTTTAATGTGCCGATGGACGACGAGGGAAACATTACCGACGACACGAGGATCAGGGCGCACCTGCCTACCATAAGCCGCGTGGTCGAAGGGAAAGGGAAAGCGATCCTTGCATCCCATCTCGGCCGGCCCAAGGGCAAGAGATCGGAAAAGTACTCGTTGAAGCCTGTCGCAAAAAGGCTCTCCGATCTTATGGGCAAAAGGGTGGCATTTGCTGATGACTGCATCGGGACCGAGGCAGAAAAGGCCGTTGCAGCCATGAAGGACGGGGACATCCTGCTTCTCGAAAACCTCCGGTTTCATCCCGAAGAGGAAAAGAATGACAGGGATTTCGCCCGGAAGCTTGCCGAGCTGTGCGATGTCTACATAGATGACGCCTTTGCCGTTGCCCATCGGGGGCACGCCTCGAACGTCGGCATAACGGAGTTTGTTAAAGTCTGCGCTGTCGGGCTGCTCCTCGAGAGCGAGCTCGACTACCTGAAGAGGGCCACAGACAACCCCGTCAGACCCCTAGTTGCCATTATCGGAGGGGCGAAAGTCTCCGACAAGATCGGGGTGCTTCAGAAGTTGATAGAGAAGGTGGATAAGCTCCT
>Ga0187886_1002665_pt1 | contig 14036 bp, 15 predicted proteins | sample June2016WEW_20_1_FD_133001 | JGI IMG/M metagenome (GOLD analysis project Ga0187886, IMG submission 133001) | Peatland microbial communities from SPRUCE experiment site at the Marcell Experimental Forest, Minnesota, USA - June2016WEW_20_150 | ecosystem: Environmental > Terrestrial > Soil >... | reverse complement strand
CCGCCTACGCGTGCTCCGGACAAGAACTTGGAATGAAGGAAACACGCGCTTGAACTAGTGGATACATGCGCGGTCCATTCTGGATTGTCGATTCTTCTTCTTGCTGAATTCCACTGATTTCTCATTGAAAATAGAAAAAAAGATAGGGTTGAAGTGTTCTTGTGTGAGTCTAGATTTTTCTTTTTCCCAGCGTAGATCTGAAAGTCTTCCCGCAGTGCTCAAAGAGTCCGATTGTTAATTCTGTTCTCTTGCCGCTCTTGTCTGGTTTGCCCGCCATCTTCCAAGTTTTCTTAGGAGTGCTGACTTCTTTTCCACATAAAGGACATTTAGCCATATATCATCCCTTTCCAACATTTACATGGGATGAGCATAAAACATTTTCCATTGCAACCACCAAAATCAGCCAGATCACACCCCTTCCAGCCGCAAACAACCCAAAAACACACATCACAAGCCCAGGCAAACCAATCAACAAAGAATCCTCAACTGTTTGAGTCTCAAAGAAATCACGGATTGAGTACTCAAACACAAGGGCTCGAAACCCGACATGAGCACCCACGGTTCAGTTTACTGCTTTGTTTCTTGCCAGCGTTGGTGACCGTTCAGTGCTGTTTCCAGCGTGTCTAGGGCTCCTGTCAGCGTTGGTTTTTCAGGGTTCAAGTTGCCAAGACTCAGCCTTATCGTGTCAGTCTTTGCTAGTTTGTAGTCGTTTTTGAAGAGGAAGAACGTTCCAGGCACTGCAGCCAAGCTGTAGACAGGGATTGTGCACTCGTTTGTCCATCTGTACGTGTCTTTTATCGGCAGTTTCACCCAATAGGTCACCCCCACCTTGCTTGGGAAGAACTGTAGGCCTTCTTCGTTCAGCCACTCTCGAGTTTGGCTCATCAGATGCGCCCATTTATGCTTGTGTTCTTCAAGCTTTTCCCTGCCTTCAGACAGCAATTCTGCCGCGATAAGCTGCACAACATTGGGACTGTTGCCAACAGTGTTCAGCACGTCCGCGTACAGTTCGTCGACAAGTTCCTTCTCAACCAACGCGATGCCCAGTTTTAACCCTCCCAGACCGTAGGCCTTTGTGAAGCTCGTCGTAACTATGCCCCCCTCTGGATCCACGGAGAAGAGCGACGGCACCGTTTTGCGGTCAAACTCAGCGTATATTTCGTCGCACAACACATAGAAGCCGTGCTCGCGCGCAACAGTCATCATCTCCCTCAGTTCGTTCGCATTGGACGTTGCTCCGCTCGGCGCGTGAGGATTAGTCAACACGAGTAAGCCAGTTTTTTCTGAAACGACCTTCAGAAGTTCATCCGCGTCAAGCCTGTACGCATCTTCCTCTCTTCTTTCCAGCCTTTTCACATGCTTGAAATGTTCCTGAACCTGCCTCAGCAAAGGTTCGTAAGTAGGATACTCCACCACTGCCTCGTTTTTCCTAGGGCTTTTCTCTGCCAAGCATCTGATGATGCGGGCGTTCTGGCCTGAAGCTCCCTCGCTAGAGACGAAAACGTTTTCAGGCTTCACATCGTACCACTTGGCCAGCTGCGCCGTTGTTTCAGGATTCCCATGATCGTAGTTGACGCTCAAATCCAGACGGTTCAGCCTCAGGTCATGAGTGAAGTAGGCCGTGCCGCTGGACCTAAAATCGTATCTTACCTTGGGCACATGGACATACCAGTCTAGATACATTGACGGATGCTTCAACTCTGACGCCTAGACACTGTAGAACCTGTTTGCCGCTTAGCTTTTTCCGTTAGAGCCCTCTTGTCTGAACATGTTTTTATCCAATGAGATTCTAAAGTTAGCTTTGACGTGAAAGTTTAGTGAAAATCAAGGAAACCGAGAAAGGTCTAATCTTGGATGTTTATGTAAAGCCGCGGTCAAAGGAGTTTAAAATCGTGGTTGAAGGGGATGATATCGTGATTCACTGCTCGGAAGAGCCCGTTGAAGGAAGGGTCAACAAGGAATTGGTTAAGAAGCTTTCAAGGTTTTTCGGCAAGAGGGTGGAGCTTGTTTCCGGTTCTTCTTCTAAACAGAAAAGGTTGCTCGTGAAAGACGCTGAAAAAAGCGACATCGAACGTGCACTAACGCGCGCATAGCCATATTCACTGGTCGTGAAGTTGGAAGCGCAGTATTGCGGCTATTCCACCGAACGAGTTTTTAAGCATCTGCCCTTCTTCTGTTTCGGTTGATATTATCTCCACCTCGGTTTTCGTGTATTCCGCAAGTTTGGCAAAATCATCTATCAGATCCTCTGTGTCCGCCATGCCCAGCGCTGCAGCGTTGCACTTTGGGCACGGTCTTCCAGAGAGGCCCTGCTCAAAGCTGACCAGCGTCTGGCTTTTTATCGTGTTTTGTTCTTGGTAGCCGCAGGCATTGCACTTCACCGTGACTCTCGTCATTTCCAGCCCTTCAGAAAGCAGCAACGTCCTAACAGCTCCCGCTTCCAGTGCTCTTCTGACCTCTTCTTCGCCGTACGTGATTTTTCCAGTGTCATGTCCGACTTCGTAGAGGAATTGCTGCACCATCCTCCTCTCTTCTATGTAACGCACCTTCCGCATAACTTCTGGAGCTTTCTCAACAACTTCTTTGACGCCCTGCTCTTCCACGTAAGCCGTGTCCACGGTGTCGATGATCTTGTTTTTCAGCATGTAATTTAGGTACTCGCCCTTTTCAAAATCGTACTTCGTGGGTCCGGGCCCGGCGATTATTAAGCCCTTAAAGTTTTCAATGGGCAGAAAAATCTCGTTAGCGTGTTCGCCCACTCGCGTGAAGTATTCTTGAAGCCTCATTTCCCTGAGCCTCTCGTACCTTCTCGCAGATTGTCCGCCGGCGCGGGTTTTCCCCGGCACGCCCGACGTCATTTCCCTGACTATTTCAAGTCTTCTGCCCTGAAGCGTTGCAAGCGTTGCGCCTGAAGAGTCTATGAGAAGTATGCCGTACGTTTCCTTTTCTCTCAGCATCTCTTGCAGGTACTCGGTGTGGAATCTCGCGTCACACCTGTAAAGGTAGATGTGTATCGGCTCAGGCGGCACAATCACGTAGGTTTCGATTCTCTCGCTTCCAGCACCGTTCTGGGGGATGGCTCCGCAGAATATCACTAGCCCGTTTTCAGGGGGCTCTTTGAAAAGTTTGAGGCGTTGCTGAACTTTCACGATTGCCTCCATGACGTTTTTTCGGGTTGTCGTAGACTTAATGTTAGACGCGGTGCCGTACTCGTCTCGGAGCGTGTTTAAAACGTCGCTTATCTGTTTTCCAGGCGGAACGTAGACCGAAACGAGTTCGGTTCCACGCCCCTCTTTTCTGGCCAGTGTCATCAGTGTCTTTTTCAGTCTGAACAGTTCCAAGGAAGTCTTCTTTGATGTGCTCAATTGCCTTCACGGGACGTTTCATTGATAAAGCTACATTGAGGCTTCAAATAAGATTTTGGGAGCGCGGCTAAGTTGTCTCCAAAGCCTCTTTTAGAAACGCTTTGTACGGACCTATCTTTCCTCCGTAGTTGCCTGCCGAAATCTTGACGACGCCGGGCACGCCTGCCGCAGCCTTCACCCCATCGCCTATAGCCCTCTTAACTGCTTCAAGGCTTAAGCCGTTGATGACGATTTCGTAGACGCACTTCACGCCTTCGGGCACCTGCGAATCGGGCACGAGCTCTCTCAACCTCGGACAGAAAGGATGATTCGTTGAAGCTTTCAACTTGTACTTCAGAGAACCGACTTTTGAGCCCGAACGGCAAATTCCGCCTGGAAAAGGCAGGATAACCTCGCTTTTCTTGGCTTTTATGGCTCTCACCGCTTCCTCCGCCGCCGCGAGGCCTGAAGCTCTATCCTGAGCAAAGATGATGAAGTTACCTCCAGCTATGGCCTCCGCAATGCCGAATCGGTCTTCAACGATGAAGTCGCCTTCCATCACGGGGATTTTCCAAACCTTGCGTGATCCCACCAAGCCCTTTCTCTGGAACCCGTCGCCGAACAGGCATATGCTTCTTCCAACTTTCAGCGTTCTCTTAGCGTTCGGTATGGCGTCAAAAGCCGACGTCGTTGGACACGTCATTACACACTGTCCAATGCGCAGTATCATCTGTCCGTTCAGCTCGAACCTGCTGCGATTGTACATTTGTATCAGAACGCCGATTCGATTGTCTGGGGTCTTTTCCGCCAGCACGACACTTTCGATTCCCGCCTCAGCTGGGGACATTATCACGCTCGTCGCCAATCCAGTTGCAACCTCGGCAGCTGTCAAAGCCCATTTCTCCATGTCCGCAGTAATCAGAACTCTTCCAGCCCACATAGGAAACATTTCAGCAAACGTGTCCGCTATGGCGCAAACGTTACCTGTCTGGCGATGTTTTACCAATAAACTGCCATCGTCGGCTTTGCCGGTCAGCTCAAGATTGCCTGTGACTTGCATGAATTCTGGCTTGTTCTCCTCAAGTGACATGCTTGAACCCTGCCTTCAGTACATCTTCATCCTCTTTAAGAGTTTTCATGGCTTTGGTTGTCGATTACGATTGTTTGTGAAAATTGTTTCTGCGGAAAATAGGTAATAACATGCCTTTTGACGGTTCGTCAGCGCTTGAGTTCTTCTACTAATTTCACGACCTCTTTTACGACATACCTGTTTATCATTCTGCCTTTTTCAGGTGACGCCGCTGTTGGATCGCCTATCGCTCCGCTTGGGAAGTAACGCTCTGGGTCGGCCACTATTTCGAACCTTGGGAATCGTGGAAAACTTTTCGTGCCTATGGCCTTTATCAGTTCAGGTCTTATAGCCATTACCCGTGAAGTTTCAATCGTCCCTGCGTGACCGTCCTTCTCGCTGAAGTATTTCCCTTTCAACTCATAGGCGAAGTCGTAGTCTGAACAAACCATTATCCTCGGTCTTTTTTCAGGGCTTTCCTTTTCATGTTGCCAGACAACTTCCTGAGCCGCAAGTCTGAGGGCGGCCATGTGCGCTTGACCCGCGTGACCGCTCAACACCAGAATCCTTGTGAAACGGTTGCGGAGGAATTCTTCAAGGATGTCTCGCGTCATCTTGTACAGCGCACCGAATGTTATTGAGATGGTGCCTGGAAAACCCCGTGCAGAGTTGCAGACACCGTACCGCAGTGGAGGCGCGACAAAGCACCCTGTTTTCTTGGCTACTTTCAAAGCCACGTACTCAGGTTGCACACTGTCCGTACAGAGCGGCAGATGATCTCCGTGTTCTTCAACGCTTCCAATAGGAATAATAACAACGCTTCTCGCCTTTGCCCTGCTTTCCGCTTCCTTCATGCTCAGCTCGTCAAACCACAATCGTTCTTTCTTCTTCAAGGTGCTTTCTGCAGATTTGGCTTTTGTTCTTTTCATCTGTTCACATCCTTTAAGGAAAACCCTTGAATTTCATTATGCTGACGTTTTGACTTATAAATTCGTTCATGCTGATGATGGTGTTGTTCTAGGGCTTAGTGACCTCTGCTTTTTCAGCGTTGATTCCGCGCCAGACTATTTTGTACCCGAGGGTTTCGAGCGACTTAGTTGCGTCTGATACTCCTTCTGTTTCAATGATTCTTATAGCGTCGGGCAGAGGCAGTCTGCCTGTTCGGCTTAGTTGTTCTTCGATTTCCTTTCTGATCTGTTCAAGCTTGTCTTTTCTAACTAAGCCGCTGGGCATCACCGTGTAGCCTTCAGGCGGCTTCTCTGTCAGTGCCACTTTTACGGCCTCGGTGGATACGCCGATTCTGGCGGCAAACTCTTCGTAGTTGACAACGGGTTCGGTGAATATCACAGGCAGGTTTTTCAGGAATCCTGTTTGTGTTGCTTGAACGCTCTGGAATGCTCCTTCTAGGTAGCGGAGAACAGGGGCTAACGGGATTTTGTCGCGGTAGTATATTATGTTTATTTGTGCGTTTTTCTGTAGGTCTGCGAGTTTTTCGCAGGCTAGATTTTCGTTGACGGCTACGAGCGTGTTTGCATCGATCTTTTTCAGTTTCTCCATCTTGTGGAGCAAGTATTCGAGTGTCCAGAACCCCACGATTTCCATGTACACTTTGACGCCTTCCTTTTCGAGGGAAAAGTCGGGTATTATCACCTGTTTTCCCACGGGAACAGGTTCAGGTTCTCTTTTCAGCTGCCATCCTGTTCTTAGACCTTCAAACTGCCCGGCGAAGTCCTGTTCGACGATGCTGTCGTAGGATACTGTTGGCTGCTGAGGGCTCTTGAGCATTGAGCGGTGTTTCCAGCTTTCAATTTTGAAGCTGCATATCTCGTTTGTGTATCTCCACAGAATCTTCGCTTCAACAGTCCACTCTGGGCTTGCGATGATTATGGGGAGAAGCTTGGCCGTTGCTGTCCCGTACCTTCTGGTGAGTTTGAACAGGCTGGCGGGCCCGTCTATCTTCACCCAGAACCCGCCGTCCTTGTAGACCTCGTAGATTAGTCCCAGCCTTTTCACGGCGTAGAATATCTTCTGCCAGTTGCCTGACGCAGTGAAGTTCAGTTCTGTCGAATCGAAGAGGAGTGTTTGTGTCAGGCTGAGGTTGTACTCTTTCAGCAGTTCATCAGTCGTTGGCGGCTCGAATTTTTCAAGGACTAGTTCACTGTCAAGGTCAGCGTAGAGAAATTCGTCAACAGCCTGAGGCGTTATCTTCAATTCTGAGGATACGGTTTCGACTATTCTGTTCCTTCGTTCCGTGGTAGTCGCAAGGCCAAACTTTTCTGTTGCCTGAAAAACTCTTCTTCTCAGCTCTACCGGGTTGATTTTGTCGTTGCACTTGAACGTGCCTTTTCTGTCCAGGAGACAGGCGAGGCCTCTGACAAAGCGGTATTCGTATCCTTCGTCCTCAAGTTCGCCGGCAAACGCTTTTAGAACGCTTTTCTTTTCGCCTACTTGGTTCTTGTAGGCTTCAATCAGGCTGTTTGCGATTTGCAAGGTGTCTTCGGTCGCTCTTGCGTATCTGGGCCAGATGTTGCCTTTCCTTTTCCACACCGCAAGGAGTTCGCTTGGAAGCAGGGTTCATTCCTCCTTGGTCTTTTTGTGTCGTCGTCTGCGGCTTATTTCGACTTCCACGGTTTCTTTGGACACGATTTCTACAAGCTTGGCTTTTTTGCCTTCCACTTTTCTCAGGATTCTTCCAAGTCTCTGTATGTATTCTCTTGTGCTTCCTGTTCCGCTCATTATGTAGCCTGCTGAAGCGTCTGGGACGTCTATGCCTTCGTCGAGGACTTGAGAGGTGACTATGGCTTTGTATTCGCCTTTCCGAAAGTCGTCCAGAATTTCTCGTCTTTCCTCTTTCGGCGTTTGGTAGGTAATGGCTGGTATCAGAAACTTGCGGCTGATGGTGTAGACGAGGTCGTTGTGCAGTGTGAATATCAGTGTTTTTTCGTTACTGTTGGCTTCAAGTTGTCGTGCCAAGAGACGCAGTTTTGCGTCTGAGTTGAGTGCGATTTTTAACGCACGGTTTCTGGCAAGGAGGGCTTCTCGCGCGCGGTGGTCTCTGCCGGTGGCCATGATGAACTTTTGGAAGTCTTCAGCGCTCCTGAGGGTGATTCCTTTTTCTCTCAGATAAAGTCTGAAGGTTGCCATCTCATCTTCGTAGGCTCGTTGTTCTTCCGGGGTCAATTCAACGAATATTTTCTCGTACGTGTACGGTGAAAGGTGTTCTCCGGCCAACTCTTCAACGCCCACGGTGTAGACTGGGTCTCCGACCAGCGGCGGCAGGAGTGAGTGTCTTTCGTCGCTTCTCTCGTACGTTGCGGTCAGGCCCATGCGGTACGGTGCGATGTACATCTCGGCGATTTGCATGTAGCTCGGCGAGGCCAAATGGTGAACCTCATCGAAGACTATTAGCATGAACTTGTTGCCGAGTGTTTCTGCTTGGAGGTATGCCGAGTCGTAGGTTGAGACGGTTATCATCTTCACGGTGTTTTCGCCTCCGCCAACGGCTCCGGCTTCCGTGTTCAGATGCTCTGCAACTCGTTTTCGCCATTGGTCTATGAGGTCTAATGTTGGGACAACGATGAAGGTCTGCGTTTTCAAGAGGCTTATTGCCTTCAACGCCACGTAAGTTTTGCCTGCGGCTGTGGGCAGGACTAGGATTCCGCGCATGTTGGCGTGGCGCCACCTGTCCAGGGCTTCTTTCTGGTAAGGACGCAGTTCCACGGTTGAGTTCAGCTGCTGAACAGGGGGAAGGTTTGGAACGTCATCTTGAAACGCAAGCTTGCTTTCCTTCAGGTAGGCTAGCACGTCCCAGTAATGCAGGGCTTTGATTCTGTAACACTCAACTCTGGGATCCCACTTGCCGTACGGAGTCCCAACCTCCCCGCGCAACAGAATAGTGCCCTTGTCAAACCACAAACGAATCATGAGCAGACAATCATTCTTTTCGCAGCTGAACTTTAAACTTCTTTCGCTTTCACCTGAGCCTGTGCTCTTCGGCGTCGCGGTGAAGGTCTACTGCTATAGTGCTTCCATTTTTCCTGTTTTTCTTGCTGTGCGTTCGAATGCTTCGAATAGAAGGTATCCAACGGCTATTGACACTGTGCCGACTGCCATTTGCTCAGCAAGGATTGGAGATATTGCAAGCAGTGAGGCTCCTTTTATGGCCTGTCGGGCCGTGTTTATTCCGTAGGTCAGGGGAAAAGCGTAGGAGACTGGTTGGGCTAGTGGGGGCAGGGCTTCAACTGGGAAGTTGACTCCGCAGAATATGAGAAGTATGAACGTGAATATGTTTGCGAACACTATTGGGTTTCTGAAGTGAAAGCTGAATCCGCCTATTAACAGGCCGAATCCTGCCATAGTGAAGGCCGTCAGCAGGACGGTTATGGCCAGGGCTAAGGCATTTGCTTGTGCGAAGTCTACTCCGAATATGAACGCGGCGAAGAAGAATGATATGGCTACACTGACTAGTCCATCGAGCACGTGTATCATGGCTCTGCCGACGAAGAGGGGCAGTCGGCTGGCAGGAGTAGCCAGCACCAGTGGCAGTGTTCCGTCCCATTTGTCGTGGCCCGTGATCTGGATTACGGAAAACACGGTGTTCCAAGAGAGAGCTTGCAGAGCGTTGCCGATGGCTATGAAGGATATCACGTCTGCGCCTCCCCCGGAGAAAAGGCCGACGAACACGAAGAAGGCCATTTGAGAGAAGGAAAGAACAAGCTTCATCGTCAGCCACATGGAGGGGTTCAGCCAGTCGAACTGCGCTCGGAAAGAGAACACGGCACTGCTTACGAAAACTCTCAGGCTGTTCATGCTTCAATCAGCGTCCCCTTTGTCCTTGCTCTCTTCTCAACCAGCTTGAACAAGACAGTGGCTATCACAGCGTATGCTAACGTTATTAGAATCATAACCGTCAAGTCCAGGAACAGTGCCGTGTTTGTTCCCATGCCTTTCCAGAACGTTTGAGAAGCGTAGTCTTGACTTGTTGTCAGTCTGATGGCGTCTATTCCCCAAGTTGGTCCCAGGATGTAGGCTGCGGGATGAATCCAGAAGGGAAGGAGGGCTATTGGAAACATTGAACCCGAGATTATGTACAGCGGAGTCTCCAGCCCGTTCGTCAGAGTCTGTGCTGATCTGGAGAGTACAAAGGCGGAAGCGAATATCAAGCCCAAAGCAGAGACTGAAAGGAGCGTGAGTAATAGCGAGATGGTGAACAGGATGGGATTAGCTATTCCGAGGGAGATGTTGAAGACGAGTGTTCCCACGATGAGTACCGCCACCATGTTGGTTAGGCCGAACAGAGCGTTTGAGATTGATCTTCCGGCGATCACGTGGATGAGTTTGGAGGGGGCCGCTATCACTTCTTCCAGTGTTCCTTGCCACTTTTCGAATTCGATGGCGAACCCTGACGAGTAGATGGTGTTGCCCCACATGCCCATCATCCCGCCGCCTAAAACGGCGTAGAGGCCGAACGGTGCGCTGGAGCCTTTGAAGAGCGTCAGCGCCACAGTGGTGAACACGAAGGGTGCGATGATGTTGGGGATGATCCACTGGGGATCGGCCATCCAGTGAAGCATGGCCATTCTGAAGGCGCTGTAGATAACTGTCAGCGGTTTTGACACTTTTGCACCTCTGTTGCTAGCTTGTTACGAGTTTCAAGTAGGCGTCTTCTAGTGTTGGCTCTTTGATTTTGATGTCGTAGATGCGGCTGTTCCTGAGTATCTCCTGCACTTCTGAGATTATTTCGGAGCCTTTTGGAGTTTGAATCTTCAGTATCTGCTTGTTCTCGCCCAGGTCGGCGCTGACTGACAGGACGTCTTTCATTTCTTTGAACCTGGCGACTTCCTTTTCTGTGATTCCGAATCCTTCAACCTCCACGACGCTCGTTTCCATGACGTATTTCTTAAGTCCTGACGGCGTGTCGAGGGCCACGATGTCGCCGTTTCTTATGATCGCCACTCTCCTGCAGAGCTCGTCGGCTTCAAACATGTAGTGCGTCGTTAACAGGATGGTTTTGCCTTTCTCAACCAGTTCTCTGATCATTTTTCTTGTTTCTATGGCGATTTCAGGGTCCAGCCCGACCGTCGGTTCGTCTAGGAAGATGATTTCTGGATCGTTGATCAATCCTCTTGCCAAGTGTAGCCGTTGCTTCATGCCTTTGGAGTATGTTTCTACGCGGTTGTTGGCCTTGTCTGAGAGTCCCATGAACTCCAGTAGTTCTTTTATTCTCTTATCTCGGACGTTTTTGGGCACTCCGTAGAGGTCGGCGAAGTATCGGAGATTGTCTACGGCGCTGACTCTTGTGTACAGCCCCCTTTCTCCCCCCAGGACTATGCCGATTTTTTCTCTGATTCTTGTAACTTCTTTCTCGCTGTCATAGCCCAGCACCGTGGCTCTGCCCGAGGTGGGAATGAGCATGGTGGTCAGAATCTTTATCGTGGTTGTCTTTCCGGCACCGTTCGGGCCTACCAGTCCGAAAAGTTCACCATAGTCAACCTCGAAGGAAACGTCCTTCAAGGCAACCACCTGGCTCTTTCTTCTTCGCACCATCCCCTTCGTAACTTCGAAAATCTTGCACAGGTGCTCCGCTACTATAGCCTTCCCTGAAGCAGATGCATCGCGCGAGCCAAGTTCACTCATGAGGGTTCAAGTCTGGAAATTCCATTGGACCAGACAGATAATACCGCACTTTTCTTTAAAGCTTGCCTTTCAATGCGTACACAGCGTTGCAAACAGTATTCTGCTCTCGCCTGCAATGAACATGCATATAAATCGGAGGGAAATCTTTTTTCCATGGTGTTGGTGTTGGAAGGCTGTGTCTTCTGTCGGATCGTTGGAGACGTCACTCAGGCAAGCATGGTTTATTCTGATGAGAGAGTTTTGGCGTTCATGGATATTCAGCCTGTCAATCCGGGTCACATGCTTGTGGTTCCGAAGCGTCATGTTCCACGCTTGGAGGAGCTTGATGAAGAAACGGGAGGGCATCTGTTCAGGGTTGCGATGCGGGTTGCCGCAGGTCTCAGGTTTTCAGGTTTGAAGTGTGAGGGGGTAAACTTGCACTTGGCGGATGGTGAGGCTGCTGGTCAGGAGGTGCTTCACGTTCATTTGCACGTTATTCCCAGGTTCAACGGGGACGGTTTCGGAATCAGATTCGGCAGCAATTATGGTTTTAGACCGAATAGAAAGGAATTGGACCTGAACGCGTTGCACATCAAGCAGGCTATGCCTTAGGGGAGCCAGCTTTTCGGAGGTTCAGTCTTGGGGGTTTTCTTGTCTTCCCGCTTTTCAGTCACCGATTTCTTGGCTAGTTCATAGGCCATTCTGTAGTCGAATATGCCTTTAGGCTCTTCTGCAGCCCTTTTGATCAGTGCCACCTCGATTTTGTTCTTGAGTTTTCCGATGGCAAGTGCGCCGATGCCGAAAACGCCGGGCAGCATCTCCTTGCCATCCGTGTTAGAGTCCAAGCCTGCAACTCCGAGCGGTGGAATCGCGTTGATATCGGCTACGATTTTGCATTTTTTCCCGCTTTCCTTGAGCACGCCTAATGGGAGTAGTTCGGTTCCGGCTGCTCCGGCTGAGAGAATGATTTCCGCGTTTGCTATGGCCTTTCCAACGTCTTCAGAGGTCTGAGCTTGAAAACCGCTGACTGTTTCAGTTTCGAACTCTTCGTTTATCTTCGCTGCTACGGATGAGGCCCTTTGCAGCGTGCGCGAAGTCACGATTACCTTGGCCTTTTCAGATGCGTACAGCCTCGCGGCGGTTTGGCCGACCGGTCCGGTTCCTGCCAGCACGGCGACATCCTTGTTCTCTAAGGTTCCAAGGTTTTTTTCAAGCGAGACCTTCAGGGTTTTGGCAACTGCGACCGACGCGGTTGTGTAAGCTCCTCGGGGGTCGATTATTACTGAAAGTTCGAAGGGTGGAAACATGCATTTCTTGGCTCGGGCCAAAATTTCGTTTGCGAGGTCAAAGTCGCGTCCGTTGATGAAGACCTTCGTGTGTTTTGCTCCCTCAGGCCCTCTGGGGAACATTGCGTCGTACAGGATTCGGTCCGCATCCTCAGCGGTCACGTTTTCGAACTTCATGATAGTAGCATCTGGAAAAGCGTCTATGGTTGTCAGCATGTCAAAGGGGCTTGCGTGCTTGTCTGTGTCCAGGAAGATGAACACTTTTTTGAACTGCGGTTGCGACAAGATTGCACCTGCGCTAAAGTTGAAACCTTGAACATTTAAGAATTGCCGTAACATTTTCCTGCTAACCAAGAAAGAAGTTGCCTTGTGGTCTATTCTTGCTTGTTATTGTGTCCCAGCTTGAGAATTCTGGTGAGCAAAGGGACGCCAACAAGGAATGATATGGCGACGGCGACGGCATCTTCAAGATAGGAGAAGCCCGCCGCTGTGATGAACATGCCTTGAAGATAACCAAAGTCAAGCGTGAAAAGGTTGTAAAGGCCGACTGGGACGAGTAGAAACACTCTGACAAGCGAGTCAGTGACTATGACTGTGAAGGATATCAAAGCAAGGGCAATCGACAAGCGTCTAACGTCAGTTCCGAACAGGTTGCTGCTGAGCTTCGCGGCAGGATAGATGAGGAATATGGTGAGCAGGATGTCCAAGATTGTCCAGAGTGGAAGCTCTCTTCCGAATGGATGTATGAAATAGGCTGACAGCATTATTGAGTAGATTGCTAGAACGGGTTTCCATTTGGCTTTGGCCAGAAATCCAGCTATCAAAACGCTCAGTGGCTCCGCAATCACGCCGAACATCCAGTCGCTGCTTTGCCAAGCCATTCTGGCGATTGAACTGCCGATAAGGGCGGCGAAGAAGCCGATTTGTGGACCGAGAATTATTCCTTCGAAAGGCTCCAGATAGACTGCCCAGTTGCGCCAAGGCCCGATTCCTAGCGAGATGAAGGCGAGCACTGCATGCAAGGCTCCAAAGGTTGCAATTAGGCTCACTGCCCGAGTTTTGCGCAACAGACCACTACTCAGAATACGTCACGCTGTAAAAAAGGTTTGAGCAGCGCGTGCCCTTGGCTTGTGGGGCAATTCACTTGGGCTTGAAGCAAAGTGTAAGGAACAAACACGTGCGTTTCTGCGGAAATGTTGGAAGGGTCACGTCTTATGCCATTTCTCCACTGTGGTCATTGCTTCTGTTAGTGTTGAGGCTTTGTTGTCGGCTTCGTCTGGCTTGCTTTGACGCGTGTTTTTTCTGTCAAGCAGGATTATGTGCATGCCGAGTTTCTTTGGGATTTTCACGTCTACGAGCGGTTCATCGCCTATCATGACTGCTTGGTCTGGGATGACGTCAAGTTCCTTGAGGGTTTTCCTGTGCATTAGCGGGTTGGATTTTTCGCAGCCTGCTTTGTAGCCTGTCATAATCACGTCAAAGTGGTCTTTGATGGGCTTTATTGCAGCGTCGAAGACGAAGTCTGGGATGGTAGTGATGATGGCAGTTTTCATACCGAGCTGTTTGGCTCTAAGGACGGCGGGAACAGCGTCTGGAAACAGGGTGTAAGCGTTGCGGCGATTGTGGAGTAGCGCAAGACCCTGTAAGCTTTCACTGTCAATTTTAGTGTCAAGTCGATGCAAAACCTGCTTAAGAAAAGCTTGTCTGTTGCGGTATCCCCGT
>Ga0187886_1002664_pt1 | contig 14041 bp, 10 predicted proteins | sample June2016WEW_20_1_FD_133001 | JGI IMG/M metagenome (GOLD analysis project Ga0187886, IMG submission 133001) | Peatland microbial communities from SPRUCE experiment site at the Marcell Experimental Forest, Minnesota, USA - June2016WEW_20_150 | ecosystem: Environmental > Terrestrial > Soil >... | reverse complement strand
GCAGCCGCCGGCCCAGAGGGCCTCCCTCCGGGGCATGAGCCCTTCCGGGGCGGAGCCTGGCCCGGAGGGAGCAGCGGGGCATTATTTCTAACGGGGTAAATTTCGGATTGAAGCCCATTCCGCAGGAAAGAAAGGGTAGAGCTGAATAGTCAAATGATTACCCGGTAAATAGACGAAAAAAGATGACTTCATGGATTGAAAATATTTGGTTAGGACTGAGGTATTTTTTTTTCTTCCCGATCTTTAGCCTGTTTCCTGCTCCTCTCCCATACCTTCTTTCCAAATATTTATCCCGTTTAGAGTATCGGTATCATCCGACCAGAAGGGAATCCATTAGAAGAGGGATGGCCCAATTCCTCAAGGGTGTTCCTTGCTCAAGGGAGGGGCTGGATCTGGCGACCCGTCGCTATTTTGAAGTGATTTTTTGCGATGAAATGGACCTTTTCATCTATCTATTCGGGTTTTCGAGGAGATTTATCAGAGGAGTTAAAATAGAAGGGGAGGAAAATTTGAAAGAGGCTTTAAGAAAGAGGGGAGGGATTCTTCTCTCAGCCCATTTCGGAGGAGGTTTTTGGATCCTTCCTTTTTTAATGGAGAAAGGGGTCAAGGCTCATTTTTTTTCCGCTGATATCAAGAGAGAGCATTATCCTTCTAAAAAAGCCTTATATTTCTACCATCGATTAAGAAATTGGGTAGTTGAAAGGGCTTCCGGCGGAAGGGTCTTATTTAAGCAAGATGGGAAGAAAGACCTGATTAAGGTATTAGAAAAAGGGGGTTGGGTGATTATCTTGTTTGATGTGCCTCCTTTTTTAGTAAAGGATGTCATAGAAGTGCCATTTCTAAACCAGAAAGCCATGTTCCCTAAGGGAATCATTTCTATTGCCAAAGAGACACATGTTCCTCTTCTTCCTTTTTTCTCTTTTCTCGATGGAGGAAAGCGGCGGAGAATCTTTTTTGAGAAGCCTTTTTTTGTCGACGATGTCGAAGAGGGTGTCAAAACGTGTGTAAAGCTTATTGAAAAGGAGGTGGTCCAGCGGCCAGATCATTGGCATTTATGGCCTGTTGCCCACCAGTTTTTCATTAATCCAACATGAAAAGGGAAGGCTTAAAAAAACGTCCAGCCTAATGAAAGATAAGAATGAGCAAGAAGAAGCATCATTCGAAATCCTCTGTCCGGCCAAGACCTGTTCCAGCACCCCCTGAAAGAGAGAAGAAGCTTCCCAATGCGTTTCGTCGCAAGGTGGTTCTGGTCGCCCTTTTTCTCTTTTTCATCTCCTTTCTCTATTGGGACTCCCTAAAAAATGACTTTATCAATTGGGATGACCAGATGATCTATGGTAATCAGGCCATTCGAAGCCTGGACTGGAGAAATGTCCTCCAGATGTTCGTTCCCGGGAAAGGCACTTATCAGCCCATCCGGGTCCTTAGTTACGCCATCGACTATAAGTTCTGGGGGCTGAACCCCCTTGGATATCATCTGACCAGTGTCTTTTTCTATCTTTTGACATGTATCGTCATTTTTTTTACAAGCCGATTACTTTCAAAAAATATATTGCCTCTGCTTTCAGCCGGTTCTCATAATCGGATTGCTTTTTTTACGGCCTTTCTTTTCGCGGCTCATCCGGTCCATGTTGAAGCCGTGACTTGGCTCGCCGCAAGAAAGGAGGTTCTCCAAGGATTTTTCCTTTTTTTCTCATTCTACCTCTATCTTCAGGTAAGAGAGAGCCAAGAGGCAAAAAAAAGATTGATTTATATCGGTTCTGTGCTTCTGACCTTTCTGCTTGCCATTCTTTCGAAGCCTTCCGCTGTGGTATTACCAGGTCTCCTGATACTCTATGAGGTGGCACGACAAGGAAGCACGGTGAGATCCTTGATCAAAGAACGTTGGCTTTTTTTCTCCATTTCCGGAGCCTTTTCCCTCCTCTTTAGCTTGATTTTATTTAAGGCAATGGGATGGGCAGGTTCATTCTTGCCCTTCTATGGGGGGTCCCTCTCCACTAACCTGATTGTCTCGGTCTACCTCATCCTCTACAACATCAAATTGTTGGCTTTCACGACAGGATACTCGGCTGCTTACACGATTACCGCATCCTTCAAGTTTTTTTCTAAATGGACCCTGGCAGCCTTTGGACTCACCTTCCTCTTGTTCGTAATCGCCCTCTGGTCGAGGAAGAAGACGAGCGTCTTTTTCTTCACCTTTTTCTGGTTCTTCATCGCCGTCCTTCCGTTCTTGAATATCATTCCCATTACCGTCCTCTTGGCAGATCGGTATGTCTTTATCGCTTCTTTTGGCTACTGCCTCCTCTTAGGTTTCTTTTTTAACTCATGCTATGAAGTAAAGAAAGGTTCTGAGGCTTCATGGTTCTTTAAGGGAATCGCAGTTTCCCTTTTCATTCTTCTCATTTCAGAATATTCCTATCTGACCTTTTGCCAGAACAGGATTTGGAGAGACAGTTATACCCTGTGGTCAGATGCCGTCAGGAAATATCCGGAGGGAAATCTGGCCAATGCGATGATGGGATTAGTTTACATGGAGAAAGGGAAAGATGAGGAGGCTGTCAAATATCTTAAAAAGGCAGTAAGAATACGCCCTATAGATGTGCTATCTCTCAACAACCTTGCAATCACCTACTGGAGATTGGGGCAACCGGAGGAGGCTTTAAAAGCATTTACAACAGCGGTTCGATTAGAACCTGATGATGATTCCATTAAACTCAATCTGTCTGTTTTTTACCAAAGTCAGAAGGAATATAAAAGATCCGAAGAGATTTTAAAGAATTTATTAATGAAAGATCCTAACAATGGGAATTTGCGTCTTCGTTTGGGCCATCTTTATAAGAAGGCAGGTCAATTTCGTGAAGCCATAGCTGAATTTGGTAAATCTGCGGAGTTGATTCCTCAATCCGCCAATTCATATGAAGAACTTGGAAATATTTACTTGAATGTATTCGGAAATTCGGAAAAAGCAATCTATAACTATACCCAGGCGATAAAGGCGGCGAAAGAACCAAATTCTAAAATCGATGAACTAAGGTGGACCATTCAGGATTTAGAATGTTATAGGTAACCCCATGCTATTTTTCATTGAGGATTTTTAATTTAAGATTGTCACGAAGATTGGAAATTTTGTGGCCGCTTTTCTAAATCTTTCACCGTTTTTTCAGTAATAAGACTTCTTGGGTCAGGACCTCATTTTTTTTCGGCCAAACGCGATGTAATCACACTCAAACCCAGGACGATCAAGAGGGGAAAGAAGATTCCACAGAAGGGGATATATGGGGGCAGGCAATCGTAATAAAGTATTTTCGCTTTCCCTTCTTGATCAAACCTTCCTTTAACTTTTTGATTATTTCCCTGAGATGTTTGTCTTGACGAAACCGATTCTCAAACTTAATTATCCCCTGATTCATCGCCATCGTGCTCCGCTGAAAATGTTGGGCAATATCTCTTACCCTATGGTCCGATATAACTCTTGAGAGGTAGGCGACCATACTCATCCCGTGGGTTCCTTCACGATCCCTGGTTAAAGAGTGTAACCTGACTCGAGCGATCCCGGTAGCTCGGCTCACCTCCTCTGCTATGACTTCTATCGGGATATCGTAAAGCACATTTCCCGTATCTCTCTTTTCGACTTCAATCCGATCAATGAAACTCTCACCTCCAAGGTAAAGCTGGTCCTTAACTTCAAAGCATTTCTCCTGGTGACAAGTATGAAGGTCTTCTAAGACGAATTGTAGATATCTTTGCCTATCACAATATCTGTTTTCTCCAAACTGGCCCAACACGAAATCTTCATCAAAAAGACCATCCTTCAACTTCCCCAGATAACTCAGATGACCTGTCCACAGATATTTTCCAGGATCTGCTACCACCTTCGCTCGGACTGGATTTAAATGGATATACCGGACTAACTCCAATAAATAAGCATCCTTGTCACATAGTATCGCCCTATAACGCCCTTGAAAAAGGTGCCCCACCTTCCCGTACCGATTGTTGAAATAACGAGTATACCGAAAGAGGAGGAATTGCATGATCTTACTCAAAGGAACCTCCTTAACCTCTAAAAGAAGGTGAAAGTGATTCTTCATAAGAGCATAGGCATATAGATGGAAGGGGGTATCGAAGCTTGTGTTCGGAAAGATAAAAAAGATAAGTCTTCAAATCTTTTTCATCGAGAAATATATCCTGCCGTTGGTTCCCTCTCGAAATGACGTGGTACAAAGCTCCCGAAAAATGTATACGGGGTTTACGAGCCACAAAGATTGATTATCACAAAAACGCGTACAACTTAATGCTTTATTACGATTGCCCCAAAATGCTGCTAACTCATTTGGAGGTGATCCAGAATGATTTGCGCCGCACTGGCTTTGGAAATCACGCATAAACTATGCCTTTAATTACCATTTCTAACCCGTATTTTCAAGGGGGAGAAGGTGCCTCGCCACGACAACGTCATAGTAAACCTCACCCTGTTGAATCAACTTTGGGATACACTCCATTGAAGAATCCGCCCATCCCCCTTTTCAAAGAGGGAAAATTGAAGTCTCCCTTTCGTAGAGAGTTAGAGGGATTTGGCGTCGAGCGGACTTGGAGGGGTCTTTGATAAGCTTTACCCCGTTAGAAATAATGCCCCGCTGCTCCCTCCGGGCCAGGCTCCGCCCCGGAAGGGCTCATGCCCCGGAGGGAGGCCCTCTGGGCCGGCGGCTGCAGCGGGGTTAGATTTTAGAATAATTCCGACGGGGTTTAATGCCCCGCTGGAATTTCTAACGGGGTTTACTGCAGAACCTGTTGAGGAAGAGCACTTTCGCGCTCCATGGAACACTACCTCCCCAAGGGATGAGAAGAAAACGAGTGCTATTCCAAAATGCGGGGAAAATCAAAAATAATCTTTCTCATTGATAGATGATGCAGACCCGGGTATTCCATCGCCTCATCGTGCAGTCGGCGGTTTCACATTCCGGCGGAAAGATTCGTTGACTCAGTTGGTCCCGGATGTTACAAGCTCTCTCGGAATTCCAGGCCTCTTCGATGGAGGCATGGTTTTTCAAATGATCGAATGCACCCTGAACACAGCAGAAAGAAATATCCCCTTTTGAACTAATCACCATCTGGCTCCATGGAAGCAGGCACAGGGGAAGACGTTCAAAGGTGGGGTCCTTTTCAGGGTTCGATGGTGAAATCCCACGAGCGATTACAGGATGTTGCCGGGCTTTGAAGGTTTGGCTGAAAATCTCTTTGAATCGGGAAAGAAACTGAAGCCGGGAGGGTGGTACGTCCATGCAGGTTACGTCGCCCGCCTTATGAATAGGGACTTTCAACCGCTTTCCCAACTGGTCTGCCTTTCTGAGATACTTATTAAAAAGCTTCGGATAAGCAGTCAGGACTTCTTTCTGATAGTCGAACAAAAAATGGGGGGACTTTTGAATCCGAATCGTCTCGTAATTCTTGTCCAGGGCGAGATTGCTCAATTCCACCTGAGCATCGAGGTCATGAGCCAATTCGATGAATTTCGGCAAATCCTGAACATTGGTCTTACTCAGGGTCATGTTAATGAAGAGGGCAGGGTTTGAGGCTCCCATCTTTCTTTTATAATCTCGGAGACATCGAATATTTTTCAGCGTCCGGCTCAAATCCTTTCCCCTGATTTTGTCATAGGTCTTCTGGGTTGCGGCATCGAGGGAAAAGGAGATCCGAAAGTGTTCGAACGTCCTCCCCTTGTCAACTAAAAATTGAACCATCTTCTCGTCCAGGAGATAGCCGTTCGTGTTGAATGTGACAATATGGACCTGATTCGATTCGAGATGGTCCATCAAGGGAACGAAACTCGACGACATCAGGGGCTCGCCCAACCCCTGGATCCGGGAGGCTTGAATCCCTCTCATCGATTTTCCCAGAAGCGAAATGAAGGGATCCGGAAGGTCGCACTCCTCCTCCCTCCGGTGCCCGGGAATGCTCCTGGCGCACATGATGCAGTTCATGTTGCAGCGGCTTGTCGGTTCAATGAGGAGGGCAATCGGTAGCGATTGAGCCTCTCGAGAAGGGTTTAAGAGCTTCAAAAAATGATCCCTGAGATTTTCTGCTTTCGCCTCAAACGCGCGATACCGGGCAGGATGGCTCTTTTGATTGAGCAATTCGAGATGAAAGAGAATGAGCCCGTATTCTTTTTGTTCCCCCTTTTCATCCCACCGGAAGAAAGAGGCATCTGTTTCAATGGTGATCAAAAGATTTTGCTGGGGAAAGGGAGGAATTTTAAATCCGATGTAGAAGGGTGAGGAATAGAATCCCCGAAACTGGCCCACCACCGTATCAAAAACCCGGATGGTAACGGAAACGCCTCTCTCCTCCTCCCGTCCCGGATAGGCATATTCAAGGATGAGGAGATCCCCTCCGTTGTTTTCAATCTCCAGGGTGGCCTTTTTCCCACTGATGGCCATGGACTGATTGCCCAGGGGAACCCAGCCTGAAAGAAGACGAATGTGTTCAAAGGACATAAAAGAATTATAGAAGGTTTTTCAACCCTTGGCCACAGAAGACAGAAGGATCCCCGCGACAATCAGCCCAATCCCAAAATAACGGAGGGTTGGGATAAATTCCAGGAAGACGACCCGCGACGAAAGCATCACGAGGATGAAAGTCAAGGACGAACGATGACGAGAAGAATCGCTGCTAATAATGGGACCATTAAGATAAAACGATGACGCCTTCTTTTTCTGCGGATTGATTCAAACGAATGTCAGTGCTGGAAAAATAGGTCTCTGACCGAGCTTTGTTTTTTAGATGAATGGCCGAAGCAAGATGGATGGAATCAAAACCTCTGATGAGGTGCTTTTCTGCGAGACCGCCAGTAAATCTTATCAATCCATCCGCAAGCCCCGTGAGAGAATCATTTTCTATTTCTCCACTTCCTTCTTCACGAAATCGAGGAGAAGAGGATACAACTCGGGAACCAACTGTAAAAACCTTTTTATATCTTCCCATTTCACATCCAGGTATCGATGGGCAAGTGTACTCCTGATTTTGGCAAGTTCTGAAAAAGCCTCTGCTTTCACCTCATTGCCAAAGACAAGCGAACCAACCTTGAAAAGGATCTCCCGTGAGGTCTCTGGAACCTCTTCGTTCCCAACAGCAAGCAGTATCTTGGATATATCCATCGTGGCATTGATCAGACTCTCAACCCATCTTTCGATTTCCAGTCTTTTGCTTCTCTGCGTTTGATAAACCTTCCAATCAACTTCCTTTTTATATCCCGAAAGAAATGGGAGTTCCTTCTCAAGATAATCGAGAGAAGAAATGGTTTTTGACTTATCGGCTCGTCTCAAAATGTTTCTCCCTGTATGAGGATTCAATCCATTCCCTCATCTGTTCAGCTTCATCACTGATGAGGCATAGAAAATCGAGAAAAAGTCCCCTGTCTTTCACAACAATGGGCTTTCCATTTCTTATCGCTTCGTCGGCAAGAATCGCCCTCGCCCTGTTTAGAACAATGAGATCAACTTCCTTTTTGAAAAGTTTCTCTAAGTCAAGGGCGATTCGGTTCTCTCCAGCATATCTCTTTCTGACATTCTCCCACTCAACACCCTTTTCAGGCCAGAAATAGACTGCGACATCGATGTCCCCTTCTCTGCGGATTTTCCCCTGCGCTGAGGACCCGAAAAGGAAAGCAAATGCGATATCATCTCTTTGACCAAAATACTTCTTCATGACCCTCAGGATTCGGTCCTCCACAGCAAAACTCCCTCCGATTCAATTCCTACAGGATCGTACCAGGTTTCAGGCGACTTTTCAAGTAATTTTGAATAGTTCGCACAATTGAACCGACCCGTAACTTAAAAACGTTAGAAGGCGACGGACCGGCCAGGGTATATCTCCAAATCCGTAGGATCTGGAGATTGAAAATGTAAGGGTAATGAACCATTTTACCCTGGCTATTTTGCCCCGGTTTTTCGTCCTTGTCGTTGAGCCCCAATTTGGACCCCTTCATTGCGGATTGGAAAAGGGCGGGATGGACCAATCGTCCAGGGGAGCCCAGCCTCCACCTTTCACCCCTGACCTTAACCCTTTACGTTCAACCCTTGGCCACAGAAGACAGAAGGATCCCAAAGGTGATCACCGAAAAATCTGCAGTCTCCCACTCCGGTGGAGAGATTCTTTGACTCAATTGTTCCCGGATGTTAGAGGTCCTCTCCGAATTCCAAGCCTCTTACGAAGGGACGTCAAGGACAGGGCTCATCAGATCATAAAATCTCGAACAGAAGGACATGATCACTCTTATAGACCTGTTTAAAATGGGATTGGAAAAAGCCATCTTCTTCGGGGAAACTCATTCCGACCCGATCTCGTCGGATCAAGAAATAATTTGCACCCAAAAGCTGGAGTTCCCGATGAAGGTCTCGAGGATTCGAGAGTTGGCTGTAGATCCTCTCAAAACGACCCTTTCCAAACCAATCCCCCATAAAAGTTCCATCTGAAAAATAGGCCATATTTGCATCGAAGAGAGCATAGAGAGCATAATTTCTACCCCTTGTCTGGTTCAGATATTGATAAGCACGAAAAGAGGGTAGTTTTTTTGCTAAATAATCCGCTTGCTCTATTTTAGTAGAGGGTGGAAAACCCTCTCTACATACTATTTCTGTCGCGTAGAACCATCCTGGGATGAGAAGGGCAACCGAGATGGCTAATGTTAGAAACCCTTTCTGCACCCCTTCGAGTCTCTTTGGGATAATGAACGCCAGACATTGCTCGATAGATGCAGCAACAATAAGACTCAGCAGTGGAATGATGGGGATAAGGTACCGGAGCATCTGAGCACTACTAAACCAAAAAAGAGTGTACAAAAAGACGATAATAAACAAATCTCTGATCTTTGGACGTCGTAAACTCAATAATAAAAACGGCAAGGCAAACAGATATATTTTTGAATAAGGAGCTTCCATTAAGTATTTTGTTTGTTTAAAAGCAAGATTCCATGGCAAGAGCAAGAAAGATTGAAAGCTTTTTCCGGTTCCATGTGCATGTAATAAATCATTTAACATCCCTTGGAGGTCTTGATAGTTTAACAATCCATATCCAAATATCTGACCAAAAAAAGGAAAAACGGGATTGCCCGTATAATACCAATTTCTGAAATACCAGGGGAAAGCGACACAAACGGCAAGAGCAATAAAAAGAAGAAAACTAAAAGGCTTCCGATCTCTCAACCCAATGTAGAGGACGATGAGGCTAAATAAAATCAAGAAAAAGAGGGCCGAATATTTTGAACCTGCCGCAAATCCAAGGAAGAAAGCCCCTAAGATTAACCAAGCCTTTTCTCTCAACTCCATCCAGTTGAAAAGGGCATAAGTGGCCATCATCACAAAAAGGGCCAATCCGATATCAATATAAGCACTTGCCCCTAACCAGAGCACCATCGGGTTTGAGAGATAGATGGCCGCCGCCCAAACTCCCGTCCGTTGAGAAAAAAGCCTGCGCCCCAAAGCAAAAAGGCCGATACCGAGGACCCCCATCATCAGAAATTGAATCAATTGAGCCGATACATCATCGTACAGAAGAAAGGCCAGAGTAAAAAGCATTTCATTCGTCTGGGGAGAAACCGGATAGCGGAGATAAGGTGTTAAAGTCAATCGGTGGGTCTGGGTATAAATCTTCGCATAGGCCAGGTGATACATCGTTGAATCGAATGTGGTCGGAGGATACAAAGGCATCAACAGGACAGGGATGAAGAGGAGTGTCGCCAACGAGAAAAAGATCGTTGACCTCCATCTCACAGAGGAAGCGCCTTGGAATACCTCTTTCCAGACGGACAGGCCGAGCAAGAAAATCACCCCCATCACGGCAAGGACCAACCCATGGTAGAGGATTCCGAGGGCGCCTATGAAGAAGAGAAGGTAGGCAATGAAGCCAAGGCCCAAGGTAATGCAAAAGCTAAACTGTTCCGCCGGACTATCATAATGGATCCTCTGTGTCAGTCTCCGTCCGATGCCATAGGAAAGGATTCCAATCCCCGTCAAGAAAGCATAATGAGCGGATAAAAACACGAAGGCCTTCCACATCCCATCTCACCCAAGCTTCGAGCTTTGCCCTCTATCTCAAGGAAGAGGCAGCGAACCTGTAACCTCTCCCACGGCTAAAACGCCCTCCTTAAACAGGACCTGCCCAATACCATCTGAAATCAATCACATGAAAAGTGGACACGTAGGGATCATCTCTTTTCCTCATTGATCCTCTGAAAACAGGAATTTACCTGATGCCATAGGTCTGCTTCTCCAGGGAACGAACTCTTTCACCCACCGTTCTGGAAAAAATTTCGGTCCCTTTGCGATCCAAATGATAACCGTCATAAGTATAGCTCCTTATTCAGGAACGCATTGGAATAGTTCAAGTAGAGCGAGGTCTCACCCGCGAGTTCTCTCATCCTTTCTTAGAAACCGATCGTTGGGATGAAAAAATTGGGTGAGAATAGGATAATCAATTGAATCCTGTTTTGATTGCAAAGCCGGACAAAATGGAGAAACTTTTCCCCTATATTCCCAAGAATACACCTGTGGACTGTTTTGAGTATCTTAAAGATCAGAATCTTCCGGTATCTCTTTCCTGTAATCAACGGTTGACCCTTCTTTAATGTTTTGCTTTGTTCAAAGCTTTATTAGTCTCAAAAATGAATTTACAAAAAAACTTCCATACAACTTTTGCCACTTTTCTCCTCTTACTATCTACCGGAAACAGTTTGTTCCTTACCTTGTAATAAATCAGCAAAGCCTTCCAGCCATGCGAGTCATAGGTACGATTCAATTCGGCCACAAGATTTGATATGCGAACATCCCTCTCATCCACAGATGGAACGGTGCCCGTTGTGCTGTCCGTGGTGGCATTTGGCTGACCTGAATCCATGGGCTCCCATCCATAAAGAGGACACTCAACACACACTGTAAGAGGCTCGTCGGTCAATAACGCCGCCCGCAACGTTTTATATTTCGATCCAGACCAAACTTCTTCGAAGCTCTGGACGCAAAGATCTCCATACGACGCATCGATTCTGCAGCACGGCTGAACTTTACCGTTAACCCGCATAAAAATGCGCTCCCAGGGCTCTTTGCAGGTCTTCCGCAAGCCTTTGTAGGTGCAGGGGCTTGTAGGGTCGATTGCAGCAGGATTAGACGCCGGAATGGCCGCCTCCCTTTTAGGAATTTGGGGCGGTAGGAAAAGCCTAATCCCCCACTTCCGAGCCTCCGCCTCAGCCTCCGACACCCACTCCGCTACTAAAGGGTCATTCACCAACGATTGTCCAAGAGTCAGGTTATACTCGACAAGTTCTGCTACCGCAAGGATAGCCACTTTAAACTCACCCGCCATTTTCACCACAGACGGAAGCTCGTGAAAATTCTGCCGCATTGCCACGAATCTAAAACTCAACTCCGGGCTTTTTGTGCCGAGATGTTCCTTCGTTTTATTAATCAGGCGAATGTTTTCAAGGATTTTGTCCAGCCGTGCACGACGCCGGATCTTTTCGAATAGCTCCGGGCTAGCCGCATCAATGGAGAACCCAATGTGCTCAACCCCAGCACGGATAATCTTCTCGACGTTCCGCGGTGTAAACATCGTCCCGTTCGTGTGGAACATGACCCTACAACCCACGCGAGTCACCTTTTCCAACATCTCCATGAAGTTAGGGTGGAGTAATGTCTCCCCGTCGCCGTTCAGTTGAACCATCGGCCGGAAGTCCTGCAATATGGGCAGTAGTTTATGGAACAGATCCATTGGAAGGTCACGAGCGTCGTAGTTGCCGAGGTTATTTTCTTCGCTGGACCAACAATGAATGCACCTCAGGTTGCAACGCGTCGTCGTCTCGAGAATAAAAAGTTGGAGTGATGGACGTTCTTCTGCCATTTCCATTTCCCCCCATTAGAGGTATTAAAAATGTTTCTATTCGTTACAAAGCCAGCATTCCCCTAGAGTTATACCAGACCGGGATAAGCAATCAACAACAATTTAAAACTTGGGGTAACCATTGCTGTTATTTCCCATTATTTCTCTGATTGAACTTAATTTCTTTCCGCTTTTCCATCATTTTTCGAGGAGAACAAGTATCCTCAAATGTTTGGATGAATCCTCTCCAGAAAAGTCCCCGTGTCAATCAAACGCTCTATTTTTTCTGAATGAGCATTTTCCAGTTTTGCAAATAAAAACGTTCGAGATCTCTCTCTTGCATCTGTTTAACGTATTGAGCGATATACTGTTTAAACTCTCCTTTTAGCTTCTCTTTCATCTCCACAGGGACAGGTAAATTCTCTACTTTAGATTCGAAACTATTTTCTATCTCTTTCTTAAATAAAGTGTCTAGTTCTATAAAATCAATGTTCTCAGTTGAAAGTGTTTGGGTAACAAAATACGCTTCTGGGAAGAAAGAAATATAACAATCAAGGTCGTGATAGTCAGCAACCAAATAGTCGCCAGCCCGTAGATATTTAAAATATGCTATTGCATCTTCTCTCTCGAATAATGTAATGCCGAATAACCCGAAATGAGGGTCAGAGATGACATTTTTCACGTGATATCGATTGGGGATCTCTAAATAGAGCTGCCCGCGATCCGCTAAAAGAGTTTTCAGATTTTCGAGTGTCCTTGGAAAATCCAAAACGTGCTCTAAAACATCGGTACAGGTAATGAGATCAAATTTTCTTTCCCTAAGATTCGCTGGGAGCGGCTCACATATATCCTGCTGAAGAACATGATCGGGGTTAACCTTGTTCTCCATGAGGTTCAACTTACATAATTCTATTAACCTCTCCTTAATTTCTATCCCTAAATAAGGCCAACAGCCTCGCTTGGCAAAGGCAACGAGATAACCACCGTAGGCTGTGCCAATATCTAAATAGGATTTATCTCTAAATTGGATATACGGGGACAGAAAGTGAGCTAATGCGTCTCCTCGTTCATTCGTGGTCAATGCATAATTGACATATGTTTCATACATGGGAGAGCCTTTTCCATCTTCATACACTTTCAAAACAGCCTTTCTAAATGAGTTCTTTTCCAATTTAAGAGAGGAAGGTCCCGTGCGTGCTATTTCGTGATGCGACTGTTGCACCTTCTCCCCTGCAAGTTCTTCGAGGACCTTGAGGTATTTCCCCACAACCCTGTCAGAAGAATAGGTTGTCTCCACCGTAGACCTTCCGTTTCCAATAAGCCGGTCCCTCTCAGGAATGGATTCAAGGAGAGTTTCAATTTTACCAATCGCTTCCAGGGTATTATTCGCCTCGTACAGAAACCCATTCTGGTCCTCTTCAATGATCTCTTGAAATCCCCCTACCCGTGAGGCAACGACGGGACATTGGCAGGCCATGGCTTCAATCGCGGCCATCCCGAAAGGTTCGAGGATCGATGTCGTGACAAGGCACCCTCCGCTCGCACCCATGAGAGAATAGACTCCGGGCATCCGGTCATATTGGAGGTATGGGACCCATTTCAGGCAATCGATGAGATCCAGCCGCTTCACCATTGCCAGGAAATCCTTTTTAACTCCTTCCTCTGCGGAATATCCTCCGATGATGAGGAAGAGGAGATCGTCCCGTTTTTTTGAAACGGATGAGGCAATCTCTAAAAAGTGTTTCCAATTTTTTTCCTTTTCCAGCCGTCCCACCCATCCAATGACTTTTTTTGTAGGTTTGTTTCTGGGTTCTCTAAAACAGAAGACCTCAAGGTCAATAGGGTTAGGGATGACGTAGATTGGAATTCCGTTTCTATCGAATCCCTTGATTTCTTTGTGGATCAACTCCTTTTCGAATTGAGAGGGAGTGATGATGGCCTTTGTCCCTGTCTCTCCTATCATTGAGACATACTTCAAGTTGTTGAGGTTGTTTGTATGGACCTCTGTCACAAGAATGCCCTGGAATCGGCTTCCCTTGAGCGCAGGATAAATCTGTGGGGTATCGATCGGGATAACGAAATCGAATCCTCTCTCCTCAACGATTCGTCGCAGTTCTCCTTCGCGGTGTTCATAATGGATGTTTTCAACCCCTTCAAAGATCTTGGATCCCCCTAAGTC
>Ga0187886_1002663_pt1 | contig 14044 bp, 14 predicted proteins | sample June2016WEW_20_1_FD_133001 | JGI IMG/M metagenome (GOLD analysis project Ga0187886, IMG submission 133001) | Peatland microbial communities from SPRUCE experiment site at the Marcell Experimental Forest, Minnesota, USA - June2016WEW_20_150 | ecosystem: Environmental > Terrestrial > Soil >... | reverse complement strand
TCGCGCACGATGGCCGTGGCGGTGAGGATCGAGGTGAGCGCCTGCAGGATGACGCCGATCACGCCCGGGATCATGAACCAGGCGCTGATCAGATCCGGGTTGTACCAGACCTGCGTGAGCACCGCGAGCGGCGGGATGAGGGCCTGCGCGGCGCCGCGCCGATCGAGGCGCTGGGCGAGAATGGTCGTGGAATATGATTGTCCGATCAGTTGCGCCGCCGAAAGCGCGGTCGACGCCACGGTCGGGTCGGACCCGTCGAGGATGAACAGGATTTGCGCGCTCCCGCCGCCGGCGATCTCCTTCCCGTAATCGGGGGGAATGATCACGCCGGCGCGGACTTTCCCGTCGTCGATCATCATGCGCAATTCCTGCTCGGAGTTCGCCTCGGCCGCGACGCGGAAATAATCCGCGGCGCGGTAAGCATCCAGCAGCGTGCGGGATTGCGGGCTGCGGTCGTTGTCCAGCACCGCCAGCGGCACGTTGCGGATGTCGTTGGTGGCGGAGTATCCCATCAGGAACATCTGCATGATCGGGATCACGAGCACCAGGACCAGCGTGCGCGGGTCGCGGCGGATCTGGAGGAATTCCTTGCGGATGAGGGCGAGGAGTCGCGAGAGGGACATGGTCACTTCGCTCCCGTCGGGGCCGGGGCGAGCACCCCGTGAAGGTAGATTTCGACGAAATCGTCCAGGCAATCGATCTGCATGGATTTGGGCAGATACTTCCAGACGAGGATTTCCGAAATGTAATAGGAGACGAACAGCCCGGTGAACGACCGGACCAGGACGGGCAGCGGGAAAGGCCGTAACGATCCCTTGCGCTTGGTCACCGATTGGGCGAATTCCAAGAGGCTCGGGACAACCTCGGAGAATAAATCCGGCATGTGCCGGCTGTCGAACTCGACGATCTCGATCAGCATCAAGCGCAGAAAACCCGGCTGCTGACCAAGCACCTGGATCATCCGTCGTGCGCCCTGGCGCAGGAAATCCTCGACGGTATCGCCTTTCACGTCGGCCAAGGCGGGGAGGATGCGGGTGTAAGGGTGGTACCGGCGCAGGACGGCGATGAACAGTTCGTCCTTATTTTTAAAGTAGTTGTAGGCCGCGGCGACGCTTAATCCTGCCCGGGCGGCGATCTCGCGCATGCTCGTCCCATGGTAGCCGTGCTTGAGGAACAGCCCGTAGGCAGCCTGAATCAGGCGGGATTTCGTGTCGGAGGACTTCTTCGGCAGGATTTTCTTCATGGTTTGCGAATGAACGTTCGTTTATATTATTATTCTGAAATTGCGGTTTTTGTCAAGCGGAAAATCGCCCGGTTCGCTGGGAACAAACGACGGAAATGAAGTTGGCTATTTGCATTACATGAATCGGAGGATGTAATCTAGCTGCCTGGATGTTGGTTTCTTTTAAAATGAAATGAGTTGCCGACATCAAAAAGGACATATGTAATCCGAATAAGATGTGAGGTATTGATAAAAGGAGAATAATGAGCGGCAAGGAGTGTTGTACGGACTTTTTTGCGTCTACTCCACCTATATGGGGGATTATATGGACGAAAGTAAATCTATGGGGTTGATTCCAGGAAAAAGTTCTGGGTAAACCCTAGTTGGGCGAGGGGAATTATTATGCCAAGAATTCGTCATTTGCCAAGGAAGCCAAAAGAGAAGCTATTTTATCTTATTGACACTAATTTCCTCGTTAATAAATATTTACCTTTACGAAGAATTAGTGATAAGAAGGAAAGACAGCGCGTAAAACGATCACAAGAATGGTGGAATATTATTGCTCAACAAATTAAACAAAGAAAGGCAATAATATACACTCCGGATATATGTATTGCCGAATCGTTTAAAATATTGGCGAAAAAGTATTATGTTGATGGATGCTTTTGGAATGCGTATTATTATAAAAGAGCACGCGATAAATTAAGCAGAGATATTCATATATCGCCGGAGGTATTAAAATCAACTAATAGATTTATACCGTTCCATGATATTTCAACTTCAAGAGATGTAATAATTGCGGTGGATCGATTCTTTGAAGTATTTATGAAAAAGAACCTTAATGTAAGTATTCCGGATTTGATAATATTAGCAACGGCAAAATATATTATCGATTTCTATAATATTCCTGAGGATCGTTTGGTTATAGTAACTATGGACAATGCATTATGGGAAGGTAGCAAACTAATACAGGATATACCAAGCGCATATAATCCAAATACAATAAATGAATCTGCGAAAATGGTGTTTGAGTAGTCTCGCTCAACCCGCGGCTGCAGGCGACCCCCCTTCGCAAAACAGTTGCCCTTCAAAACCCTAAGGGCAACTTGCTCCGGGGAGCAGGCCTTGGCCAAGGCTAAGCGAGAAAACACTTAATTTACATCTATATTTTCCTGCTAAAATGGTAATCAAATAACGGAAGTGGCCAAGTGGCCCATTGCCCCCGGAGCAATCATCAACCTTTGTTGGGGGGTGATGAATTGTGCAGGCGGGCCCTCACTCGCGAATTCTTCGCATTGGCAAACCACCAATGCTCATCGCTCGGAGGGCAAGCTGAGCCGCCAGTCTGCCCTCGCGCCTGCCCTCGCGGAGCATCACCGCTCAGTTCTGCTCATCGAGCGGTGTTGGTTGCGAAGCGGGGGAAGTGCACAGGTTCTCGTGTAGTTTGGGAACCTGTGCGATTGCGAAGCGTGGGCCGTTGGGCAAATTATTGTCTACCAAACGAAAGGAGTATGTATCATGAGTATCGAAGAAATAGTAAACGAAAAAGAATTAAAAAAGGTGCTATGGGCTTGTTATAATTATTGGAATAACGAATCGGATCCGGTCGATAAAAGAGTAATTTGCTACACTTGGGTAATAAAGGAATATAAGAATAGATTTGACAAAGAATTTAATGAATCGAAACTCACCAAATTGGCGGATTACGGAATATTATCAGTGGTAGATAAACCTCGAGGCGGTAATCGAGTTTATTATAAGTTTAATAATCCTACGGAAGTAAAGGAGAAATTGTTGATTTGGGGTTTATTTGATTGAGGCTTTTAAAATAAAGGTTGTAAACAAAATAATTCTGACCAACCGCGACTGCAGCGGATTTGGCCTTCGGCTGTGGCCTTGGCCGGTATGCTCATCGGCGCTTTAAAACATAATCAAGAACAGCCCATAATAATTTATTCTATATATTGGATACCTCTGAAAATTATCGTTCGTCAGGAGCTAATCTCGCGCTTCGCTCGGGACAGCCCGCCCTGGAACGCCCGCCGGGCGGGCCGGGGGCGCTCCGAACTTTCAGCAGCCTCCGCAAAAATCGCGAGGGGCGCCGCCCGGCTACCTGTACTCAATCCGGTGGTTTTCCGGATAGGGGAAAAGCTGGGCTTTAAAGCCGGATTTATTTTATCCTCGCGCTGACCCTCGCGCCTGCCCTCGCGGAGCATCACCGCTCCGTTCTGCTCTTTGAGCGGTGATGGTTGCGAAGCGGGGGAAGCGGGGGCTGTTAATAGTCGGGGGATTTATCCCCCCGACGAGCGGACTTTTTCAGAGGTTTCTATTGATAAAAATCTCCTTAGTTTCTGTCGCGGAATGCAAATTATGGCCTATACTGCGCGGTTTTGTAGTAAATCCCTTCGTCTGGCGTATTAAAATGGTAGAGGGCCGCGAACCTCTTGGATGAAAGGAATGAATAGCACCGTGCCAATAACGGTGACCGATCTTGAGTTGGTGGATTGCACCAACAATAAACCGGCGACCTTTGCTGCTGTCTATGACTTTTACTTTTCACGCGTCTATATGTATATCCGCTATCGGGTGGGTGATCCCTCCGTTGCGGATGATCTCACCAGCAAGGCGTTCGAACAGGCTCTCAAAAAGCTCGACACGTACTCTCCGAAACGCGCACCCTTTGCGGCCTGGATGTTCACCATTGCGCGCAACGCCGTTAATGATCATTTGCGCGCGATGCGCCGGCATCCCTCCCTGCCGTTCGACGCATTGTTCGAGCGCAGGAATAACGATGATCCGCCGGAAGAGATGGTTGTCCAACAGGAGGAGAAAAACCGGCTCCTCCGAGCCGTGGCTCGATTGAAAGAACGAGATAGGGAATTGATCGCGCTTAAATTCGCCACCGGGCTGACGAACCGGCAAATCGCCGAGATCCTTTCCCTCACCGAAAAGAACGTCAGCGTAATCCTATATCGAGCTATCCGAGATTTGCGTGTTCATTTGAAAGCGATGGAGTAACACCATGGAAAATCCAAGCTTGGAACAGAAGTTCACTGCGGACGTAGACCGGCTGCTGCATGGAGAGGAGTCGGAGGAGGGGATATCCGTTCCGGGGGATTATTCCCAAATGTTGAATACCGCGCGGGAATTGGCGGCGCTTGACCTCAGTCCGCAAAGCCGAATTCGGACATCCCTCCGCCGGCGGCTTATGGATGAATTGGCTGCGCGCAAAGCATGGTCCATGCCGAAGGGGAAGGTCCTGCCCTCATGGTTTTCCAAAAGAACCGTGCAGCTTGCGTCCGTTCTGATGATTATCGCGGGAATCACCCTGTTCGTCGAACTGTCATTCCGGGGCGTCGTCCATTCTTTGTGCGGCCGGATACTGGAATTTGTCCAGATCGGCGTGCCTACCTATGCGGTTCAGAAAGTCCCGGGAGGATCGGAAGGTTCTTCCCAATATCCCACTCCGGGTGCAAACGAAGATTCGGTGGCTTACTGGGACATGCGTTGGGAATACATCACACTTTTCGGCACGATGGGCACTCCTCAAGATTCCCCCATCGGGAGAGGAACAAAATGAATATTCCAGCCAAACGGATATCGCAACGGATTTTGCTGACCGGAATTTCCGCGATAATTTTTTTCCTGATGATAGGGGGGATGACCTCGTGTGCCCCTGCCGGCTCGCCGACGAACACCCCTGCGCCGTCCGGTACCATTGCACGAGCGGACATCAGTCTTCCTAATTTACCGATAACACGGATCAGCCAACGCGTGCTGCCAAACCCGGATTACGTTTCCACCATCGTGCGGGCTCCCATCGCCTGGTTGGTCAGCCGCGGGACGGGGGTTAAAGTCGGTGTGATCCAAAACCACAATGAAGACCTGGCGGTGCTGGGGTTGATCGCCCCGGATGCGAAGGTGATCGCTTTGCAGGTGAATGCCCAATTCCGTGTGGGCGGCAAGACTTTAAAAGAGACGCTGGCCGAAGATGGCATTCGCGTTTTGGTCGTACCGCAACCAAAGGATTTTAACCGGGAACAAGCCCTGCAGGTTTGGAAAGAGGTGATTGCTGCAGGCGTATCGGTCTTCTCCGGGATCGAACAAACCGATTCAACCCAGGCGGAAATCGCCGCGGCGTATACCCAGGCCGATGTTCTGGTTGTAGGTTGTCAGGACGGCAACGGCCTTTTACTCGGTGATGGATCCACACTCAAGGCCATTCCACTGTTTGCCCCCGATCGTCAGGGAAACCGCTTAAACGCTCCGCTGGTTGCCGCCGGGGTAGGGGCGCTGGTTCTAAACGCCGAGCCCAGTCTGACCCCGGCCCAACTCACCCAACGACTTCTGTCCACGGCGGACGAGATGTACCAGGCCTCCGATTTCGAAGGCAATTGGAGCCCGATGAATATTATTGTAGATGAAAAAACCGGGGATTATTCGCCCGGCGAATACGCCTTCCGCTTCAAGCGCGTCAACGCCGCCAACGCCGTGGGAGCCAAGCTCGATACGATCTGGCCTGTGAACGCCCTCAACGCTCCCGCCGCCTGGAAGACGGCCACCGGGCGCGGGGTGACGGTGGCGGTGCTCGATCAAGGTTTCCATTATCAGAATCCGCTCTTCGAGGGTCATTTGGTGGATAAAGTTGCTTTTGTTCAGGGAAAAACCTTCGAGAGCGAGCAAAATTTCCACGGAACGGCGATGGCAAAAATCGTCCTGAACGTGGCTCCGGATGCCTCACTGGAATTCCTGCTCACGGATGAGCGGGCGGACGCTGTTGTGCAGGAAGCGTATGTGAAGGCGATCGATTACGCCGTGGCCCACGGCGCAAAGGTCATCACCAACAGCGCCGGGCCGTGGGCCAACACCCCGGAAATCCACGCCGCCATCGATCGGGCGATTAAGGCGGGAGTGGTATACGTCTGGTTCCATTACGATGGAACCAACCCGGCGGTCATCCGGCCCGGTCATTTCTACTTCTCGCAGTGGGAAGTGGGCGCTTTCGACCGTTTCTTCGACAGCGATAAGCCATCCGATTTGGAGGGTGGATTATCGGAGACGGCCCCGCAAATTGCCGGTATTGCCGCGCTGATCCTGCAAAACGAGCCCCAGCTTACCCCCATGCAGGTCAAGCAACGCATCCTCGAAACCGCCACCATCCTTCCGGGCGGGTTCTCCCTGGCGGATGCCGCCGCGGCGGTGGAAAACCGCCCCAGCGGACGAAGCGTACCCATACTAAACACTGAATCGCTGAATGGGCGCATGCGCGTTGTTTATCAAAAATCCGGCTCGGACGAAAAACTGACTTTAACAGTGACCGATCAGCGACGCAATTGGCCTATCCCCATTTTTCCGCCGGCTGATGTGCTGATGTTCAAGTATCAATATGGCGCACAAGAGGCTACGTACATGGTTCTTGCTTATCCCGAAAATCAAGGCGCCATCTCATTAAGATTAATAACTGAACAAACCAAGATATTGAGTACGGGTGACATCACATTAAGCGACTTGGTCTGGAATATGAGTGCTCAGGAAATGGATACCGAGAATTACTACCGGGCTGGTCTTTCAAAGAATAATGTAAAAATGCAGGTTACTGTGGACGGCGGGCACATTCACCTGCATTGGGAAGGGAGTGAAGCCATTCCCCTGTATCGCATGGTCTCCCTCCAAGAGCAAACCCTGGAGGCCGAGTCAAGTTATCTAATCTATGAGATCGATGTGGAAGGCGATTTCTTGCCTTTGCAGGTGATTACGGCGTCGATATATTAAGCGGTAGCTTGATTTGCTAATAAAAGTTACGGAAAGAAAGTACCCAACCGATGAATTACAGGCGTAGCCAAAACTGCTCGAGTAGCAAAAGCGAGCAGTTTTGCTATCCGGAGGTAGGTTTTAGCCAAGGCTCGACGAGAAAACGGTTAATTAACGTTTCTATTTTCCTGCTAAAATGGCAAAGTGAAATGCGGAAGCGGACAATCGCCCCATTGCCCCCCAAAGCAATCACCACCAGTTTTTTAGGTTGTGATGAATTGCGCAGAGGGGAGAACCGCGAGTCGTTGGCCGGCTTGTGCAGAGATGTTATTCAAAAACCGGATATCTGTTCCATATTGCGAAGAACGTCCATTTCGATGAGATGATAAATCAAACAATGAAATCGTTCTGGGCGGGAGTTCGCGCCGAATCCCCGCTGTTGATCGGCGTTTTTCCTTTCGGCCTGATCTATGGCGCACTGGCGATCGGGGCCGGAATTTCACCGGCCGCGGCCCAGATGATGTCGTCGATTGTCTTCGCGGGATCGGCCCAATTCATCGCCGCGCAGTTGATTCGTGAATCCGCGCCGGGACTCGTCATTGTGCTGACGATTGCGGTCGTCAACCTGCGCCACATGCTGTATAGCGCTTCTGTCGCGCCGTATATTGAACATCTGCCGGCGCGTTGGAAAACAGTATTGGCGTATCTCCTGACCGATGAAGCCTATGCCGCAACCATCATTCATTACGAGGAAGAGGGATTCACCCCGACGGGTCATTGGTTCTTTTTCGGCGCGGGATTGGCTTTATGGACAACGTGGCAGGTTAGCAGTGCGCTGGGTATTTTCCTCGGTGCGGCGCTGCCATCTTCGTGGCCGCTTGATTTCGCGATACCGATAACGTTTATTGCGATGGTGATGCCGGTGCTTAAAGACAAACCGATCGTGGCCGCGGCGGTATCGGCGGGGACAGTTGCGTTATTGGCCTATAGTCTTCCGTTCAAATTAGGCCTCATCCTGGCGGCGCTGGTCGGAATCTTCACCGGCACGTATTTGGAGAATCGCGAATGAATATCTGGCTGGTGATGTTTTTGGGCGGCGCGCTGACCTTCGGGATGCGGATGTCGTTTATCTATTTATTCGGACGCTTTGAAATTCCGGCGATGGTAAAGCGGGCTTTGAGATTCGTTCCGCCTGCGGTGTTATCCGCCCTCATCGCGCCTGCGTTATTCATGCCCAATAATACGTTCGATTTCAGTTTGAACAACTATCGTTTGATGGCGGGCGTGGTTGCCATTCTCGTCGGGTGGCGGACAAAGAATACGCTTTTGACGATTTTGTCAGGCATGGCCGCGTTGTTGATATTAATGTGGCTGGCCAAGACTGTATAATAATAATATGCCGCCCGACCCGTGGCTGTAAGTCCCTCCTTCGCAAATGCTGTTGACCTTCAAAACCCGAAGGTCAACTTGCTCCCCCCCACTCGCGAAGTCATCGCACCGGTAATACACCGGTGCTCATCGCTCGGGGGGCAAGCATGGGGGCAGGGCACCCTGCCGGAGCGGGCATGTTTCTAATCTATAGAACATTGTGAAGGAAGCATTTCACCATCGCGAAAGGATGGAATTTGAGGCAATGGTCGCACTGGCGCCTTTCACCGAAAAAGAATTTGAGATCTATCTACAACAGGGGATCGTTCGATATGCCGAAGAGAACGTCAAGGCGGGTTACTGGAGCGACTCCGAAGCAATGGAAAAATCCCGTTCGGCGCATGCCAAACTGCTGCCGGAAGGGCTTGCTACTCCGAACCAATATTTATTCTCCATCCGGGAGCCGGTACGCGGAGAACCGGTCGGCACGATTTGGCTGTCCGCGGATACTGCATCCGCAACGCCCTCGGGGTTTATCTATGATTTATTCATTTACGAACCCTTTCGAAGAAAGGGGTTTGCAACCGGAGCCATGCTCGCGCTCGAAGTCAAGGCCAGGGAACTTGGATTAAAGGTCATCCACCTGCATGTTTTTGCACATAACCCGGCCGCCAGGAGCTTGTATGATAAGCTGGGTTACGGAGCGGTGGGTACCAACATGGCGAAACCGTTGACAGCCCGCAAGCCGGAATAAACAGGAAATCAAATTTTGTTGTCCCCGGAGATCCAAACAGAACGGCTGATCCTGTCTCCGCTCGTCCGCGACGATGCCGCGGAGCTCTTCGGCTACCGGTCCGATCCCGAAGTCTGCCGCTATCAGACCTGGGTGCCGGGTTCACTGGACGACGCGCAGCGTTTCATCGACAACCTCCAGTCCACTCCCTTCGACACACCGGGCACCTGGTTCCAATTCGGCATCCGCCTCCGCGCTCCCCGGCTGCTGGTTGGCGACATCGGCGTCCACTTCCTGCCGGATGAGTCGTACCAGGCTGAAATTGGTTTCACGCTCGCGCCCGGCCACCGGGGCCGCGGGCTTGGGACGGAGGCGGTCAACGGAATACTCAACCATCTGTTCGTATCGCATCGGAAACACAGGGTCTTTGCATCGGTCGATCCCAATAATTTGCGGTCGATAAAATTGCTCAAGCGGGTCGGGATGCGCCAGGAGGCGCACTTCCGGGAGAGCTTGTGGTTCAAGGGAAAATGGGTCGACGACGTAGTGTTCGCAATATTGGAGTCGGAGTGGAAAACCCGGTAATCCGCCGGCCCAACAACCGAATGCGGCTGACGGCTTCGCTGCGCCGGGTCCGGTATATCGTCCGCTGAAGTCGGGGTCGGGGAAAGCGCGGGGTGTCCTTTTTGTTGAAATATTAATCCTGCATGATTCAAGCGGTATTGGTGGCAGTTTGGCCCAAAAAAATGCGGGCCGGGGGCCATGTACTATCGTCGGGTTGAATTGGATTTTCATATTGATATAATCGGCGGGAACTCAAAAACGATGGAAATGAAGAAGCTGTTATTTGTTTTGTTCACGGGATTTCTTTTTGGCGTGGTTACCGCTTGTACCGGCAGAGTGTCGGCATCCTCGTCCACGGCCACAAAAATCGCGACCGATGTTGTAACCGTGACGGCTCCGAGCGGTACGCCAACCGAATCGTCTTCCGCAACCGAATTGTCCTCACCAACCGTGCTCCCTGCCACGGTTACGTTCACGCCATCGGTCACGCCCACCCTGGCTCCGGACGCCTGGCAATCCATGCCGGTGATCCCGGCCGTCAGCGCCACCGCCCGCCGCATCTATCAAGCCGGGCTCCTGCTCGGGAACGACCCGCACGCGTTTTCCATCCTGGGCGATTGCATCAGCCTGCCCAACAGCCTGTTTATCGATTACGGCAAAAGCCCCGATCATTACAATTTGGGACAATTCACCTATCTGCAGCCCGTCATCGATTGGTTCCACGACTCCTTCAACCGCCAGAGCATTTCGCTGGCAAACGGGTTCACCAGCGCCGCTGTACTCTCGCCCTTGATGGCCGATCCGAAACAATGCAAACCAGACGAAAACCCGATGGCATGCGAGTACCGCATACACCGTCCCAGCTATGCGCTGATTGCCGTGGGAACCGACGACTATAAATCCACCCCCAACGCTTACGAGAAACGGATGCGCCAAATCGTCGAGTATACGATCTCGAAGGGCATCATCCCGATCCTGAGGACCAAGGCGGATAATCGCGAAGGGAACGACGCGTTTAATAAGATCCTCGCCCGCCTGGCGTATGAATACGACATCCCGCTGTGGAATTTCTGGGCGGCGGTTCAACCGTTGCCCTATGGCCTGGCGGATGATCAAGGCCACCTGCATTGGGCCGATCCCAGGCATTTTGAGTATGCCAATGCCATGAAGGTCGCGGTGCCCGTTTACAACCTCACCGCCTTGGAAACATTGGATGCCGTCTGGCAGGGTGTAACATCGCCGTAATACCGGCGATTCTATTCTCATAATTAGCATTTGAAGCGGACGCGGCTGATCCACTCATGCCTGCGCCCGCTTTTTTCCGGAATACCGCAAAAAAGCGATTCGGGGGACAGTCCATCCTATGCGATAAACTTTTTCTATCTATCTTTTCTCTATCGACCGAAACGGCGGATCTATGGCAGATAGCGTCGGGCGGTAATCCAATAGTAATTGGTAAAGAAGTCGGGGAATGTACGTATGACGACGCCGCGAATGGTGACGGCGTCCAGGACCGTGCTGTTCCCCCAATAAATGGACATGTGCGAGACGAGACCTCCGCTCTGTTCGGAAACAAAAATCAGATCCCCTTTTCGGATATCCTTCCGAGCGACGAATTCCCCGCCCAGCGCCTGATCGTCCGCGTCGCGGCTTAAAAGAATTCCATAGGCATGAAATACGCGGTAGGTAAAACCCGAACAATCCAAGGAATCGGTCGTCGTTCCGCCCCATTGATACTTCACCCCGATCAGCGCCTGCGCCAAAGCCAGTAAACCGTCCGCCGGGACGGGCGCTGAAAGATTGTCCGTCAGCCGCACGTCGCCGGAGGAAAGCCAGCCCGTTTTGCCGTCCGGCAGGCGCACCTGAACCCAGTCCTTCTGCGTGGATTCAACCGACAGGCGCGTATCGAGATAGAGGGACATCAACCGCGATCCGCCGGGCTCGTCCCGGAGAGGAGCATGGGGCGCCATCACGACGGCATATTGCTGCGCGCCGGACCAGCCGGCGGCGAGAAATTCCGATCGCACCCATCCGGGGTAGCCAAGTGGATCTTTTTTCGAAGGCTGTTCCACCGCAGCGATTTTCGACCATTCCCCCTGCCGCCCGACGACCAGCACCTTCTCACCGAGGATCAGCTGGGTTTGCAGATTCCAATATGAATTCTCGTTCGCCGGCGCGTCCCAAACATCCGCCTTGAGAGTGGCGACGACATATTCGCGCGCGTCGGGAGTGGGCAGGGCGGGAGTCAATTCGGGCGATTGGGATGGAGTGACCGTATCCGTTTCCAGCGTCGCTGGTAACGAGGTTGAGGATGGAAGAAGTTGTTCGGTAGATGCGCCCGGTGACGCGAGGAAGTTCCCGTTCGACTGACAACCTACCAACAGCCACGAAAGAAGAAAAATGGAAAATCGACGTATCCATCCGCCGGCGGTTATTCGCGGGGCCGGCGATTTCCGGAACGGCGTTGCGTAAGATTCGAATATTCGTTGCGCCATGGGAAGGAATTTCTCCGGTCGACGCTTCCTTCAGTGGATGCTCGCCGGCCAGAAAATTTCGATGTCCGACGGAGTTCGACGGGAATCGTAAGGATGGAAGCTTGCGTGTGTGGAAATACTCTCCGCGATTCTCCAAATACAGTATATCAAAGGGGTTCCTGCCCTCCAAGGACAACCTTGGAAATGAAAATACCGTGCACTTCCACAACGCCTTCAGTCGGCTTGGCTTTCTCCGGCCAGACACCTCGTCGCCGCGGGAATACAATATAATGGAAACGAGATTTACGATTGCATGCCCAAAAGGATATACCATTCTCTGATGCGAACCTCCAATCTGTCTGATCCATGGATGCCGGAATGACGCTGCTGACCCCGACCGCATGGCGCGATTACGAATTGATCGACACCGGCGACGGCGAGAAACTCGAGCGGTACGATAAATACATTCTCCGGCGCCCGGAACCGCAGGCGGTTTGGAAAAAAACACTGCCCGCGCCGGAGTGGAACCGGCTGGCGAGCGCTACCTTTAAACGGGAAGACAACCAGCAAAAAGGATCCGAGCGGGGCGAATGGGTCTTGAAGCCGGGCATGCCCGAACAATGGTTCATCGGGTATCAATGGAAAAATCTTTCGATCCGGATGCGCCTGGGGCTGACGGCCTTTAAGCAGATCGGGATTTTCCCCGAACAGGCCGAGAACTGGAATTTCATCTATCAGGCCGTCGGGGAAGGCGGCGTGAATACGCCGCGCGTGCTGAATTTATTTGCTTATACCGGCGGCGCATCGCTCGCGGCCAAGGCGGCGGGCGCCGACGTCGTGCACGTGGATTCCGTGCGACGGGTGATCAACTGGGCGGCGGAAAATCAGGAAGCCAGTGGATTAAATGGCATCCGCTGGGTGGTGGAAGACGTCGTGAAATTCATGCGCCGCGAGGTGAAACGGAGCAGAATGTATCACGGCATCATCCTCGACCCCCCGGCGTACGGGCACGGACCGGCGGGCGAACGCTGGGTGCTCGAGGATGGCATCGGCGAATTAATTGAACTCTGCAGCAAGCTCCTGGGAAAAGACCATTCGTTTCTGGTTCTCAACCTTTATTCGATGAGTTTCTCCGCGCTGATCGCCGAGAATCTGATTAAAACCCATTTCCCCGACGTCGATCAATCCGAATTTGGGGAGTTGTATCTTCCCGACCGTTCCGGTAAAAAGCTGCCGTTGGGCGTGTTCCTTCGCTTTCAGCGTTGAGGAATTATTTATCGCCGGTCGCCGCGGCAGCAGCCATCCCCGCCAATGCGCCGCTGCTGAACGCAAACTGCAGGTTGTATCCGCCGCAAGGCCCGACCACGTCCAGCGTTTCCCCCGTAAGATACAACCCGTTGACCTTTCGCGATTCCAGCGTGCGCGGATTAGCCTCGGTAACCGGTACACCGCCTGCCGAAAGTTGGCAGTATTCAAAATCACGAACACCTTTTACGGGCAGGCGCGTGTCTTTTAATTTATCGATCAAACCCTGGAACGAACCCGCGTCGATCTGGTTCAGGGGTGTGTCTCCGGAAATATGATTCATGGACGGGTAAAGCGAGGCGACCTTGGGCGGAAAAAAGGCGCCCAGAAAAACTTTGACCGGCAGCCTGGTCCCGCGTTTTTGCTGCAGGAGATCATGGAACTCGGTTTCGAAGAAATGCAGCAGGTTCAGCGAGAGAACGAGCGGCCGGCCCGGGAGCGCAGAAATATGATGGCTGATATCCATTACGGCCGGGCCGTTGAACCCCCATTCGGTGAAGATCAGGTTGCCCGCGGCGGAGGCCAGGCGTTTTTTGCCGTCCCACAATTCCACGCCGGCGTCCAGACGGATTCCCTGCAGAGCTTTCAGCGATTGCAGTTCGGCAAGCACCGGCGCCAGGGCCGGGC
>Ga0187886_1002662_pt1 | contig 14045 bp, 13 predicted proteins | sample June2016WEW_20_1_FD_133001 | JGI IMG/M metagenome (GOLD analysis project Ga0187886, IMG submission 133001) | Peatland microbial communities from SPRUCE experiment site at the Marcell Experimental Forest, Minnesota, USA - June2016WEW_20_150 | ecosystem: Environmental > Terrestrial > Soil >... | reverse complement strand
TGTTCTGCTCCATCCAGTTTACCATCTTCATCAGCTAAAACTTTAATGCTATAATTGGTATACTCGCATTTCTTGCATGATGCGATGATGGATTTAACCGATTCGTCCAGTAAATTAGTAATTTTCCTGGCGGTGATAAGAAATACTATATTAGGATAAGGATTATGGGGCATATCATAGTGCCGAGGAATGTATGTTCTCCAACCCCTAATTAGGTAATACCAACTGGCTAAAATACCAGGCACCAAGATTAAGTATATGATTTCGGCGATTGTCATTTTATTTTCCCTCCTTAATTAGTTCGACATTAGCCATTTTTACCATATAATTACTTATTTTAACCTCCATTTAAGCTCTCTCGTCGTTCGTAAGAGAACTGGATTTTTTCCGACTTTTAACATCATTCTGACGGTTTACTTCTGATTCTTCGGCAACCATCTGGCGCCGGTTGTTTTCCAATACCGATAATTCATTGTTGACTTCTTTGATGGTCTCGAATAGCTTCGGTGTAAGCCCGTGGGAATAACAGAGTGTCAGTAACTGGTTAAGGTCCTTCGGCAGGCATTTACCACCAAAAGGCTGCCCGAAGAAACTGGTCCCATATTCACTGACACGCTCATCGTTCTTAACAATATCAGCTACATCTTCTGTCTCTATTTTTAAGATGGAACAGAGTTTATCCACTTCGTTCCAGAAAGTAATTAGGGTAGACAGATAGTTGTTGAGAACCAGCTTAGCGGTTTCACTGATGTTGGACTGGGTTCTGATAATTCTAGCACCTAACGGGGCATAAACTTCTGCTAGTAAATCTCCATGCTCGTGGCAGCACTCACCGATAATCACAAACTTCTGGTCTACCACATCTTCGAACGCTGTTTCTTCACGTAGAAATTCAGGGTTATGGCAGATATGCACTCCGTATTCCTTCATTAAAGTCTGGCTGGTACCCGGCGGGATGGTGCTTTTAATAACGTAAGGGTTGTGCACTTTGCTTTTTACCAGATAGTCCAGTACACCAGGCACAGCTTTTTCAGGTGGACATATGAATGTCAGGTCAGCATCCGTTACTGGCTCATTAGTAACCTGAATTTCGGGGAAATTTACTGGTTTTACATCATATCCAGTAACTGCATGACCCAATTTCCTCATTAAATGTGCTTGGGCCTTCCCCACTACTCCCAACCCGGCAATTTGTACTCGCATCTCTTTTTATAACCTCCATTTATAAAATTAATTCAATAAAAACCGGCATAAACAATATTCATCAATCTTTCATATTTATTGCACTTCCTTGCTATGATAATTTGCCAGATAGGGAGCGTCAAGGGGGTCAACCTAACTTATCCTCCCAACTTAGTACTTTATTCCTATTACTAATTTTGGGCCGAATAGTACTTTTGTATGAGTATCAGGTTGGCCAACAAGAAAAATATCATCATGGACTGAGTCATTTAAGAAAGGGAAAAAAATATATCCATTGATAATTAAAAGGCCACGCTAACTGTAGGTAGAATAGCATCGCTAAATGTATGTGGAGCGATTATATTGGATAGGAGCCTGGCGCAAAAACTTTAGGGGAGATTGATGTGTAAGTGAGCGGACAACACTAGATTCCTTGGCAGGCTCAGCGCGGGTGAAACGATGAGAAGTTGAAAGAAATCGGACTGGACGGGTCATCTAATAGCCATGTTGGGATTTGACAAAGAGGTAGCTTTGATAGTTTTAAGAACCATACAATGGTTTTAATGGTCGCAGCGGTTTCAATGGCTTCAAACGAATACTTCCTTTAGGATACACAACAGGTTGAAGAACTCTATCAATATACCGCTTCAGCTCGGGCCCGATATTAGGGTCTTTAAGTGCTAATGATATCGTGGTCTGAAGCAAGCCTAATGGCGTCCCGGCGTCATACCGTTCACCTTCAAACTCATAAGCGTATATTGGGTAACGCTGAACTAACTGTTTTAAAGCGTCAGTCAGCTGGATTTCACCATTCTTGCCCGGGGGAGTACTACGTAATATCTGGAAAATCTCAGGCATGAGGATGTACCTGCCCATGATGGCCAGGTCTGAAGGAGCTTCCTCGTGATGTGGCTTTTCTACCAGGTCTGTCACCTGGTAAATACGCTCGGCTTTTCCCCTGGCGGCAATAATTCCATACCGATTGATTTCGTCTTTATTTACCTTTTTTACGGCAATAACACTACCCTGGTATTTCTGATAAACGTCCATCATATTTTTAAGCACCAGTTCCCGTTGCTCAAATAAGTCATCAGGAAGTAGGAGTATAAAAGGTTCATTACCAATAACACTCCTGGTGGTGAGCAGAGCATGACCCAGCCCCAGCTGCTCTTTCTGGCGAACGTAGGTGATGTCGACCATATTAGACAAACGACGGATATCCTGCGCCAGTTTAGTTTCCCCTTTATTCTCCAGCACCCTTTCCAGTTCGAGCGAACGGTCGAAGTAATCTTCGATAGCTCTTTTACCTAGTGACGTCACGATGACCACCAATTCCACCCCGCAGGCAACAGCCTCCTCTACACTATACTGGATAAGTGGTTTGTTCACTAATGGCAGCATTTCCTTGGGTTGGGCCTTGGTCACCGGCAGGAACCTCGTGCCCCAGCCAGCCGCCGTGATTACAGCCTTACGAATTTTCATCATATCTCTCCAAATTATGCTGCGTGACGTAGACGAATATCAAAATGCGACCGCTCGGTTCCTAACGCGTTATGTTCATTCAATATCTGCCAGAAAGAAAGATCCGGCAAGAAATGTAGCTCATAAATAGGAATCGCGTCGACTAAAGTACGACAATTGTCAAGAATCCTGCTCCGGAGCTGACTATCATCATCAAAAAACGGTACGCACTGATAAAGGTTCAATAAGGCCTGCATCCTATCCAGTGACATTAGGCTATTCATATGATCCTTCTTTAACAAATAAAGGCCCCCGAGTTTTGCCCGGGCATTAGACCGGCCGGGTATTAACTCGCCCCAGAATGGAGTCCCATAGACCCGATATCCGCCATTGTGTGGCTTGATGATAACCATCTCGTCACTTAGTAATGTACGGCCTGCGGATAATTGGGCTATCGTTGTTTTACCGCTACCTGATGGGCCAAAGAAAACAGATCCCCGTCCATTTTCACTGACGGCTGAAGCGTGGAGCAACAAACCTCTCTCGTCAATTAGTATCAAAGTAAATAACATGCGGAGGAAACTATCAAAACAGTCCTCACTCCTGCACATCTTTATCAATACCTTCCTGGATGAGGTGTTAGCCACGGCCACAAATAGTTTATCGGCTTGTTTAATGATGTAGTTGTCTCCCGAATTTACTTTCTTAATTAGCACATGAGAATAGATCCTTGCATTATTTATAGTCAAGTCTTCAATAGGCATGAGCCTTGCTAAAATCTCATATGCCGCCGGACCGGATGACTCAAACCACTGGTATCGTGTTCGCAGGAGGTCTAAAAAACTGGTATCGTGGCTTATAATCGCACACCTGATGCCACCGATAGAGATAGAAAGCTTTTGAGTTCTGGATGGAATACGCTGCTTATCTAATACGCGGTCAGCAGGAATACTCATAGTTCTCTTTTGTTTACTCTTAAGCTCTCACTACAAACGGACGGATAATTTTGCTTTTCTATCTCTTATGTGTTGAAGCGCTCAAATAAAGTCTAAACTAATAGGCAGAGGAATTGTTCATGCAGCTTGTACTAGCACTAATTTGCTTTCTAAAATGAGCCATATGCGTTCCTTGGCCTGGGCAATATAATTGGCCACAGTCCTCAGATCTACATCGAGAAACTCAGCTATAGTCTGCTGGTCGATTCCTTCCATCACCAAGCGAATAGCATAATATCTGGCGAGGTCGATCTTGTTGCGTGGAAAGCGAATACCAATGACCCTTTGTATCTTTACTAAATCCTGGCTCCCCAGGTGAAGCTTCTCTTTTTCGATTGCTGAAACTATCTCGTCAATAGAGTATCGCGACCGCTGTGTAATCTGCTCAGCGCAGGAAATCAGTTCTTTGCGGAGTGCTTTGGCGAGTTCCAGCCCATGGTTTTCCTCTAGTGCCCCTTGCGCTACGACAGGAAGCCTCGTTAGCTTACTCGTCTGTAGCATGGGGAGATCCCAGCAATGGGAGAGCGCGTGTCCTAAGTCAAATTGGCTTGCTTCATTCCTGGTAGAACTAAATTGGCTCGAAATTGATTTCAACGCCATGTTTTTAAGCTCCAATGGTTCTTTCTCCCAGCAATCCCTGACTTCCGAAATCGTATCATTTTGTGTTTCCTATTATTATATATACAAGACGAGTTATATATGGGTTATAGAATGGATAGAAAGTTGTTTGAATTTTGATGACAATAACAGCGGTTTGGATATTGACAATGCGATGATTCCGGTATCTCTGGTGTTCAGTAACGGGATAAACCTCATCAAATGCCTTTCATTACCCAACAACACTATCGTATGTCGCCGATTAACGGCCATCATCTCCAAATTTTACGAATCGTTTACGAAAACATATTCAACATTTAGTATTTATTTACTCTATTACCTTTATGATTGTGGTGAGAATTTTAGGAAACCACCTTGGATATGGTTTCTTGTGACTTGCAAGATGAAGCGCCTATAGAGGGGGAAGTAAAGTATGTTGAACGATAATGAAATTATGCCGATGCTAGCAGTGAAGGATGTAGCCCGTCTTTTACATATTCATGTCAATACGGTGAGACGCTGGAGTGATAATGGCATCATAAGGGCATATCGAATCACACGCCGTGGTGACCGTAGATTTCGCCAAGAGGATATTGCAATCTTCCTTGCTGAACTCGATGAATTTAATTCCCAAAAAGGTAATGGGAGGAAACCCGTCCTAACTGCAGGCCGTATTTAGTAAGGTAGTAGTTACTGTATTAATATAGAATATTTCTTAATTAAAACCGGTGGCACATAAAAACCGTGACTCTCAGTGGCGTAGAAGACCGGCTAAGTGCCCGTTACGATTAATCGGTTGGTTCCCGTTCAATCCTCTTGAGGATATATCTTTAAAATAATAGCTTGTGCCCAGCCGCAGAAATATCCAAGCTATGTCAGCATCCGATATGTTAAATTTCTTTTGATACCGTTGTACTTTCCGCTCAATTTCCAGATCAAGAGCTTCCATATCTATCATCTGGCCAACCATTCGCTTAAACCTCCTTCATGTATTGCCTTGATTTTTTTATACGCCACTACAAAGCCAAATATCCTATCTTTTCAAAAGCGTTCAATACCTTTACAATATATACCTAAAGGTTCAACGTGTTTCCTTGAGACTATCTTGGTTCTTCTTGATGTAGATGATAAGTATAGAAGCATCATGGCTACTATCATAACGTTATAAAGTTGGAAAGAGGTTAGAGTTTTGTCATTTTACGGTTGGAATGCTGAAAGTGGCATATATAGAGTATATCGGCATTTTGGGTAATATCACTGATGCTTTTTAAGCAGTTGGTCACGCGTTCGAATCGCGCCAGGGACGCTATCAAGCTAAGCGACCCGTTGCCTCAATTGAGGAGACAGAGTTGAGCCGATTTGATATCGACCTAATTCATGGGCCGACCGCAATAAAAAGTGAAACAGGTCATAAAGGTAATCGGATTGAACGGCTTGATAGATGATCTTCCATTCTCGTTACAGGCGGAAGGGAAAGCACCACGTACACGAGAATACTACTCGAAGCTTCTTCATCATTTCCTAGATTACACTAAAGACAGGGGCTGGAACGACGTACGCTCGCTTGACACTCAACGTGTCAGAGAATTTTTAGCTTGGATTGTATCCAGGACTTATGAACACACTGCCAGCAAGGCACCCGAATGATTCGGAAGGGAAAACCAACGGCAGCCTGGTTCTTGAGCCGGATACCTTACAAATTGGTCAAGTGCCGCTATCACAGCTTCGTCGTCTATTTCTCGAACTTGCAGAGATTGGAATGGGTCGAGCCGGCCGGTTTTGAAGAGTACTCCGCCTTTTAGTACCGCTACCCGCCGGGGCCGCCGCGCAAGTGCCTCAGGTTAACCGGAAAAGGCAGGAAAGCCACCGACGGGGAATGGTCTAACCCGCTGCTTGCTCTTTATGGCGAGCGGTGGAGAGGCAAGGATAATGCCAGGCAGCATTGAGGTAACTGAGGAAAAAGCACAAGTATCTCAGGAATAAGACGCGTTAAGCTGCTTCTTTAGTCGGCTACCATGGCGTTTCTGGAACGGCTGTCAATATACTGCTGGAGCTGCTCCCGGGTGGTTACCCAATGCCCGGCCAGCCTCAGTGCCCGCATCCGTCCCTTCTCCGCCTGCGCTCTCAAGGTGACCGGTGCAATGCCGGACAGGCCGGATGCTGTTCTCAGATCAATGAGTTCGTCAACGCTGTAAGCGGCAAGCTGCCCGGATGGGTAATGATGGGAGGCGTCCAGCACCTCCACCGAGGAAAGTCTGCCGTCTTCGGCATAGTTCAGTATTACCCCGGGCTCCGCTTCGTCGCTATGGCTAAACGGGGTCTCAGGGTTCTGAAGGTAAATGGTGAGGATATTCACCTCAGGCTCATACTCTATCTTTAACACGCCCTTGGGCATTTCTTTTAGCCTTACTTCTCCTGCCATCCCCCACTTCCGCATAGTCTTTATAATCGTTACCACCAGTGGATAAGAGCCTACCATCAGCCAGATCACCCTCAGGTTTCTCTTCCGGGACTCCTATTTATTCCCCTGGCTCAGCCGCTCTCCTGAAGAGATAACCTTTTCCACCTCATCAATCGTCAGCTTATACAGCCCGACCTTGTTTTTGACATGTCGACTGAATCGTTTCTCCACCAGTCTATAGTATAAGCGTACCCCCATTCGAGACCTGTGCCGCTGGGAAGGCATCCAGCCAAGGTTTGAAGGGGCCGCGCCTTTCAAGAAAGATTGGATTTACGCCAGAAGTCACAGCCAACGATTTGCTGCTCTTGCGTTTGAGTAAAAGATTGTCACATTCTGCATTCTAACCACCCGATAACATACCTTTAACCCAATTCCAACCTTAAGACACTAGAATCATAATAGCCATGAGCCCGATACATTTCTTATCAAAGTCAAGAGGGATCAGAGATTTAGCTTTGAGGATTCTTAGTGTACTGAGACGCTTCGGCATATCCTCAAGGAGATACGAGAACTTACTGAAAAGATACGCTGCTGTAGCTCACGACCTGGGCTTTGTGCCCACCTTTCCCATTACAGCAGTAATTCTGAAAAGACACCCCAAGCTAATCAGAGAGTTATACCAAAAGGGTATTGAGTTTGCCGTTCACGGTTACATCCATATAGACCATGGTGTAATGTCAGCGGAAGAACAAGCTAAACATTTCAAGAAAGCTATCGCGACTTTCGAAGAATGCCAGGTTCCCTTCACCGGCTTCCGCGCTCCTTTCCTGCGCACCAATGATGAGACAAGCAAGGCACTCAGTCAGTCTAAGTTCGACTTTGACAGCAGCCAGGCTGTTCATTGGGGCGTGATTGATAAGGCCGAATATACCGCCGCTTCGTGGAGTGAATATCAGAGGCTATTAACATTTTATCAATCCCGGAATACTCGAGATTACCTTGTCCTGCCGAGGTCAATCAATGGTCTGGTAGAAATCCCGACCTCTATTCCAGATGATGAAGCCTTCCTGGAAAGACTGGGCATAAACGATGGGAAAAAAATCAGCGAAATCTGGGGGTCTATCTTAAATAGGGCATATCATAATGGTGAACTATTCACCCTTCAGCTTCATCCCGAACGAATCTTGTTTTGTGAGGGTGCCCTGGCATGTGTAATCCAACAGGCAAATGGACTCAATCCCCCGGTATGGGTCGCCACCCTACGAGAAATTACCGAGTGGTGGAAAGAAAGGGAAAGATTTACCTCTGAAATCAATTCTCAGGGTAATGGCAGATATAGAGCGCATTTAGACTGTTCTGGAAGAGCCACCGTGCTATTGAAAAACTGTAAAACGAATGTAGAAGTGAATAATTGGTTCGATGGATATCAAAGCATCAATACCAGAGATTTCATTTTAGAGAGTAAGGCATACCCGGTTATTGGCGTGGCAAGAGATTCTTCTCCGGCCGCGGTCAATTTCCTGAAGAGCGAGGGCTACATTGTAGAGATGAGTGATCAACCTGGTAATTACGGGATCTATCTCAATAACTTAGCGCAATTCCATGAGGTTAACGAAAAGCCGCTTTCTGAAGAACTAGATAAATCAAATGCTCCTTTGCTCAGGTACTGGAGATGGCCGAATCAAGCTAGGAGTGCTTTGTCTGTGACCGGGGACATCGACTCAATAACACTGATCGATTTTGGGTTTAGGATTCTTGAAAACTGGTGGCAAAGCAGGAGGGCAACAACGACATGAAATCCGTCACATCCTTATTGAAAACAGTGTGGGCACAACTATATTTCACAGCTGTGCTGCTAAAAATTGGGGGCTTAAAGGTCTTTTTAAAGCAATTCCTGCACCAGATCTACAGCAACTCTTCCCAGGTTAGTTTTACTCTGGATTTACAAGACGCCGAAATTCCCCAGGTTGAAGCCAAGATAAAGTACTCCTTGCAAATAGCTTCTAAGCAAGATATGGATGAGATAATGCAGAAGGCAAAATCGGAAAGCAAGGATATGGCTCAAAAACTGGTGTACCGAAGGTGGTTATATGAAGATGGTTATCGTAATTGCTATATTGCCAGAACTGCTGATACCAATGAAATGTGTTTCATACAGTTCATAATATATCCACAGGATGATAAAATCGTGAATGGAAGGTTCAAGAGCTGGTTCCCTAAATTGAAAGAGGACGAGGCTTTTTTGGAGGGTACCTACACCTTTGAAAAATTCCGAGGAAATCGCCTCCACCCTTCAGTCACCACTGATCAGTTAAAAATCTGCAAAGAGCAAGGCTTTAAACGGGTAGTAGCATACACCGAAAAGAAAAATGAGGCTTCTTTAAAAGGAGCCGAGCGAGCGGGATTCAAGCCGATTGGAGAAGTGCCCGAGCGTAAAATCCTGTTCTTTACCAAGAGAAGGTTTAACCGAGTAAATTGATGATTTGGTGCTAAGTATTTTGGGAAATAGCGGCAGAAGAGGCGTTAGTGGTCTATTCAGTGATGTGTCGACATGGAGGGCTAAGCAAATTGGAGACCATTACTCCCAGAGAATATAACAAATGAAGATTAGCATAATCGATCCCACAACTGATAGTCGCTGGGAGAAGTTTGTCAATAGCCAGAAACACAGCACAATCTTTCACACTTCAGCTTGGGCACGGGTCGTTAAGGATACTTATGGCTATTTACCTCAATATTACGCCCTTGAAAATGAGGCTGACCAATTCAAAGTAGCCATTCCCTTCTACCTCGTCAAGAGCAGGCTGACTGGGAAGAGACTGGTTTGTCTTCCATTCTCCGATTATTGCTGGCCACTGGGTGTTGAAGAAGCCGATATTGCCTTGCTTCTCGACTCAGTTAAGAAGCAAGTTGAGCTGGGGGAATTTTCTTATTTGGAAGTCAGGGGATGGCAAAATAGGGTCGTGCCGACTCAGTCAAATCTCGTTACTCGTAAATACTATATTACATATATACTCGACTTGGAGATGGGTCTCGAGACATTGAACGAGAAGTTCCATGATAGTGTCAAAAGAGGCATCCGCCAAGCTGAGAAACGCGGTATAACGGTTCGCTTGACAAGTAACGAAGGGGACCTAGACAATTTCTACAGATTGCATGTAATGACCCGTAAGAAATTAGGAGTATTGCCACAACCTTATACCTTTTTCAAGAACCTCTTCCATCACATGATTTCACAGAACTTCGGTTTTATAGTAATGGCCGATTGTGAAGGAAAGACTGTGGTTGGAGTCGTCTTTCTCAACCATAAGGATGCAATCTACTACAAGTTCAATGCTTTTGATGAGAATTACTTACAGAAACGTCCCAATCATTTGGTAACTTGGGAGGCGATTCAATTTGCATGTGCTAAAAACTATAAGTATTTTGATTTCGGACGCTGAACACTAGAAGCAGATGGACTTCACACTTTTAAGTCCAGATGGGGGACAAAGGAGGTCAAATTGCCCTACTATTATTATCCTGAGATAAAAGGATTTACAACAGTAGCTGAAAATAACATCAAGTACAGAACAAGGCAACTGGTCTCACACCTGATGCCACAGCCTGCGTTTGAAATAGCTGGCTCGCTTTTATACAAACATCTCGGTTGATGGAGGCAAACTGGAAGAAGACGGTAAACAAAGTTGCTAGAATCCTCAAGCCAAGAGGCATCGCCTACTTTGAAACGACAAATGCAATATACCCTTTTCCCAGAAAGGTTAAGTACCTGCCTTGGCTCGGTTATATCCCCCCCAGGCATAGGCAGCGAATTATAGGTATGATTATAACACGATTTCCTAACCTTGATGGATATTCCATAACACCAGCACAATATTGGTTTACCCAGATTGGCCTTCGGAAGGCGTTGTCTATCGCTGGCTTCGAGCAGTCACGGGACATCTTCGATCTTATTAATAGACAAGATATCCCTTTGAGATTCCGGTTCGCAAGCTGTCTCTTATTCCTGATAAAAAATTACCCTATCCGTATACTAGAAACATTGCCCACCTTCCCCACCCACCTGTCATGCTCATATGCCAAAAATCGGTAAACTCAAGAATTTCCGGAGGTAATCAAGTATGGAAAGGAAGTGGAAACCAAGAACCTATAAAGAAGGGGATGAGGAGGGAATTGTCAAACTCACCAAACTGGCCTTTGGATGGGACGACCCCCAAAAATGGAACTGGAGGTATAAAGAAAATCCCGCCGGCATGGGGAAAATAATGGTTGCGGATGATGGCGGTGAGATAGTAGGTCATGGTGCACTGATACCTGTAAAGATGAAAATCGGGAAGGAAATCGTTACCGCTTATGTATCCGGGGATTCCGTAACACATCCCGGCTACAGACGCCAGGGAATCTTTGAAGTACTCGATAGCAAAAAACGCGCTGAAGCTGAAAGAGATGGAAATTATGTTGCATATAGATTCCCTAATAAGTTAGCTTACCCGGGCGCTATAAAATTAGGTTGGTCTGATGTCTGCCGTTTAAAAACATTCGTTAAACCGCTCAATCTGGAGAATGCTCTAAAATCCTACTTCAAAAATCAATTTTTACAGAGATTTTTCGCCGTAATCGGCAATTTGATCATTCATCTCCTTTATAGAACCAAAAAACCTCCAAAAATGGCGGGATTGAGAGTCAACAGGATTTCCTCGTTCGATAATCGTATTAATGAGCTTTGGAGGAAAGTCTCCAATGACCATGACATTATGGTGGTAAGGAATAAGGAATATTTAAACTGGAAATATTTTAGAATGCCTGACAGTGACTTCGTGATTTATGGGGCTGAAAAAGAAGAGCAAATAGGTGGATATATAATCTTGAAATGCACCAGACAGCCGCAGGGTTTCTCTATGGGGCATATTTGCGAACTTATCGCTCCTTTAGGCGAGGCAAAGGTTATTCATTGTTTGATTTCGAAAGCTATAGAATATTTCAAAGAAGAAAAGATAGACCTTATTTTCTATGAAATGAAGGCGGAGAAAACATATTATAAGATTCTCAGGAATTGTGGTTTTATATCCTCACGTCGTTTAGACAAGAGGCATTTTTGTGTTTACAATAGCCATCCTGCCATATCGAGGACATATCTCGAAGACCCTGAGCACTGGTTTATTCAAAAGGGAGATTCAACATTCGGAGATTCAGTTGTTGGTTAAGACAGATTGGAGACAACGTTAGGGATTATGCTCAAAACGCATACCACAGCATTTTCAACCTGGATAGGCTAGACCAGGATTAAACATGAAGAATAACAGGATAATAAGAATAGTCAGAAATGCCATGGGCTGGCTCCTGGCAAGCACCCTGATGTTGCTAGGCTATGTCAAGAGAGCCAAACACGAATCATTTCAAGATAGTGTAATTACATCAATTTATTTTCATAATCCCAATAGAAAACTTTTCAGAAGAATAGTAGCCTGGCTTCAGAACAATAGGTATACCTTTATTTCTTGTGACCAGTTGCTGGAGATTGTGGATGGAAGAGTTCCCTGCCCTCGAGGGGCAGTCTGGCTTTCTTTCGATGATGGTTGGAAAGGGAACCTCGATAATGTGATACCGATAGCACTGGAGTACAATATACCAATAACTATCTTCATTTACACAGATGCCATAGAAAATGGCTCATTCTGGTGGAAAAAGGTAAGAGAACACTCAAAGCGGCTTCCCCCGCAGTACCGCGATATTAATGTCCTTATGCAATCATCCGAAGATGTCAGGAAACAAGTTCTTCAATTGATAGCCCGGACGGAAACACTTAATCCATTTACACGAGACGCCATGACGGTAGACGATATCAGGAGCATTTCTGAAATACCGCTTGTGACAATAGGTTCCCATACAGTTACACACCCGGTGCTTCAAAACTGCACTGACGCTCAGACCAACTATGAATTGGGAGAATCGAAAAAGACGCTTGAGAACTGGACGGGAAAGCTGGTAAGGGCCTTTGCGTACCCTAGAGGGTCTTTCTCAAGCAAAGATGTTCAATTTCTACAGAAACACGGGTATGAATTGGCTGTCACAATCGAGAACAGGTTTGCCAGAACTGGTGACGACTGCTACCTGTTCCCAAGGACTGATGTTATGGACGATGGGAGTTTCAATGAGAATTTGTGTCATGCACTAGGTGTTTGGGAGCCAATCGTCAGCAAGATCAAGCACATCATCAAACCCAGGGGATAGGACACAATCACGCCAGTGTAGTTTTTTAATAAGTCCGACTCTTTACTTCTCATAACTCGGTGGGAACGGCATTCATGTGAAAAAATGAAAGCTCTTACATAACTAATACCAAACTCTAACAGAGCCCCAACTGATATCTAACGTGCAAGGTCTAAGATAACCAATGTAAAACACTTTTACTAACAGGAGTTAGAAGTATGTGTGGCATAATTGGCTTTATTGGTAAAGAACCGGCAGCACCAATTGTGCTTCCAGGACTCCTGAAACTGGAATATCGCGGCTATGACTCGGCTGGTTTAGCCAGCATCGATGAAGGCGGGTTACATCTTAAGAAGGATGCGGGCAGGATTGAAGACATAGATAAAAGACTTTGCCTCGGTGAACTACCTGGAAATGTAGCGATTGCCCATACCAGGTGGGCAACACATGGTGGCGTCAACCAGAAAAATGCCCATCCCCATATTGACTGCACGAAACAGATAGCGGTAGTCCATAACGGTATCGTGGATAACTACAGGGAAATACGACAAACTCTTGAAGGTCAGGGACATGTCTTCATCTCAGAGACAGATACCGAGGTTATCCCCCACCTTGTGGAAGACTATATGAAGGAAGGGAACAACCTGGAGCAGGCTGTCTTTATGACCAGTAAAAAAATAAAGGGCTCTTATGCCTTCATCGTAATCTCGGCGCAGGAGCCTGGGAAAATGCTGGCTACCCGGAGAGACAATCCATTAGTTATTGGCATAGGAGAACGAGGTATTTTCGCCACCAGCGATATTCTCTCCCTTGACGGTTGTAATAAGGTGATTTTTCCTGAGAATGGTGAGTTGGCCATACTGAGGAGCGATGGGGTGGCTTTCCTTGATGAGGGGGGGCGGCCGATTGAAAAGGAAGCAGGTCCCTTAGACATGAAAAAACAAAACTATGACAAGGGCGAGTATGAGCACTTTATGCTTAAAGAGATAATGGAAGAACCCCAGGCCATCAGAACAGCGATAATGCAGGATGAGCGGTCATTCACCCAAATGGCTATGGATATCCTGAGAGCGAGACAGGTGGTTATTTCAGCTTGCGGCACCTCAAGATACGCCGCACTTGTGGGCCGGTATCTATTCTCCGATGTGGCCAATAAGTTCTGTGACGTGGTCATGGCTTCCGAGTTTCAATACTTCTCC
>Ga0187886_1002660_pt1 | contig 14053 bp, 9 predicted proteins | sample June2016WEW_20_1_FD_133001 | JGI IMG/M metagenome (GOLD analysis project Ga0187886, IMG submission 133001) | Peatland microbial communities from SPRUCE experiment site at the Marcell Experimental Forest, Minnesota, USA - June2016WEW_20_150 | ecosystem: Environmental > Terrestrial > Soil >... | reverse complement strand
TGAAGTATCATATACCATCTAAAATGTTTTCGATAATATTATTAATAAATCAAAGTGCATTTTTCATTATTCTTGTGCTTTTATTCACCGCACCAGTTTTTTCGCAGCTGCCGACGGCATCTGAAATTGCAAAGAACATGAAGGCAGGCTGGAATATTGTTAACACATTGGAGGTTCCGAACAGCGATCTTAATGCCGAAACATATTGGGGTAATCCAAAAGTCAACCAAACATTGATTACTGCAGTGTGCAATGCAGGATTTAATACTATTCGCATCCCTTGTGCGTGGGATAGCCATGCAAATAAAACGACGATGGTTATCGATACGGCATGGCTTAGACGTGTTAGGGAGGTTGTAGATTATTGCTATGCTAATAATATGTACATATTCATTAACTGCCATTGGGATAATGGCTGGCTTGAGAATAATGTGACTGTTGCAATGAAAGATTCCGTTAATAAAAAACAAAAAGCATATTGGACACAGATAGCTAATTATTTTAAGAACTACGACGAGCATCTTCTATTTGCCAGCGCAAACGAACCGAATGTGAGCGATGCAACGGGGATGACTGTTTTATTATCCTATCATCAAACATTTATCGATGCCGTGCGCTCCACCGGCGGCAATAACAGCTCGCGTGTGTTGATCATCCAAGGCCCATCAACGGATATTCAAACAACCAATACTTATATGAACACGCTACCGACCGATCAAATCAACAACCGGCTGATGATTGAACTTCATTATTATACACCATGGAATTTTTGCGGTATGTCGAGCGATGCCAGCTGGGGCAAGATGTTTTACTTCTGGGGGAACAATTATCATTCGACAACAAATCCAAGCAGGAATGCGACCTGGGGCGAGGAAAGCACCGTGGAATCCTATTTTCAATTAATGAAGGCAAAGTTTTTCGATAAGGGAATTCCAATAATCCTTGGTGAATATGGCGCTATTAAACGTACCTCTCTTACAGGGAACGATCTGGCGCTCCATATCGCTTCAAGAGAATACTGGTTTCAATATATCACCAATGCGGCTCTCCGGTATGGTATGATTCCCTTTTGTTGGGATAACGGAATATTTGATCGAAACAATGGAGCAATTCTTGATCAGGGCACATTAGATGCTATCATGAGAGGTGCCACCGTAGCAACATCGGTACAAACGTACGAAAAGTCTGAATTGAATGCGACAGCGGAATATGTTACGGCAATGCCCAATCCGGTAAGAGCTTCAACGACGATTCAATTTTCCATACGCACGAATGCCCGTACGGACATTATTATCTACAATATTCTTGGGCAGCAAGTTGCTCACTTTAACGATTTACCGATTAGCACCGGGCTGCAAAGTATCGCATGGAATCCTGCTACTTTAACAAACGGCATCTATTTTATCGTTGTCCACAGCGGTAATCGCGTGTTGACGAATAAGATTGTATTGGTACGTTAAGATCGAAATATTGTGCATGATTTACCGCCGCATTCAAAAAAAGAACAAGCACTTTGAGTTACCGCTCCTCAATATTAACTTCATACTATTGAATTACCGCCTAACCAGGCGCTCTCCGAAGGAGTCCCTTCGGGACAAGCTGACGGAATGAGCGTGGGAGCAATTTACATTGCGCGTAGAGGTCAAGTACAAAATTGAAAATCATCAGCGTGAACTCGTTTTGTTTTTCAGCAAATTGAAAGTTATCGTCGCCGCAGCTTTTTATCCGCCATGCTTCATCTTTGGGCGGAAGCGCCGATCCGTTAAAGCACAACAAAAACATTTATAGAGCAAATATGACAAACACAAAAATTCCAGCTATCAAACAGGAAGACCTTCCTTCGTTAGAAGATTTTCTGACTAATTCTCCACCGGATTCAGAGGCTTTCATAAAAACATTTTCATTTGAATACAGATCCTCATTCCCACCTCAAAAATTACAAGTGATGCTTGGAGAATTACAATTGTTTTGTAAGAATAATTCATGTAAGGGAATAAGATTTTTTGAACCTTCAAGTAAAAGTATTTACCCAGAAGAGAAAAAAGAAGAATTGCATTTCTTTATTTATCAATGCAAAAATTGTGAAGCGACATCAAAAATTTATTCTATCTCGTTCCAGTTGATGGATCGTATTAAAGCCAAAGTAATAAAAATAGGTGAGTGGCCTCCATTTGGTACGCCAACACCTACAAGGTTGCTTTCATTGGTAGAGAATGAAAAAGAATATTTTCTAAAAGGTAGAAGAGCAGAGAACTTGGGACTTGGAATTGGCGCATTTGCCTATTATAGACGCGTAATCGAAAATCAAAAGAATCGAATATTTGATGAAATAATAAAAGTAATTAATCTTACTAAAACTGATTCAAATTTGCTAGATGCATTACGAAAGGCAAAGGATGAAAATCAGTTTTCAAAGGCTGTCGAATCATTAAAGGGAGGAATTCCGGATTCATTACTCATCGACGGTCACAATCCGTTAACTTTGTTGCATAGTGCTTTAAGTGAAGGGCTACACGCAGAAACTGATGAAGAGTGCTTGGAATTTGCAAATACGATACGAATCGTACTCTCGGCATTCGCAGAAAGACTTGGAGAAATATTAAAGGATCAATCAGAATTGAAACAGGCGCTCTCCAAATTACTTTCAAAAAAATCAAATATGTAAAAACGAATATCCTGTTGTGCCCTAACCAGGCACTCCCGTCCAAAAGATGGCGGGCAAGCAAACTCGGCTTGTCCAGAAGAATGAATCACGCGAAGCGTGATACTAATTATAAATGAGCGTTTGTACATTTTGCATGGCGAGCAGAGGTTTCGTATTTAATTGAAACTTTGTATAATGAACTTGGTTTGTTGGGTGCATGTTGAAAATTATCACCTGCCTGCCAAAGTGCACGCTTGAACGACACAGTCGGGTAGGCCTTCGACACGCAGGCAGGGCGCCGCGGCTTACTTGTCCGCCATGCTTTATCATTGGGCGGAGCGCCCGTCCGTTAGGGCGCAAAAAGAATCATTGCGTTGTTATACGAGTTGTGACGCCATTCGCTTCGCTCATAAGAACGGCGTCACAACGTGGCGCGGGCTTCGCCCTTGTTGTGCGAAAGATTCCGTTCGCTCCGCGAACGGCGCACAACTGCGGGAACAATGACAATGCGTGCGTTGCGCTCGCACGCCAAAAAAATGACGTTCGTGCTCACGCACTGCATCGTTCCCGCGCCACGTTAATTGCAATTGTCCTTTTCATTAATGGTATGCAGGAGAATTCTGTTAAAAGCATCATTAGATATTCGGATTTGGTGATTGCAAATGTATTGATGAGTTGTAGCGAACCATATGCCATAAGCACTATAATCATGAAGTTAAACAGACAACCCTTGTTCTTTCTATTTCCACTTGTTCTTTATAAATCTATCAAATAGCGAGGTGCCCAATGAAACAGATAATATGTTTTAACTTACTGGTGCGCGCAACTTTTCTTACTGCCATAATCGTTTTTGTTGCAGGCAGTGCGGTGGCCCAGTACGGCGCATGGGTTCCCCATGCTGTCCCGTCGGGACCATATCCGCAAAGTCCGGTTGAGGCTTGCGGTAGCGGGTGCCTTGGATACGCGCGAAATGGTTCTTCCTTGGTCTTATTCTATGACATCAATCAGTCACAATGGATCGAAGCCAACCTTGGAACACCGCAACAGTATCACTCTATGTTTGCAATAGGAGATGTTGTGTGCGCCTATAGCGATACCTTTCTTATCGCGTACAGCGCGATTACCGCAACGTGGGATACTATGAGGATCGTAGGCACTCCGCTTTCCTACACTGCGCCGCCGTATAATTCGCCCCTTGGTTGTGAACAGAGATTAGCTGTCTTCGCGACGAATATGATGTTTTATGTTTTTGACGCTGAGCAGGGGATTTGGAAAAAATATGCCTACGGATACCCATCCGATTTTGCCGCTGTAGCAGCACTGGATGCAAGGGATGACTACGCTGAAATGGTCCTTTCACGGTCACTTGGCAACCCTTATCAGCATACTGTGTATAGCCGGATCACAAAAACGTTCAACCAAATTAATAGTTATGCATCGATCTCTAAGTACGCCCATGGTTATATCGGAATGGGTGCAGTATCAGGTAATCAGGGTGAGTACCTCGGATACTGCGCCGCCACTAACAACTTTTCTGTTCTTACTTTGAGCGATGGCGTTGATGTAACCTATGGAACCGAACGTGCGACTTCCTGGGGAGTCCATCGTGACCGATCCGTTGATGACGGCACCCATTCCTTCGAGCTGTACTGTTACGACACCAGACTTGGGAATTGGAGTCTCGACTCGGCAACGTACCACTATGACGCAAATAGTGGGACAGAAATAGGAGCACCGCGTGGAGGCGATCACTTCATTCGATTTGGTTCTTACAATTTTCCTCCAGCATACACAGAAGGCATAACCACTTATTCCGGACAGACCGGCCAGTTCACGACGATAAATCCCACGATTTTTATCAATCAGGGTCCTAGCGTATCCTTTGATGGAAGCACGATCTTTATGGAAGGCGGTAACAGCAATGTTCTCGCATGGGATGTTCTCAATGGTCGGGGTTGTTCAACGAGCTTATCTCATGATATTGCTAGCAATTGCTATATTGGAGAAGATTACTGCGCCTTTAGTGAATGGAACAATGGATCTGATTCTATGGTGACACAATTTTACAATCGATCGACAAATGCGTGGATAAGTGTCCACGTACCTCAGTACTATGCATCAAGCGGTGTCAATGCATCTGATGCAGCTTATGTCATGCCGTTTCCGGTTGCGACTCCCCTCGCACTGTTCTATTCCTCCATCACCAATACCTACACCACGGCAGCATTTGCCTCGTCAGACTTGGTTTCAGTAGATGTGAAAGGGATATTTGCGCGTGCATTTTCTTTAGATAAAACATGCCTGTTCGATGCACAATCAGGCATCATACATAACATCAGTACGTATTACGGTCATGCTTCTATAGGAGATACCGTGGCCGTCTACTATGAAGATGACAATACTATTCATGGATACAGCGGTTTATCAAAAAACTGGACAAGCGTTACAATGGATGAACCAGCATATTGGCTAGGAGCAAAAGGTTACATAGGTCTCATCGCGACATTAAAATATCTTGGGTATCACAAATTCTATGCATTCAATGGTCTGCACGATAAGTGGGTTGAGCTTCCATACTCAGGGACGTACGTCACGCTTGGCGTCGGCGAGAGAACTGCTCTTGTTGTCAGATCCGACACGATGTACGCTTTTGATCCGCAGGCGGCTATCACAAGCGTTCAAAATATCACTCACGCTTCTCCTACGACTTTCAACTTGGAGCAAAATTATCCCAATCCATTTAATCCATTTACAAATATTTCATTCAGTCTTCCGTCAAAATCACTTGTGTCCCTAAAAGTGTTCGATCTTCTTGGAAGAGAGGTAACAACAATTATTTCTGAAATATTGCCGGCTGGAAACTATACACGGCAATGGAACGCGATAAATATGTCAAGTGGTGTTTATTTTTATCGATTACATGCTGGCTCATTCAGCGAAACTAGGAAACTCGTATTACTCAGATAAAGCGATTGCGCCCTAACCAGAGGCTCAAGCTGACCGAATGAGCCCGCCAATCACGAAGTGATGCCTTTGGTAAAAGACGGCGGACAGGCGTGGTACGTTAAGTCCCGCTGTACGGGATGCTGTAAAGCGGCACATAGCGCGTAGAGGTTTTGGTGTTTAATAATAAACTTTTCAGCATGAACTTGGTTCGTTTTGTGTATTTTGCGACGAAGCCGTGGCTACGCCAAAAATTATCAGTGCGGCAGCTCCCGTTTTATGGGATCCTCGATTCGACCACGATTTAGCTGCGCTAAATCTGTCGAATCGGGATTGGCCGCAATCCGTTAGGCTGCAATGTTACAGCGAAGAGGGAAAAATGACAATAATAAATTTCTCTATAGTAGAAGATGGGAATAAATGGCGTATGATTTATTACAATAGAGAAATCATTAAGTAATTGACAATTAAATTATTAAAAAGGAAATAACTTATGGATAGGCGACATTTAATCAGAGCTGGTTTTGCAGGGTTGGGCACAATGGTTTTAACTGGTAAATTAAGTGCATTAAAGTATTATCCGCAGCAATCCGAAAAGAAATGTGCTGTGCTTTATAGTACTTGGTGTGGAAGTTCCCGTGATGCAGGGATATGGATCTCTGAAGGAATGGGTGGTATTGCCGATGTTTTCGATGTTCGTGAAAATCCTAATTTAAAAGAAGTTGAACATGTTATTATCGGCGGTTCCATTCGAAGCATGGTTACATCTAAAGAGTTGCAAGAATTTCTCTATATAAATAAATCTTGGCTAAGTGCAAAGATTAGAGGTCTGTTTGCAGTATGTGGCAACATGGGTAAAGCTATTGGGCCACAACAAACAACCATGTTTATTGACAACCATTTGGCAAAATTATGCGAAGTCAAAAATGTGCCTTCCAAAGTATTCCTTGGAAGAGTCACAAAATCCTTGATGGACCCTCAAACAGCTAAAATGATGGCAGGTTTTGAAGATTACGACAACCTTAAACGATTTGAATGCTTGGCGTTTGGCAAGGATATATTGTCATACATTGCATACATTCGAAATAAATAAATTCAGAACAGTGCATAACAACATGCTTAATCGGATTGAATAATGAACCCTACTTTTCGTACGCTAAGCTTTCTAAATTGTTTTGTCGTAATAAAGTGTCTATTGGCTTTTCAACCAATTGTCATCGTCATTTCTTAAATCTCGGGAAGCCAAGGTGCAAAACTAAAACGTATTCTTCGAAATATTAACTCCAGCCGCCTAACCAGTAACTCCCCTCTAGAAAACAGAGGGGCAGGCAAGCTCGGCTTGTCCAGAAGAATGAATCACGCGGCGTTAAAAACACCACAGACTTAGTACCCGTCCGTTAGGCAAAACAAATGAATATACGAGATATTACAAATAATGATATACAGCAAATCCTAAGACTAAACGAGGAATCAGTATATTATTTGAGTCCTCTTAACGCTCAGAAACTAAGTAAATTAATCACTCAGGCAAAATATCATAAACTAATAGTAATCGGGGATAAAGTCGTTGCATTTATACTTGCGTTTGATCGAGATGCAGACTACGATAGTCCAAATTATCAATGGTTTAAGACAAGATATAACTCATTTCTATATATTGACCGAATTGTTGTATCTAGCGAATATAGAAGAATGGGATTGGCGGACTCTATCTATAACGATATTATAGATTTCGCCAATAATTGTCATTATGAATACTTAACTTGTGAGATAAATATTTTGCCTCCGAATCCTGGATCGATACAATTCCATGATAAACACAAATTTGTTGAAGTTGGAACGCAATGGTTATATAACAAAGAAAAACAAGTCTCTCTTCGAGAAAGGAAGATAATTAGAGAGAATAATTGAGCGTTTTGCCCAACCATGCACTCTCCGAAGGTATGTTATATTGGGGAGTCCCTTCCCCGTAGGTCCGAAGGACTCCTACGGAGGGTCCTGCGGACGGGACAAGCTGCTCAAATAAGTATTGACTCGCCTCGTTTTTTTTATTTATTATAATAGTGAATTGATGGTATGCGGGTGTCCCAACGATCAGTCTCACCAGCTGTTAATCGTTTATCCTGTCTCATTATTCATGAGAAGATCGAAATGAGAGTAAAGACAGAAAATATTTCTCAGGTAAAATTATGAATAAAGGAATTTGGTACGCCATAGGAGCTTATGGAAGCTGGGGACTATTGCCGATATATTGGAAACTGCTGCATCATGTTCCTGCATTGCAATTGATCAGCCATCGCATTATTTGGTCTTTTATTGCCCTCATTGTTTTTATTCTTTGTATCCGTCAGTGGACTGGTTTCCGTTCAGCGGTGTTCACATGGCGTGTTCTTAGTGTGTACTGCTTAGCGGCGTTACTGATCGGCATCAATTGGCTGACGTATGTGTGGGCGGTCAATGCAGGCCATATTGTTGAAACCAGCCTCGGATATTTTATCAATCCATTGCTCAGTGTCTTGATAGGCATGGTCTTTCTTCATGAGCGTCTGCGTCCGAGGCAATGGGTTTCTATAGGATTAGCGGCGGCAGGAGTGCTCTTCCTTACGATAGTGCATGGTTCTATCCCATGGATCGCTCTCACGCTCGCCTTTTCGTTTGCTTTTTACGCTCTCGTAAAGAAAACGGCACCGCTTGGTTCGCTGTACGGCTTAACATTGGAAACCGGAATTCTGCTTCTTCCCGCTTTGTTCTTTCTCTTTATTTCTGATGTGAATGGTACGGGAGCGTTTCTGCACACAGGCATTACGGCTGATATCTTATTAGCCGGTGCGGGAATCGTTACAACCATCCCGCTGCTGATGTTTGCATCAGCAGTCCGGCGCATACCACTTTCGCTAATAGGGATTCTCCAATATATCTCCCCGACACTGGCGTTTCTTATCGGTGTGTTGATCTATCATGAATCTTTCACATTCATTCAGTTTATCGGATACGCAATTGTCTGGTTTGCATTGATTCTTTTCGGAGTGGAAAGTTACTTTTCTTATCGTGCACAGATTGCTGTTATGGAACCGGAATAACAATTACAGTTACCCGCCCATCTTTGTGTTACGAACTTTCGCTTCTTTGAAATCGTTTCTACTGTACCGCAACAGTAAGATTTCCAATTGGCCTGTCTATCAGCGTCCCATCGGCTTTTCGTATCTCTAATTTTGTTGGGTTAATCGAGAACGTTGCGTTGCCTGCGGCTTTTCCCTTGCACTTTAACTTGATTATCACACCGCTTCCAGATATGCTCGTGCTGCCTCGCACTCTGGAAACACCATAACTAACCCGATTGCTGTCAGGTTCGATTTTTGGTGGAAGTACAACCACATTATCAAATGGGAACAGAGGTCCCGCCAGTGCACTGAGGACATCAGATTTGTCTGATGCATAGTCCATCTCGATTGCCACACCAAAAACATCAGAGACGTTATATATTACCAACTTAACATCAAACTCTTCGCTAACAGCAACATTTTGTTTTTCACAATAGACTGTAACAGTATCGCGTGTTGTACTGGATGGATATGTCCAGTCTTCTTGTTGAGAAGGCGGAGGAACATTGGTTCCGTTATCATCTTTTTTACAACCCACAACGAAAGCTGTGAGAATCAGAACAAGAAGCAAAAAATTGGTTTTCATTGGTGTGTCTCCATTTATTTTATAAACAACATTCGTTTTATAGAAGTGAAGCTTCCAGCAGACAATCGGTAAAAGTACACACCACTCGCTACCATGCTTCCTGTTGTCGTTTTACCATACCACTCTATTTCGTGATCACCGGGCAACACATTGCTTAGCGTTTGACTCCATACGTGTTGGCCAAGCAAGTTGATGATTTCTAATTTCACTGTCGCGATTTCTTCTGGAACTGTGAATCGTATTGTTGTAGATGGGTTAAATGGATTAGGCCAGTTTTGATCTAATACATAATCGAACACACCGATAGATTCTTTTTTCATTATACTAACAACTACGTTACGTATCTGTTTCATACCATTGCTGAGCGGCTGCTGCCGATCTATCTCGTCGATCAGTTCCTTGCACACTTCGATTCTGTTGATCTTGGGATTGACCGACGTTGTGTGAGTCGTAGACCAGTTATCGACGATTCCCTGAACATCGTTCGAATCGATTATTCCATTACCGTCGCAATCTGCATAACATGCTCTTTCCGGAGTCCAGTGTTGTGCAAGTGTCAGAACATTTCCCGTTCGTGCTGTACCGGTGAGGCCATAGTACATACCTATTGGCAAGATATCTCGTGCATCTACGACACCATCGTTATTTGCATCACCTGCATAAATGATATACACAGTTATGAGACTAGCACCTAAATTCGTCATTGTATAATATCTGCTGCTTACTAATGGTACACCGGGTTGAATATCGTTTGTTGAACCATCATCTTTCGTCTGAATATAATAGAAATAATTAAATCCACGCTTTGCTGTTGTATCAACAAAGGAATTTACTAGATCATTTCTTTCACAAGAAAAAATCATTTCAAACGTTGTGTCTGTCCTGCCTTCTGCTCTATATAGCCGGTATCCATTGAAATGAGGAAATGATTCTGCATTACTAGACCAAGCCAGCCAAATCCGATCACCGCCAGATGTAACTGTAAAGTTTTCCGGTGGCGGCGGTGGTTGAGGAATATAGTAATGACTATTATAGTTAGCTCGCGCACGCCGAAATGCTTGAAATAGTGAATCCTTTCCTGAAAATACCCATGCATTTTTATATTCGTTCGCATCTGTAGTAGTAGAATATCCTTTTAAAGCAGCATACCCACTTGGTAAAACAAATGCAGATGTATTATTTGCAAACCAATTCACTGCAACTTCACATGCTTTATCCCAGCTTATACCTGCTACAGCTTCTGATACCACAATACGAATGCTGTCTCCTGGATTAAGCGTATATGGCCCATAACCTTGCGTGGATATATACCCACCCGGATCTGTGCCAAAAGTATTTCCATATCCAGTGGGCCAACCATTTGCATCTTTTCCAATTTGGTCTGCTATTGTCGCAGAAGCATGGCCTGCAGTCATAAATTGCGTATACTTTTGGGTCATCAAATTTGCATTATATTGAGTTGATGTTGAATTTCGATCAACGGCATTGTCTGCCCCTACATACATCGTTGTTGTCGGTTGTGTTATATCATCCGTTGTATCACCAGCCGCTTTATCTGCATGTAATACAACAGTTCCTGCAAATTCATACCCCGCTAATTCTGTTACATTTGTTGGACTCGGCCCGGGGAGTCCTATATCTCCTGCTGGGCTTCCATAAGGAGTCGTGCTCATTGGTCCCCAGTATGAAATATTTGCTCTGAATTCGCCTGGGTTAGTGCCATCTTTTCTTATTACATCAGCTATTGTATTTCTTCCCCATGAAGATGTAGTAGGATTCCAACTACCAGCGTTTGTTAATCCTATTCCCGTATACGATACACCAGGAAAGGCTAACCGGTTTTGCATATAAAAAATTACTCCCGTAAGAGGAACATTTAACTTCTTCTGTCCGCTTTCATCTATAATGCCCGTATTTTTAAATGTATATTCATAAATGTAATAGTTGTTATGATACTGTTGAGAAAAAGCCAGCACCTTTCTTGTGACAGACACTCCAATACTCGTATGGAACCTGTTCATTATTACTCTGTCTGCAACCAGATTAGGGTCTGCTTCATCAATAATATCATCAATATCACGCGCGGAAGCGCTTACAAGATCTACATAGACATTTGGGTGTGGAAATTTACCTAATAAAGATAACTCATCTGTAAAGATCTCCGTTCCTGAATACACTGCATCTTTTCCAATGCAAACGACCTTATGTGGATATGTAACAATGGAAATCGGATCAGCAAAATTCGTTGTGCCAATCCATAGTGCTTTTGCTGCCTTTACACCCTTCATTCTTGTATTAAATTCGTTAGGCCAGCATAACCCATCAATCTGATCTACAATAAGATATATGGCCCTGTCCTGTCTTCCATATTCAATTTCTGCTCCCATATTCGAGAACCAAGAACGCAACGCACTTGTCGACAGCCATTTTATTTGCTGTGTTTCTGACCCCTGAACCTGTGCGTTGAGCTGCTGAAAATTTAAAATTGTGAATACAAAACAAGAACATAAAACAGTTACAATTTTTCCCACACAGGTTCTCATTATCGTAATTCCTTTCCTAGAAATATTATGATAAAATTATTTTGAGAATGATCCGCTTCAAATTCAAAAAATCAAAAGGATGGCTGTTGAGCATGGACAATATATACTTTGTTGCACAAAAGTGCAAAGGAGAGATAAGAAGATTTCTGTAATCTTAATTTGTTCCTTTTATCTCTTTTGATAATCGCTTTGATTTTGCGTATTTTGTCTGGCAGAAATATTATGTGAAAGAACTATGATAACACCTGAAAAAAATGATTTTATCCGTGAGATAATTGACGAAGATCTTCGAACCAACAAATACGAAGGACGTGTTCACACACGTTTTCCTCCAGAACCAAACGGCTATCTTCATATCGGGCATGCTAAATCCATTCGCCTGAATTACGGAATTGCTAAAGACTATAACGGGAAATTCAATCTTCGATTCGACGATACAAATCCTGAGAAAGAAGAGCAGGAATATGTTGATTCGATTATTGAAGATGTAAAATGGTTAGGCGGTGAATTCGAAAATCGCTTATTCTATGGCTCGGATTATTTTGAGCAGATGTATCAGTGGGCTGTCGATCTGATTAAAAAGGGAAAAGCGTACGTTTGCGATCTCAATGGAGATGAAATTCGGGCAACTCGCGGCACACTCACAGAGCCTGGCAAGGAAAGCCCTTTTAGAAACCGTAGTATCGAAGAAAATATAAATTTGTTCGGACGTATGCACGAAGGGGAATTCCCAGACGGATCAAAAACCCTGCGCGCCAAAATCGATATGGCGTCGCCGAATATAAACATGCGAGATCCGATTATGTACAGGATTGTTCACGAAGGACATCATCGGCAAGGAGACAAATGGTGCGTTTATCCGACATATGATTGGGCACACGGACTTGAAGATTCCATTGAAAACATCACACACTCTATTTGCACACTTGAATTCGAAAACCATCGGCCATTGTATGATTGGTTTCTTGAGAATTTAGGAATTTACCATCCGCAGCAAATCGAATTTGCTCGCCTCAATATTACGTACACAGTACTGAGCAAGCGCAGGCTGCTGCAACTCGTTCAAGAAAAACATGTTTCAGGCTGGGATGATCCGCGTATGCCGACTCTTGCCGGATTTCGGCGCCGTGGATATACGGCAGATTCGATCAAAGTATTTTGTGACAAGATCGGTGTTTCTAAGAAAGACAGCATGATCGATGTAGCAATGCTTGAATGGAGTATTCGAGAGGATCTTAATAAAAACGCACAGCGGGCAATGGCCGTGTTGAACCCGATCAAAGTGGTATTAACAAATTATCACGAAGGCAAAGTTGAGGAATTGAGTGCTGTGAATAATCCTGAAGATGAGTCAGCGGGCTCGCGCATAGTTCCATTTAGCCGTGAATTATATATCGATCAGGATGATTTCCGTGAAGTACCGCCGCCAAAATATTATCGATTGTCGCCAGGAACAGAGGTGCGTCTTCGGTATGCATATATTATCAAATGCGAAAAAGTTGTAAAAGATGCACAAGGAAATATCACAGAACTTCATTGCACGTACGATCCAGAGACTAAAAGCGGCACAGCAACAGCTAATCGTAAAGTGAAATCGACAATTCACTGGGTTTCTACACATGAAGCAGTGAATGCTGAAGTTCGGTTGTATGATCGTCTCTTTGTGAAAGAAGATCCAAACGAAGTTGAGGAAGGAAAAGACTTTCTTTCCAACATTAATCCTAACTCCTTACAAGTTCTCACACATTGTAAATTGGAACCGATGCTCGGCAAAGCCACTCCAGGAGATCGATTCCAATTTGAAAGAACGGGATACTTTTGTGCTGATGTGAAAGATTCAAAACCGGGTTCACCTGTCTTTAATCGCATTGTGACATTGAAGGATACGTGGGCAAAAATTGAGCAGAAAGGAAAGAAGAACTAGATAGATGGAGCCTATTTTCAAGATGGACTCCATCTCTTATCCACAATACCCCGTCCCTCTATTATAAACCATAGCGGGATTCCAATTTACATCTTCTCCTAAAACCATCCTAGGAGCTTTGCGATATTCCTGAAATCCCTCAGATAGTAAGAACCCTTGAGCAATAGTATTCGCCGATGGAACAGTTATTTTTGTTTTTCCTTGATTAAATCTTAATTTCATGAGTGCTAATCCAGCTGTGGAATCCTTTGCAATGATTAGTCCTGTGCCATAATCCGGAAGATAAACACCTGTAATATGATCTGAATTTTC
>Ga0187886_1002658_pt1 | contig 14057 bp, 17 predicted proteins | sample June2016WEW_20_1_FD_133001 | JGI IMG/M metagenome (GOLD analysis project Ga0187886, IMG submission 133001) | Peatland microbial communities from SPRUCE experiment site at the Marcell Experimental Forest, Minnesota, USA - June2016WEW_20_150 | ecosystem: Environmental > Terrestrial > Soil >... | reverse complement strand
TGTTGGCGTCGGTGGAGCAATGGATATAGCTACAGGAGCAAAAAGAGTTGTCGTTCTTATGAAGCACACCAACAAAGCCGGTAATCCAAGGATAGTGACGGAGTGCTCTGAGCCTTTAACCGCACGAGGTGTGGTGAACACTATTATCACCGATATTGCGGTATTAGAGGTGACTCCCAAAGGACTCTTGCTTAAAGAATTAGCTCCAAGGTGGACTGCTGATGAGGTCCAGGCTGTTACTGAACCCAAATTCATGATTTCCGATGAATTGGGGGAAATGGATTTTTAGTTATAACAGTAGTGAACTGCCTGCTTTTTGAGAGAAAAGCTTATAGCATAATCTAAACAGGAGCCTGTAGTCGAAAGGACAGCAGGCAAGCTGAAGAAAGGGGGTGAAATCACAGACAGAACTACGTGCAAGCATAATCAAGATTCATTCAAACAAGTATCTATTAGGTACCCATAAAGTAAGGAGAAGAAAATGAAAACCAAAATTATCAGTCTGACCGTTATGTTGTTTGTGGGGATGCTTATGGCTATTTCATCTCCAGTGCCAGGCTCAGCTCAAGCACCAAGTAAGAGCTACACAATCTACTTCGTAGAGCCGATGTCAGGGCCAGCAGCAAAGTGGGGCGTTGCTACTGTGCGTGGGATGGAGATGTGGGTGGAGGATGTTAATGCCAAGGGGGGCTTAAATGTCGGTGGAGAAAGATATAAACTACTGACCAAAACTTATGATACTGCTTATAGCCCGCCGGAGGCATTGACTGCCATCAGAAAGGCTGCTGCCGATGGAGCCAAGTACGTGCACACGATTGGCGCTGGTCCCTTGCCAGCTATGCTGCCCGTGATCAATGAGAAGAAGATAATATGCTTTGGATCAATAGCCCTCGGAAAGGAACTGACCAATCCACAGAATCCTACGGTCTATCGGTGGATGCCTGGTTCCTTTACGAACTACAGTAAAATGGGAAAGCTTATATACGCAGGACTTCAGTCTAAGAGGATAGCCACTATTTTCCCTAACGATGAGCTTGGACGCCGCGAGGCAGTAGTAATTAAGGATGTGATAAAGGAAGCAAAAATTGGTGCTGAGGTGGTTGCGTCAGAACTCTACGAGCGTGGAACTGTAGACTTCACACCTATCCTGACTAGAGTATTAGTCCAAAAGCCAGACATGATTGAGACAGATAGTGCTCACCCAGAGACATTGGCAGTTATTATGAAGCAAGCAGCTGAGTTTGGGTATAAGGGTTGGCACAGTAACGTGGCTGGCACAGTAGCCCTGGATGCTCTAGTAAAGATCACCGGTCTTGAAACGGCAAGTAGGCTAATCGTCATTCGTTCATGGGATCGAGATGTGCCCCCCTCCAAGGAGTATGTCAAGTTCTTAGATGATTATCAAAAGCGTTGGGGGGAGGAGCCATTTGGTGGAATTGGGGAGACCTATGCAGGTTGGCAGTTTTGGAAGGCCTGTATAGAAAAGGCAGGGACTTTTGATGTGGACAAATTCATGACCACGGCAAAAGGATTAAAGGTAGATACATTGGTTGGTTCTTGGAAATATATAGACCCTTATGACTACGGTATAGAGCGTGAGGCTGACTACCCGCTTCCCATCTCCAAGGTGGTAAATGGGAAAATAAAACTTTGGATGTGGGCCAAATAAAATATTGGAGTATTAACTAAGTAGGTTAAAGAATTAATCAGTGATGGGGCCTAAGTTGACATGACACCTCAATTGTTATTGCAAATGCTTGTCACCACGGTAGGGTTATCTTTAGGCTATATGTTAATCGCCTCAGGGCTAAGTCTTGTCTATGGTATTATGCATATGGTTAACTTAGCCCACGGGGCGATATTTATGTTTGGTGGCATGGTCGCCGCTATTATGATTTCTGAAATGGGGTTGAACTTTTTTGCTGGGATCGTCATTACTATAATAGTGTTTGCGCTATTCGGTGTAATATTTGAGAAAGTGATATTTCGCCCTCTCCGCGGGTTATGGCTAGCTGGATTCATGGCCTCATTTGGAGCATCACTTACAATGGAAGGCATATCATGGCGAATATTTGGTACTGTTGGGAAGCATATTTCCCTTCCTTTAAAGGGTGTAATAAGCTTATTCGGGGTCCATCTCTCGGTAGAACGGCTCATAATAATCGGAATAGGTGCCATAGTCATGATAGGGCTATACTACCTAGTTTATAGAACGAAGTTAGGACGTCAAATGCGTGCCATTGAAGAGGATGAGGAGGCGGCTAAATTACAAGGGGTGAGTACCGACATGGTTTCGTCTTTAGCCATGGCTATTGGCTGTGCGTTAGCAGCAGTGGCGGGGGTATTATTTACCGCTATGTATTATGTGGACCCTAGTGTGGGTTTTCTTCCGATGCTTAAGGCTTTCAACCTTGTCATAATAGGAGGGCTTGGGAGTTTGACCGGTACAGCTATAGCAGCAATAATTATGGGCATAATTGAGTCTTTTGGCGGGACGCTATTAGGTGCTGAGGCAGCATACGGGATGACCTGGGCTTTGCTCATGCTGGTTGTGATAATCAGACCAAGGGGGATAATGGGAGTTGCCTAGGAGCAAAAAGCTATTTGGGATACTTGTGTTGCTTGCAATGGCGGTGCCGATGGGCATATTTGCCTCTCCGCTTTATCTCGATTTACTTGTGATGATTTGGTTTAATATCGGAATCGTAATTAGCCTATGGATTTTATTACGAACTGGCGAGACAAGTTGTGGGCACGCTGCCTTTGTGGCTATCGGGGCGTATACCTGCGCCATCACCACGACGCAATTGGGTTTCTCCGTTTGGATAGCTTTTCTCCTGGGCGGGATTGTGGCAATGCTCATTGCATTGATGATAGGTCAAGCTGTGTTGCACACGAAGGGAATATATTTCTTGGTCGTTACTCTTGGCTTCGGTGAGGTCTTGAGGGCAATCTGGTTAAAGATGGACGTCCCCTTTGGCAGTGCCGCGGGGATAAAGAATATTCCCGCCCCCGAAGGCTTTCCTCTCATCATTGACACATTTCATTCTTTCTATTTCTTGATGATGATATTTTCACTTATCGTTATCCTCTCGGGTTACGCACTAAGCAGGTCTCGGTTTGGCTTATTATCTACGGCATTAGTTGCAAATGAGAAATTGGTAGCTGCTTGTGGCACAAACATCAAATTATGCAAAACCAAAGCGTTTGTAATAGGTTGCTTCTTCGCCGGTTTGGGTGGCGCTATTTATGCCAGTTACCTTGGATTCATTAGTCCTTTCACCTTCACTGCTAGAGAATCACTTTATTATGTGATGTACGCCGTGGTTGGTGGACCCAGTGTCTTCGCTGGGCCTGTGGTAGGTGCTGTGATCTGCACAACAATCTATTTATTGCTATATGCGGTGGGGTACTATAGGATAATGGTTTTTGGAGTACTATTACTAATTGTAATGTTGGTCTTACCTGGAGGATTAGTCTCACTCCCTCAGCGTTTGTCAGGACTGGCCGCAAAATTCAAGTTTTCACGAGGTACTCCTGACCATGCTTGAACTAAAAGGTATTAGAAAAGTGTTTGGAGGTATAGTAGCCCTCGACAATGTTAGCTTGAAATTGGAGAAGGGCGAACTGCTAGGATTAATTGGTCCAAATGGTGCTGGGAAAACCACCTTATTCAACGTCATAGGTGGTGTTTATAAACCGGATAGTGGAAGGGTCTTTTTCAATGGCGAAGATATAACCGGCAAGAGGCCTGACATAATAGCAAAGAGGGGCCTCCTTCAGACATTTCAGTTGTCTCCTGTAGTGCCTCCCCTTTCAGTCTTGCAGAACGTTGCATTGGGATACCAACGATTAATTAACCTTAGTGTGTGGGCTGAACTCTTCAGTTCAAAAAGGGAAAAAGAAGTGGAAGAAAACTGCTTGGAGATTTTGAATCTGTTGGGGTTAGCGAGAGTAAAAAATGAGGTTGTAAAGAATCTCCCCTTAGGGTTGCAAAGATTCGTCGCCTTAGGCATTGCATTAGCTGGAAAGCCGGAGATATTACTGTTGGATGAGCCCCTTGCAGGTTTAAACGCTGACGAAGTGGAAGACGTAATGCGCCTAATTACCAGAATAAACCAAGAAAAGGGCGTAACCATGTTACTTATCGACCATACCATTGATGCCATCATGGCTTATTGTCATCGTGTGGCAGTACTTCATTATGGGCGGAAGATTGCGGAAGGCACCCCTGAGTATGTGCAGAAAAAGCAGGATGTAATCGAAGCTTATCTAGGAACTTAATTGACATGTTTGAAATAACTGACTTAGTTGTTAGTTACGGTAAGGCCAAGGCAATAAAAGATATTTCTATGAGAGTAGATGAAGGGGAAATATCAACGATTATGGGACCCAATGGGGCAGGTAAGTCCACTCTCCTAAAGGCAATATCTGGACTCTTGTCAGTAGAATCGGGAGAGATTAGGTTTAACGGTCAGCGAATCGACAATTTGCCCCCCCAAAAGATTGTTACCCTTGGCGTTACTCAAATTCCTGAAGGGAGAAGGTTATTCTCTAAAATGAACGTTATGGAGAATCTCGAAATGGGTGCCACTTTACAGAAGGATAGAAAGCAAATACAAAGAAACCTTGAATGGGTTTTTGGACTTTTCCCTGTGTTGAAGGGAAGGAGCAATCAACGCGCCGGGACCTTAAGTGGGGGCGAGCAGCAGATGGTTGCTGTGGGTCGAGCTTTAATGGCCGCGCCAAAGTTGCTACTAGCAGACGAGATGTCTCTTGGTCTTGCTCCTATTGTTATCAGACACATCTTCGAGGTACTTCGTGAGATCAACAAGGCAGGTATAACCATCTTCTTGGTGGAGCAGCATGTCAAACTAGCTCTTGAATTCAGCACAAAAGGATACTTGCTCGACACAGGTAGAATTGTCTTAGCGGGTAACGCAAGGGATCTAGCCGACACGGAGTACATACAGCGAACATATCTAGGGAAACGATAAAAAAGGTTCTCGCGAGGGGAAAGTAGTTGGGTACTCTTTTATGCATATGGCAGTCGAATTACTCGCGGAGTAGTTGGGTTTAAAGCAAAGGGTGATGGCGACCATGAGCAATAGACCTGAGAACTAAAATCGTATCCTGCAGATTAGGTATAAGCGGTAACTATAATGGCGTTATTAACGGTTATGAAAAACTAGCTTGAGTAAAAGTAGAGCAGGAAGGAGGATGAAAGATGCCCGAGTTTACTGTGGTCACTGAAGAGATGAAAAGGGCAATAGGTAGTTTGATAAATGTTAACATTACTGAGATTGAGAAAGGATTGATAAAGGAGCTTGTTGAATCAGTCGGCGACTTTAATCCCCTTTGGTCGGATGAGGAATATGCCAGAAAGTGTGGCTATAGTGTTAATATTGCTCCGCCGAGCCTCTTTTTCACGGTTCGGCTTGATGGGAGTCCACCAGCTTCCTGCATACCGTTTGATCTGCCTTTAAAGCGTCCTTTGGATGGAGGTGGTGAATGGGAATTTTACAAGCCGGTTAGAGCAGGCGACATTATAGTTACAGTAAGAAAACTTGCTAATGTCTATGAAAAACGAAGTAAACTGGGCACACTGCTGTTTATCACATTTGAATCAACATATATAAATCAAAAAGGGGAAACAGTAGCCAAAGCGCGTTATCAAGCGATCAGGTATTAACATTAAGTATTGACGGGGGAAATAATGAAGCAGATATATTATGAAGATGTTGAAGTGGGTACTGAGTTGCCAGCCTTGGTTAAGGAGACTTCTGTAGAACAGTCGGCTCGCTGGGCAGGCACAAACATGGATTATTCTCCTTACCACTATAATAGGGAGGCTGCTAAGAGCCTGCAATTGCCAGATATCATTGTCAACGGCCATTTAAAAGTTACCTTCTTGGCGCAGTTAGTGACCGATTGGATAGGTGGCCGGGGCGTTCTAAGAAGACTGGAATGTCAGCATAGAGGCATGAATATTGTAGGCGAGACTTTAACTTGTAGGGGGAGGGTAGTTAAAAAGAGCAAGAGTGGCGACGAGAATACTGTAGAGTGTGAAATCTGGATCGAAAACCCTGAGGGTGAGAGAGGAACATTTGGGTCAGCAATTGTTATACTTCCTTCGAAAGGTCCGTCCCCGCCTGAGTAGGAGGACAATGATAAACGCTGACCTAAGCTTGGACAGTAGTTCTTTGGTTGTCACGGTAACGAATACATCGGAGAGGAAATTTGGTAAAAATCGAGGCCAAAGGAAGATACAAACTAACAATAACTACGCGAGAAAAAAACTGTTTCACTGTTTCGCATAAGGAGGAAGGATGGACACATTTGAAGCTTTATATAATAGACGAAGCATTAGAGGCTTTGATAGGACAAAAAAGATTCCTGAGGGTATAGTAGAAAAGATATTACAAGCTTCGGGTTATGCCTTAAGTTGGCCGGGTAACTATTTCCCTTGGCGGTTAATCATTATCAGGGACCAAGAGATGAAGGATCTGCTTGGTAATTGTGCCAAGGAAGTCGCGAAGGTGATATTTGGCGGCTCCTTTGAGCTTTTTGGCCTCGGGCATTTATGGTATTTGCCTAAGGACACGCAGTTAGCGGTAGCGGAGTATACGACTACCGGAGAGTTGTGGGAATACCCTCGTGATTCGTATATCACGATTATCCCAACAATATCAGACGGAGGATGGCAAGATACCATTACATCTCTTACTGAATATCATATGACCCTTAGCCAATATCTAGGTTTTGCCACTCAGAACATGTGGCTAGTTGGGCATTCCTATGGAGTAGGTGCTGGATATAATGGCATGCCACTGGTCGATAGTAGAAGAAGGGAAGTGGTTAGTGAATACTTGGGTATCCCACCCTCTTGGATAGCCACTGGTGCATTTAGTTTTGGCTATGCTAAAGGACCCCGTTATTTTGGTCCAACCAGGCCGCCCTTAGAGGGAATGGTTTTTTCCGAGTATTGGGGTAATCCATATGTGAGAGCTGGATTGAGAGGAGCAAGGTATGAGGCGAATGAGCTTCCTAAAACAGACTTGGAGGAAACAATAAAAAATATAAATTTGGTACGGTCCTTTGGGCAGGCTCCGGTCCCCGACTGGATGCTCGAACGAATTATGGACGTGGCCATATGGGGTCCAGTTCCTGAGAATTTCAAGGCTTGGAGACTGATAATTATTAGGGATGAGGAATCCAAGAAGTTCCTGCAGGATTGTGTCAAGTATAAAGCAAACGACCCATGGACTTACAAGTACCCTGAGTTGCAGTACGGGAGATTGTCGCATATACCAAAGGAGGATAGAGTAGCCGAGATAGAGAAAATGTTCGATAGAGGTTTTGGTGATTGGTTTACTCAGGCGGACGTTTTGATACTTGTCGTATCGGGGTATGTCAGTTGGCGAGATCAACCTAACGCTTCAATGTCACCAGGTCAAGCTCCAATGTATTGCATAGCTTGTGGGAACTGTACACAGAATATGATGATTGCAGCAACTGCTTTGGGATTAGGCTTGAATTATGATCCTTTGATAGGGGGCGATGGTAGAGTCCAAGACAGAGTGTTTGATTATTTTGGTATTCCAGGTGGGACCTGGCTTCTTCACGGTATTCTCGGTTTAGGGGAAGCAGGAGAGAAGGAGGATGTAGTACGACCAAAGCTAGAAGAGTTGGTCTTTGATGAACAGTGGGGAAATGTGCATCAACCCGCTACTGAATAAACGATAAGGAGGGACACCATGCGGCAAGAGATAGAAATATCACCCGAAGTGGAACAAGGGCTTTTTAAGATTGTCCAGGGTAAGGGTATTAGTCCTACCAAACTGGCAGAGATCTTAATACGGGCTTTTGTTGAGGGAGAGGGCACGATATTTGTAGGTAAATGGAAGGAAGGGCCTGGGTTACGGGTATTACCCGAGTGGCCCAGGTTTAGTTCCTGTATTATCAAGTTGAAAACTGAAGAGCTGAAAGGAGGTTAAAAAAATGAGCGAGTGGTTAGGCAAATCAAATATTACTGAAGAGGATATCCAAGCTTCGCAGCCAACTATCTCACGGCATTTTCCGATGTTAACCAGGTTTTATGTAGACAACCAAAAGATGAGATTAGTTGTACCGTTACCCCGTGAAAAGGCCCTTAAATTTCGAGACGCTGTAATTAAAAAGTTTGGTTCATTTAGCGCTATGAAAGTAAGAGAGGCGGCTAATGAAGCCATAGAGAAATGGATAGAGACTCACCAATAGGGGGAAAACAGTGAACACCATAAAGAGCTATTTGAAGGAAGTAATTGAGCGGATCAATCAAGATAAACAGAGTTTAGATAGTATCAGAGCATGGATAGACGGATATGAAGGCAAAATAGTGACCCTGAAAGGTAGTAGTGGTAGCTACCACATTATTTTTACTAAGCAGGGAGTGAGTTTCAGAGAGGGAATATATCCAAGTTGTGAGGTATATTACGAAGCCAGTGATGAGGTGATCTTAAACATCCTTCAGGGGAAGCTTAGTGCATATTCAGGGGTAAAAAACAATCGATGTAAAGTGTGGGGAAGCTTAAACGAGGCATCAAACTTCGAAAAAATTTTATGATGGAAAGCTCGTAACAATTAAGTAGCAAGTCAAAGAGCTAAGAGCTTATGATGTAATAAATAGAGTACTGCCCTCGATTATGATTATGATCCAACAAAGGGTATCGAAGTTTTCTTCTAGAGAGGGCGATAGCTATAAGTTTCGATGCCAACTTTGTAACAGTTGTTATAATAAGAAGGTGAAGATTAGTGCCGGTGACCTTCACCAAAATTCTGATTTGTACCCCACCCAAAATTCTGACTTCGCACCCCACACAGAGGATGAAAGTGAGCCTAGTAACTGATGAGTGTTCTTACATTCAAGATGAAAGGAGTTTATTATAAGTGAGATCGAAGAAAAGTGCGGAATTTAGAAAGTTATTCGAGCCAATCGATATAGGAAAGTTGAGGGTCAAAAATAGAATGGTAAAACTCGCTACTCAGACAAATAGCGCCAACATTTATGGGAGTGTAAGCGAGAGGATGCTGTACCATTATGCCGAAATAGCCCGAGGTGGAGTTGGTTTATTGATAGTAGAGGGTGCTATTGTCGACAAATCTGCGATGAGAGCTACTGCGTCAGGTTTGGTCATTGACCACGATAAATATATTCCTCGGTTAGAGGAATTGGCCACTATCATTAAGGTTAATGGCGCAAGAGCGACAATGCAGATAGCTCATACCGGACGAGTAACTCAGTTTCCGGAAGCTGGTGTCACTGTGTCAGCGTCAGACGTTCCATTAGGTGACAGAATTTCGAGACCATTGAGTATTGATGAGATTCAGCACTTGGTAGAGCAATTTGGTGAGGCTGCGTTGAGAGTGAAAAGGGCTGGTTTTGACGCTGTAGAAATACATGGTTGCCATGGGTATCTGATAGCTAGTTTTATGTCTCCCTTCCTCAACAAGCGGACAGATAGGTATGGAGGGAGTTTGGAAAAGAGAATGAGATTCCCGCGGGAAGTTATAGAGTGTGTGAGAAGTAAAGTGGGCGATGATTATCCCGTCATATTTAGAATCAGTGGAGATGAGTGGATAGAAGGGGGACTCAGATTAGAAGATACAAAAATCATATCTAGAATGTTAGAAGAAGTAGGTATAGATGCCATTGATGTGAGTAACGCACTAGGTGAAACCGGTGAGTATATAACTGCCCCAATGGCTCATCCAGCGGGCTTCGCCGTACATTTAGCAGAAGGAATCAAGAGCGTAGTTCGTATACCAGTTATCGCTGTAGGCAGGATTAATGACCCTCTCCTGGCAGAGAGCATCCTTCAGGAGCGGAAGGCAGATTTGATTGGCATGGGTAGGGCATTATTCGCTGATCCTGAACTCCCAAAGAAAACAGCTGAAGGGAGGCTGGGTGAGATCCGAAAATGTATAGCGTGTAATGAATGCAGTCGCCGCTTTTATGCCCACATGGGTGTACGGTGTACAGTGAATGCAGCCATGGGGAGAGAGAAGGAATTTGACATTAAATCTGCAGCAAATGTTAAGCGAGTCCTGATAGTTGGTGGGGGGCCAGCAGGGATGGAAGCTGCTAGAGTTACTGCCCTAAGAGGCCATAAGGTAATTCTTTATGAACAAGCTGGTGAACTAGGTGGCCAAATCAGATTAGCTTCAGTCCCACCGTATAGAGGGGAAATTGAGAATGTGACAAAATATCTTTCAAACCAGATTAGGAACCTCGGCGTAAAAATTGAGCTAGACAAGAAGGTTACATTAGCACTTGTTGAAGAAATAAAGCCAGATGTGGTGATTTTGGCCACTGGGTCAACGCCTCTATTACCTAAGATCCCTGGGATTAATAGAGACAATATATTTCTGGCTAATGATGTGCTAGCTTGCAAGACAGATGTTGGAGAGACAGTAGTTGTTGCCGGTGGGGGAATGGTTGGTTCTGAGGTGGCAGAGTTCTTGGCTGAAAGGGGAAGGAAGGTAACTATTGTAGAGATGCTTAATGAGATAGCCAGTGATATGGAGATCCGAAGCAGAAAACTTCTTATGTCAAGACTTGCAGGACATGAAGTTAAGATGTTAACCGGGGTAAAAATTGATGAAGTAACGGAAGAAGGTATAAGTGTTATTGATAAAAAGCGGGAAAAACATATGATTAAAGCAGATACGGTATTAGTGGCGCTTGGTGCCAAGGCAAACAATGAGCTTGCCGAGGAACTTAAGGGCAGGAGCTGGGAGCTTTACTGCATAGGTGACTGCGTCGAACCAGGTAGAATCATAGACGCAATCTATGGGGGATCATATGTCGCGCGACAGATATAGATAATCTAACCTTTCTCCTTCTCATTTGATAGGAAGTGACCAACAGGGTGACCACAAACCAATGCTCAGAGAGATGGAGTACATTGATATGCTATCAGATATTGACCATTAGGAGGTATTGAAAAATGAAACTATGCTACATAAGTATCACTGAAGAGGAGGTAACGCAGCCCTACCTAAATATATTGAGGAGGGTATTCCCAAAGGTTCTTAGTCCGGATACCAAGATAGATATTAAGTCTGTGAAGCCTGGCCTTAGGAGAGGAGGTGACCCAACGGTTCCCTATTTTGCTCTTTTAAACAAAGTCCAGATAATCGAAAAGATACTAGAAGCTGAGAAAGAAGGATATAATGCAGCAGTAGTTGGCTGTTTTTCTGATCCAGGTGTTTATGAGGCGAGGGGAGTCGCGAATATACCTGTTATTGGGCTGTGTGAGCCGACCTTACTTTTCGCCTGTTTGCTTGGTCGAAGATTTGGCATAGTCACCCTTAACGAACCCAAATTATTTACTGACTTGGAGTTCCAAATTAGACTGTACGGCTTACAAGATCGTGCCATACTTAACCCTATAAGACCTATCTCAATGTCCACTGTCGAAGTTTTCACCAAGGGGATGGAGCAACCTGATAGGGTGGCTACTGATATACTAGAAAAGGCTAAGAAGTGTGTAGAGGATGGGGCCGAGACAGTAATTGTCGGTTGCAATGGATTAGGTCCCTTGTGTACTGTATCCGGGGTGGTCAAGGTTGAAGAGGCAGATGCCCCGATACTTGACTGCGTGAGCGTCAGTCTCATAGCTGCTGAGGCCATCGTTGCCCTTAACAGTAAGCTAGGAGTACCATTTGTAAGCAGAGTAGGGAGCTATGGCCTCGCTCGTCTAAAAGACCTGCAGAGAGTGCGAGCCCAGTTTGGACTGCAAGCGATTTAGCAGAAGAGGGGACGTCCTATATATTCTTCTTGTCAAGAGGAAAAGATGAGTATTCCGAAAAGCTGGCCCTTCTGATCGACTGCCTCACCATGTGCAAAAACAACGGACTGTGCATGGCTGCCTCCAGGTTTCTGGTCTCAGGCATGGGCCTCCGGTTTGCCCTGGACCGGATCAATCGATTCCTGCAAGAACAGATCAATACGGACAGGAGGATTAATATCAAATTCGGCATGGACCATTGCCTGAACACCTTGCAGCAGAGGTTCATCCGGGAGCCTTTCAAAGAAAGCCCCACCCGGGGGTCCGTGATTGATATTGGTTAGATGATCAAAGAGTATTACCGGATCAAAGGATGCAGTGAAGAAGGGATTTCCAAGAAATGACCCTGGTTCTGGTTCATGCTTCCAAAATTCTGGTGAAACGGTGTGTACGCATTCGAAAAGGGGAGGAGATCCTATTCCTGGCCGATGACCTTCAGTCCCCCCATAAAGAAAGGATACGGAGAAGAGATGGCGAATGGGATGGGGTGCGAATCTGCGTGCTTTGCAATGATAGGAGAGATATTCTCCTTTTTTGGATTTGAGGTTAAGTGGTCATTGAAAGCTAATATGGGAAACGATGGAAGATGCCAATTCAGAGTTGAGAAGAAATAGAAGAAGCAATAAAGGAGATCAAAACAAATAGTTTTTTAACAAATATGATTATTGTTTAGTGAGATGGTAAGGTTAGATAATATTGTCCTTGGATTGCAGTGGTTCTTTATCAATGGAGGGTGAACGAATGTTGAAAGAGGTAATGATTGTTGAAGGGGTGAGGACGCCTTTTAGCCCATTTGGTGGACCTTTGAGGGATATTCCGAGTATTGAGCTTGGAGCCTGTGTGATCAGGGAGGTTGTGAAACGATCGGGTTTAAAGGGTGATCAGATCGATGAAATCTTCTATGGTATGACTCTGATGGCGGAGGCGGCTCTTTATAATAATGTTTGTGCTCGGCAAGCAGCCCTGATCGCCGGGCTTCCACCAGAGCAAGTATCCCTGACCATCGACAGGGCCTGTTGCTCGTCTATGGCCTGTGCCATTTTGGCTTTTCGGACGATTAGGTCTGGAGAGGGAGATGTTGTTATGGCAGTGGGTTCAGAGAATATGAGCCGTTGCCCCCAAATTGCACCTCCTGAAATACGCTGGGGACAACGGTTAGGACCTATTGTTTTTAGGGATTGCATCTCTCCCATTGGACATCCTAACTTTCCACCAGAGGCAAAGAATGCGGGAGACGCAGCAATACAATATGGGGTTGGTCGTGAGGAACAGGATGAATGGGCTTATCGGAGTCAGACGAGATATCAGGAAGCAAAAAAGGCTGGAAAGTTCAAAATAGGAGAGGAGCTGACACCGGTTGAGGTTATGCAGAAGAAAGCCCCTCCTTTGACTTTTGATGAGGATGCCTTTCCTAAGCCTGAGACCACTTTGGAGAAGTTGGCTAAGCTCAAAACGATTTACGATAGCCCAACTGTGACGCCAGGAAATGCTCCTGGACTGGATACAGGTGCTGGTGCTCTTTTGATTACGTCAGCAGATAAGGCAAAGGAAATTGGCTTGAAGCCCCTCGCAAAGGTCATCGCAACGGCCAGTGTGTGTACCGACCCGACTATGTTGGCGATCAATCCAGGCTATGCGATCAAAAAGGTTCTCTCTAAAGCAGGCATGAAGGTTGACCAAATCGATCTATTTGAGATCAATGAAGCTTTTGCAGCCGTTCCATTGGTGAGCAGCAAGATTCTGGGTGACGGAGATGAGGCCAATACTAAAAAGATCAGGGATAGATTAAATGTAAATGGGGGAGCCATTGCTATCGGTCATCCTGTGGGTGCTAGTGGGGCAAGGATTATTATGACCTTGATGTATGAACTGAGGAGAAGGGGAGGAGGTTATGGTGCGGCTGCGATCTGCGGAGGCCTCGGCCAAGGAGACGGAGTATTGATCAAAGTAGAATAGAATTACTTTGTAATCAACCATAGTTGGAAGTGAGGGGTACAATGGACAGCATGAACATTTAGTATATGATGTCGGCAGATGAGGAAAGGAAGTTGAGCAACCGAATTGAGAACTCAACGGCCTGGATAGAGGCTATAATAAAAAGGTACACTAATGAATGCCCGGAGAATTCCCTCAAAAATGAAGAAAATGATAGGGCGTGGGAGGATCCACTCATAGGATTCTCAAGCGGTGATGATCCTGTCTATCAAGAATTTAAAAAGCATATTG
>Ga0187886_1002656_pt1 | contig 14067 bp, 8 predicted proteins | sample June2016WEW_20_1_FD_133001 | JGI IMG/M metagenome (GOLD analysis project Ga0187886, IMG submission 133001) | Peatland microbial communities from SPRUCE experiment site at the Marcell Experimental Forest, Minnesota, USA - June2016WEW_20_150 | ecosystem: Environmental > Terrestrial > Soil >... | reverse complement strand
GTCTAATGCGCGCGCTTGGAGAGCGCGTGAGCCGCAAGGCTCCGTGGGTTCAAATCCCACCCTCTCCGCCACCGGCACCGCGGAACGCGGTGCTTTTTCTTTCTCCGAGGTTGCTCCATGACGAGTTCGCTTGTCGAATGTGTGCCGAATTTTTCGGATGGCCGCCGGGCGGAGGTGGTGGATGAAATTCTTGATTCCATCCGCCGGATCGCCGGCGCCTTTGTGCTGGATTGGAGCAGCGATCCCGATCACAACCGCACCGTGGTCACAATAGCCGGAAACCCGAACGCCATGGAGGAGGCCGCCTTTTCCGCCGTCTCTTGCGCCGCATCCCGAATCGACCTGCGGATACAGCGGGGCGTGCACGCCCGGATCGGTGCGACCGACGTGGTGCCGTTTATCCCTCTGGTGGATTTCCCGATGGAAGATTGCGTCGCGTTAGCCCGGCGGCTCGGCCGGCGAATCGGGGACGAGCTCGGTTTGCCGGTTTATCTATATGCCCAAGCCGCAACGCGCCCCGAGCGGAAAGACCTTACCGTGATCCGCAAAGGTCAGTTCGAGGAGTTGGCCGCTACAATTGGCAAGGATCCCGCCCGGGCGCCGGATTTCGGACCGGCGCGGATCGGGCCGGCGGGGGCCACGGCAGTCGGAGCCCGCGGCCCGCTTGTCGCTTTTAACGTCTATCTCGAAACCGCCGATGTGGAAATTGCCCGCAAGGTCGCCCGCCGAATCCGCACTTCCTCCGGCGGGCTGCCGGAACTGAAAGCACTCGGTTTGCCGGTTGCCGGACAGGCTCAGGTTTCCATGAACCTGACCGATTACACCCGCACTTCGCTGAAGGCAGCGTTCGAGGCGGTCCGTACGGAAGCCGAAATACTCGGGGTTCAAGTCGACCGCTCGGAATTGATCGGGTTGATGCCGCGCAACGCTATGCGCGGGATCGATCCGGCGGAACTTCGGTTGGAAAATTTTTCCGAAGAAAAATTCCTGGAACGCCGCCTGAAAAATACCGGCCTGATGGAAAGTTAGCCAAGGACGCCGGTTTCTCCCGGAGAGAAATTTTTCCGGCGCATGGCATGGGTCGTAAACAGGATCTGGAAGGCGAACGATTTATGGTTCGAAAGCAAAATGCCGCCAAACCGACGGTCTCGAATTCGGTTGATCGATCCATAAGTACCGGCCGTTCGCCGATCGGACTGGCCGCCGATCGGCGCTTCACTCCCCGCTTGAAAAAACCGCTCGGCCTTCCCACCCGCGGAAAGACGGCGCCCAACCGGCTGCGCCCGACCGATACCTATTTGGCGCTCTGTTACCCGAATTTCATCCGGTCGCTTCCAGGGATCTATGTCGATTTGGGTTTCGGCCAATCTCCGTCCACAACCGTCGAGACGGCCTGCCGGTTGCGCCATCTGAATCCCGGCTTGAGGCTCGTCGGCGTGGAGATCGATCCGGAGCGGGTCGCCTCCGCCCAACCCCGGTCCGGACCGGGGTTGGATTTTCGCCTCGGGGGTTTCAACCTGCCGCTGGGCGAAGCGGAGTCTGCGGCGGTAATTCGCGCAATGAATGTGCTCCGGCAATACCCGGAAAGCGAATATGCCGTATCGATCGCGGTGCTCGCGCGATCCCTGACCGAAGATGGACTGCTGCTCGAAGGGACCAGCGATCCGCCGGGCCGGTTAATGGCGTTCAACCTGTATCGCCGCGAGGGGGAGTCCCTCGCACTCGATGGACTGATTTTCTTCGCACGCTTACGCTATCCTTTCCAGCCGCGGTCTCTCCAGGCGGTGCTCCCAAAAAATTACATCCATCATGCCCAGCCCGGGAGCGGGCTCGATGTCTTCTTCGGCGATTGGGAGAAGTGCTGGCAGCGCGCCCGCGGCCGAGGCGCGGAGGACCGGCGGCTCCAATTCTCGATCGCCGCCCACCTTCTCGTTGCCGATTGCAGCTACCCCATGGATACCCGCTCCACGCTCCTCCGCCGTGGGTTCCTCCGGTTGCCATCCGTACCGTCGATTGCCTGATCCGCGTCGTCCGGATACCAACGCACAAGTCTCCGGATTAAAAACAAAAGCGGCCCGAATGGCCGCTCTTGTATATTCCCCATGGATAGATTTAGCGCTTGCTTTTCTTGCCCATCTTAGCTTTGCGTTCTCGGAGCATTTCTTTTTCCATCTTGCGGCGGAACTTCGCCGCTGTCTCGATGGCCGCCTTCTTGGACTTAAAGAGATGGATGTAGAACCGCTTGTTGTGCACTTTCCCCTCGAGCTTGTAGTACACGCTCACAACCGGCATCAGGGTTCGACCTTTGTTGCCCTTGGTATAGGTCACGCTGACCCCGTTGATCCCGGTCGAATTGTTGCTCTGCGCCTTGGCGCGGTAAGGTGCACGGTTTCGGCGGGTCCGGACAATTTTCTTGGCTTTCATGGTTCACCTCGCTTGGAAAATCCTTTTCGGTTCCCAGATTCCATTCCCGTGTGGATTATATGCAATACGCAACTACAACTAATATACCCCTATTCCACCTCTTTTCTACGGTTGCGATAATAAAAAGCCGGGGTTTCCCCCGGCTTTCTTCATTCAGTGACCGTATTGGGAGCGACCACATCCCCAGCCGCTTCCTCCATCAACCGGTAGCCTGTCCCGGCAGGGATAAGTTTACCGATGATCACGTTCTCTTTCAAGCCCAGCAGTGGATCGAGCCGGCCTTCGATAGCCGCGCCCGCCAGCACCTTGATGGTGTGCTGGAAGGAGGAAGCCGAAAGGAACGAGTCGGTGCTCAAGGACGCCTTGGTGACGCCCAACAGCACCGGGGCCGCTGTGGCCGGTTGCTTCCCATCGGAGAGCAGTTTCTCGTTGATGTCCTGCAGGCGGAACCGTTCCACCAGTTCTCCCGGCAGGAAATCCGTGTCGCCGGGCCGAACCACCTGCACCTTGGCCAGCATCTTGCGCAGAACGACTTCGAAATGCTTGTCGTTGATGTTTTGCCCCTGGGCGCGGTACACCTTTTGGATCTCGGTGAGCAAATACAGTTGGCAGGCTTCCCGGCCCTGAATGCGTAAAATCCGATGCGGGTTGAGCGATCCTTCGGTCAGGTTCTGGCCGGCTTCCACGCGCGAACCCTCGGCGATGATGAGCCGGGCGCCGCTCGGGATTTCGTACTCCGCCTCTTCGCGGTGCTCATAGGTGATCACCACCTTGTGTTCCCGCACGCGGGCTTTGCCGGCATGTTCGGCGATGATCTCGGCGTCTCCGCGCGTAGCCAGTACCACTCCGGCTTCCACGGCGATGTTATCCTCGATTTTCAGGGACCAATTTCCCGGCACCTGATATTCGTCGCGGAGAATCTCGCTGGAAACGATTTTGATCGTGCGGTGCCCGGTTTCCGAGCGGTGGATTTCCACCAGGCCGCCGATCTCGGTGACGATCGCCTCGCCTTTGGGTTTCTTGCGCGCCTCGAAGAGCTCCTCGACGCGCGGGAGGCCCGAGGTGATGTCTCCGCCGGCGGCCACACCGCCCGTGTGGAAGGTACGCAGTGTGAGCTGGGTGCCCGGCTCGCCGATGGATTGCGCGGCGACGATGCCCACCGCAACGCCCATCTCGACCATGGCGCCGCGGCCGAGGTCCAGCCCGTAGCAGGTCTGGCACAGCCCATGGCGCAGGTTGCATGTCAGCGGAGAACGGACGACCACTTCTTCCAATCCGGAAGCCGTGATGCGTTTGGCCTCTTCCATGGTGATGATTTCGGTTTGACCGACGATCAGCTCGCCGGTATGCGGATCCACCACTTTCTGCGCCGCCACGCGCCCGAAGAGGCGCGAGTCGAACGTCTGTCCCGCCACGTCATCCCTGCGGCGGATGTGGATGCCTTCTTCCGTCCCGCAGTCGGTGTCCATGATGATCAGGTCTTGGGCCACATCCACCAGGCGCCGGGTCAGATATCCGGCGTCGGCTGTGCGCAGCGCTGTGTCGGCCAGGCCTTTGCGGGCGCCGTGGGTGGAGATGAAGTATTCCAGCGCTGTCAGGCCGTCGCGGAAGTTGGAACGAATGGGCAGCGGGATGATGCGCCCCGCGGGATCTGCCATCAGGCCGCGCATTCCGGCCAGCTGGGAGATCGGTCCGAACCCGCCCTTGGTCGCGCCCGACAGTGCCATAGTACTCAGATTGCCCGTCGGATCCATGTGGCGGCGGACGGCATCGGTCACTTCGCCGAGGGCTTTTTGCCATAGGTCGATGATGCGTTCGTTTTGTTCCTGTTCGGTCAGCAGTCCGCGACGGTAGTCCTTCGCCATCTGCTCCTGTTCGTCCATCGCGCGGTTAATGATTTCGACCTTTTCCGGGGGAATGGTAATGTCGGATACCGCGATCGTCGTTCCGGAGCGTGTGGCGTATTGAAAGCCGATGTCCTTGATCCGGTCCACCACTTCGATCGTCGTTTCCGATCCCAGCACCTGGTAGCACTGGGCCACCAGTTTCTGCAGCGAGCCCTTGTCGAGGTTTTGGTTTACGAAGCGCATGTTCTCCGGCAGGATCAAATTGAAGAGCACCCGCCCGGCGGTGGTTTGCAGCAGGCGTTTCTGGGCGCGTGCGAAGCGTTCGCCCTTGTCGCTGAACCAGGTCGGGGCCTGCAGGATGATGGGCGTATGCAGATCCAATTTTCCCAACCGGTAAGCCAGTTCCACCTCCTCCATGCTGCCGAAGTGCGGGCGTTTGGCGGGTTCCACACCCTCCAGGCGCGGATCGGTCAGCGTGAGGTAATACACGCCCAGAACCATATCCTTGGTCGGGCCGACGATCGGTTCGCCGTCGGCCGGTTTGAGCAGGTTCTTGGTGGAAAGCATCAGCGTCCGGGCTTCCTGGACCGCCCTTTCCGAGAGTGGCAGGTGCACGGCCATCTGGTCGCCGTCGAAGTCGGCGTTGAACGCGGCGCACACCAGCGGATGGATGTGGATTGCTTTGCCTTCCACCAGCACCGGTTCGAACGCCTGGATGCCCAGGCGGTGCAGCGTGGGCGCCCGGTTGAGGAGTACGGGCCGGTCGCGGATCACCTCTTCGAGAACTTCCCAAACTTCGGGCCGTTCGCGCTCGATGAAGCGCCTCGCGCCTTTGACGTTGTTGGCATATCCGTAAGCGACGAGTTTGGCGATCACAAAGGGGCGATACAACTCCAGCGCCATCACCTTGGGGAGACCGCACTGGTAGAGTTTAAGTTTGGGGCCGACGACGATCACCGAACGGCCGGAATAATCCACACGCTTCCCGAGCAGGTTGCGGCGGAAGCGGCCCTTCTTGCCCTTGAGCATATCGGAGAGCGATTTCAGTTCGCGACGCCCTCGGCGGGAAAGCGCCTTGCCGCGCTGCGAGTTGTCGATCAGCGAATCCACCGCCTCCTGCAGCATGCGTTTCTCGTTGCGCACGATCACATCGGGCGCGCCCAGCTCGATCAGCCGCTTGAGCCGATTGTTGCGGTTGATCACCCGGCGGTAGAGGTCGTTGAGGTCGGAGGTGGCGAAACGCCCGCCGTCGAGCTGCACCATCGGGCGCAATTCGGGCGGGATGACCGGCAGTACGGTGAGGATCATCCATTCCGCGCGGTTGTGCGACCGCCGGAAGGCTTCAACCACCTTCAGCCGCTTGGAGGCTTTCTTTTTCCTCTGCTTGCTCTTGGTGGTGCGCACATCCTTCCAGAGCGCCTCGGCCATTTTGTCCAGGTCCAGGGCGCGCAGAATTTCGTAAAACGCTTCCGCGCCCATTTCCGCCTTGAACACCTGGCCCCAGCGCGTCTTCAGTTCGCGGTAGCGGCTTTCCCCGATGAAGTTCAGTTGCTGGATCTCCATCAGTTCTTCACGCTGTTGCAGCAGGGATTCGCGCGCTTCCTGGGTCTGATCCTCGATCTGGTTGCGGAGCTGGCCCAGCGTCTCGTCGGTTTCCGCCTTGGCCTTCTCTTTTTCCATGCGGATCTTTTCGATGGCCCGGTCGCGTTTGTCCTTCAGTTCGCTTTCAATCTCCTCCAGGCGCGTCTTGACCGCCTTCTGCAAAACGGCGGTGTGCTTGGGGGCGACGATTTCGCCTTTGTCGGCGATCAGCGTCGAGGTAGGCGCGAATTCGATCGGCACTCGGATGGTGCTGCCCTGCTTTTCCTTTAACGACTGCTCCATCCGCTGGCCTTCTTTGATCAGCGGATCGAGCCGTTCGCTCACATCCTCGTCGAATTTTTCCCGGGCGTGCTGGATTTTCTCATCCAGTTCCGCGATGTGCTTTTCGTGCGCGATCTTCACCTGTTTGATTTTCTGGTTGATCTCGGCCCCCTGCTTGTCCTCGGCCTTGGCCAGATCGTCGTCGAGCCGTTTCAGCGCCTTCTGGCGCGCGTCCTCGTCGACGTGCGTGATCACATACTGCGCGAAGTACAACACGCGGTCGAGGTTTCTGCGGCTGATGTCCAGGAGCAAGCCGAGGTAGGAGGGAACGCGACGGGTGTACCAGACGTGCGCTACCGGTGCCGCCAGTTCGATGTGTCCCATCCGCTCGCGGCGGACCGAAGAGCGGGTAACTTCCACGCCGCATTTATCGCAGATAACGCCGCGATGGCGGACGTTCTTGTATTTTCCGCAATAGCATTGCCAATCGCGCGTTGGTCCGAAGATCGCCTCGCAAAACAGGCCGTCTTTCTCCGGGCGAAGACGCCGGTAATTGATCGTTTCCGGCCGCGTGACCTCTCCGTAGGACCAACTTCGAATCGTATCGGGGGAGGCAAGGGATACCTTCAGCGAAGTTATGCCTTTGGCTTCCACAATTCACTCTCCACTAGAAGAACTGAGGGATTGCACTGTTCGGGATGCCGTGTGGGTTAAAGCAGGCAAAACAAGCGCATGGGGCATCGCCCACGCGCTCGTCTTCTGGAGATATAGCTTATGTTGATTATTTTACTGTTCGAATGCCATTCGGTCAAGGGTTGGCATACTTCAATTTGAAGCGCCTGGCTTGATGGTGATTTAACTTCCTTTAATAATTGCCTTTCCCCAAATAAGGGAACCAATCTTTAAGCGAATGGCATCGTGAAGTTCAGCCTTCCGACTCTGTATCTTCGAATTCCCAACCTAAATTTCCGATAATCTCCTTCACCGTTCGACCAATTCGAGACATACTCTAGCTTTACCTCCACACCTCCTCTTCCATCCCATTTGAACGGCCCGACAAGTTTGCCAACCTCCTCCCGTCTCCTTTTAAAGCCCGAAGCTTTTTTATTCTTGCATGGCGAGCGTTTCTTCGACTCCCGGGAGCGGCACCTCTTTTGAGAAGCAAATGATGTTAATCTCTTCAGGGAAAACTACCTCACAGCACACTCCATAGCTAGGAATGTTCCTCCTGTCCGCTTCTCCGGGTACTTCCTGGCGGGAACCTCCCACCCCCGAATGGCGTCCTTGTGAATATCCGCAGAATGCATTTCGGGAGGAAACTATGAAAAAACGATCCCCAATTCTCGTCTTTGTCATCCTGCTCCTCGTCGCCCTGCTCGCCGGTTGCGCATTGCGCAGCGCGGCAACGAACGCTGCACTCGAGTTACCAAACTCCCATGCCGGGATTTCCGTCGGTACTCAGGGCCCGTCCCGGGCCGAAGCGGTTTCTTCTTTCGGGGGCGACCAATCGGGCATGGGGCTGCCCACCATGGCGTTGGCTCCCGGCGACGGATCTTCCGCATCCGAGAACACAAGCAGCGGTTCTCCGATGATTGTCAAACAAGGCCAAATCCATCTGCTGGTGAAGGATACCGATCAGTCGATCGACCGGCTGACGCAAATCGTCTCGGATAGCGGTGGATATATCGTCAGCAACCGCGTGTGGTTTGAACCAGACCGGGAAGCGAATTACAAATATGCTTCCTACACCATCGCCGTCCCGGTGGATCAATTTGAAAACGCCCTGCTGCGTTTGCGCGATCTATCCCTCCGGGTAGTGGACGAAAGCGCCGGCGGGCAGGATGTATCCGAGGAATATGTCGACCTGCAATCGCGGCTGAATAACCTGGAATCCACTCGCGACCGAATCCGCGGCTTTCTGGACCAAGCCCAAACCGTCGACGAGTCGCTGCGGATCAACCAGGAGCTGTCTACCATCGAGGAACAGATCGAACAGGTAAAGGGCAGAATGAATTACCTTTCCAACCGGGCTGCGTATTCCACCATCTCCGTGCAACTTGATCCCGAGCTGCCCAAGGCTGCCGTACCCACGCCCGTGCCCTCGGGTTGGGATCCCGGCCGCACGTTTGACAAAGCCGGGAGTCTTGCCATCAAGGTGGCACAATTCCTGGTGGATGCGGCGATTTATCTCGCCGTCTGGCTCCCGTTCGCCGTTCCCGTTCTTATTGTATGGGCCGTCTATCGAATCATTTCCTCAAAAAGGAAAACGACCTGATCTGCGCAGCACCCTAAAACAATTTGTTTCGGAAAAAAACCGCCGGCTATGTTCCCGGTGGTTTTTTTCAATGCCCGGGTTATCCCCAACCCTGTAATTCACCGCGAATTAAATTCGTAAAGGGAAGTGGAATGTTATAATTTCCAGGCCAAGATCCCGGAGAATCCATATTAATGACGATAACCCGTTCAGCGGCTGTCACTTACTCTTTGGGGATATTTGCATGAAAGAGCCGTCGCCACAGGTAAACGTTTTCCTCCGCGGAATCGAATTACTCCTCGCGTCGATTCTGGTTGTGGGAGCCGTCGCGTATCTGTTGATCTATCTCTACGTCGCCGGAACGCGACTGCGTTATCCGTACGAACTGGAATGGATCGAGGGAGGTTTGGTGGATCAGGTCGGGCGCATTCTCGCCGGACGGAGCGTATACGGCCCCCCCAGCATATCGTTCACCCCCTTCCTGTATACCCCGTTGTATTTTTATCTGGCCACGATCCCCGCCAAGATTTTCGGGGCCGGCTTTTTCCCCCTGCGGCTGGTCTCCTTCTGCGCGTCCCTGGCGGCCATCGGAGGGATTTTCTGGATCGTGTACCGCAACGGCCGAGACGTCCTGGCCTCGATTCTCGCGGCGGGTTTGTTCACTGCTTCCTACCGGATCACCGGCGCCTGGCTGGATGTGGCCCGCGTGGATTCACTCTCGATAGTTCTCCTGGTATTTTTCTGGCTTTCCATTCCACGCAATCCGGGCAGCGGACGGTGGGCATTGACCGGCCTCCTCGCCGCGCTGATGTTCCTCACCAAACAGACGTTGCTCGTCGCGCTGCTGCCGTTCGTCCTGGTCCACCTCGTCCAATACCGGTGGCGGGCGGTGTGGATGGCGGCCGGATTTGTGATCCCGGTCGCAGCCGTGACACTTCTCCTCAACCTCGCCACGAGCGGTTGGTATTCCTTCTACACCATTAACCTTCTGGCGCAGCAAACGGACTGGCTCTCCAAGGACGTCATCATCGGCTTTTGGACAAACGACCTCTTCCGCCACTACGCCGTCACGATTTTCATCTCTCTGGCGGGAATTTTCCTCATCGCCCGGCGGGACCGCACGGAATTCTGGAAATGGTTTTCCCTGCTGGCCGGGGCGGTGTTGTGTTCCTTTTTGGCGCGCATCAAAGAAGGCGGATACGACAACGTTCTCCTGCCCGCGGTCGCCATGCTCGCCGTGCTGCTGGGCATCGGTTGGAATCGAGTAGCGCACAGCCTGGCGCGCATTCCCCCACTGGCACGCTCCGCCGCAGTGTTCGCCTTGATGGTCACCGTCGGGTACCAGTTTTATCACCTGAGATTCAACCCTGTGGACCAGATCCCCACGCCGGAAAACTACAGCGCCGGCCAACGGTTCATCGAATATATTTCCAGCATCCCGGGCGAAGTGTACATCCCATACCATACGTATTACGCCGCAATGGCGGGCAAGCAAACGTATGCCCACCAATCCGCGCTGTGGGACGTCCTGCGCGGTCAAACGCCAAGCCGTGGGAAGGAAATCCTCATTCCATCGATCTCCGAAGCCGTCAACAACCATCAATTCACCGAGATCATTCTCGACGGCGGCGGGGAGTGGAATTTCCTCTACGGATTGGATTTAAATTATTCCCTGCAACCGGAAATACTTCCCGCCGCTTCCTCCCCGGTACCGCTCACCGGCTGGCAAGTCAGCCCGCAGACCGTCTTCCTTCCCAATGGAAACATTCAGGCATACGCTCCCGCAAACCGATGGATATGCAATATTAATGCGCGAGTCGTTTTTCTGTTTTCCGAGCGTTTCGGGCGTTTAGCGGATATTCTTTTCCCCCTTTTTACGGAAAACGGATCCCGCGGCAAGATCTATTAATTCAACAAGCAGGGTGAACCGGATTTCTTGGTCTAGACTTATGATTTGTTCGCGGTTGCCACGGATGTTACGGATTTCGCGGATCTACTATTCCTGAATTATTTTCGAGAATTATCTACTACGTAATCGTTTTTTAAGTGTCCCCGGCCCGCACAACGGAGCCGGAGCGGGCTGCCCCAAGAGTGCGCTGCGAGATTAGGGAAATCAGCGTATCGAAAATTCCAACTGATCGGAATCAAATTCCGGAGGAATGGCTTTATTCCTCTTCCGCACCCACCAGCCGTTTCCATTCGCCGTGGATGCCGTCCTCGCTCACCCCGTAATAGCAGCGGATGCCGTTCGGCGTGCGTTGCAGCAGGTCGTAATGGGATTCGCCGCGGTGCGAGCGCTTTTTCACAATCGCCAGATCGCCCTGCCAGGCGATGGCATCCGCCGGGGGAAGTTTGTCGTGCTCGACGATCGCGTAGTGCCACAAGCGCCGCGCGGAAGCCAGAGTGACGTTCTTGACCATGCTCCCGTTGCGCAGATCGCGCACGGTGTAATAGCGCACACCGTCGCGTTCCTCGTAGGTCACCACTTCCACCCCGGTGCGGGGTGCGTCCACGCCGGTTGCAACCGACGGCGCCGGCTCGGGCGCGGGGGGTGCGTCAGAGGCGGGAGCGGTCGCCATTCGCGGTTTTTGTTTGCGCTCGACGAGAGTCACGATTTCATCGCGGACCGCCAAGCCGGTCTCGTCCTCGTCGCGGACGTAGATTTTGCTGCCTTCCACGGCGTATGGCGGGTCATCTCCGCGCGGGACGATGACGCGGATGATTTGCTTGCTGCCGGTCTCTTTCACGTCCACCATGGGAACCAGAGCCGGCGAAATTTTCCGTCCGATTTCGCGTTCCAGCAGCTCGACCGCTCTGGCGGCGTCGGGCACTCCCGCAGGCGGGCTCTTCGGATCCGGTCCGACGCCGATAAACAGCGTGCCGCCGTTGGTGTTGGCGAACGCGCAAACGTCGGCGATGACGTCGTATAATTTTCCGCCCTTCTCCACCATGCTCTCATGGAAACCCTGGACGATGGTCGGCCCTTCTTCGCGCGCGCTCTGAATGAAATCGAACACCTCTTCCTCTTTGGAGGCGCGGTGCGCGCGCGTGCGCGAAAAATCGTTGCCCAGGAACAGCTCGCGTAGCGCGGAAAATGAAAGCTCGCCCAGCAGCACGTCGGTGGCGCGGTCCCCCACGCCCAGGTTCTTGCGGTTGGTGGGGTCGGCGCGCAGACGGTGGCAATCCGAACCCTGGATGCAATGCATCCGGCGCGGATATTCCGGCTTGGCGCCGTTGAAAAAGGCCGCGGTGGAACGCCGGCCGGGCAGTTCGAGGTCGGTTACCTCGAGCGCGTGCAGGTGCGGATCCTGGGTGTAGGCGATTTTGGTCTGCCCGCCGAAATCAAACCCCCGCATCGCCACGCCGTTGGTGCTGTTGGCGTGCGCCGCGATCACCAGCCCGCCCGCCTCGTCAATCCTGCGGTAGGCGGTGATCACGTCGGCGGTGGCACCCACCGTCGAGGAACCCAGATCGATCTGCGAAGCCGGAATGTTCAGGTCCAGCAGGATGTGTTCGATCTCGCGCACGCTTTTTTCCGGCGGGAAGACGGCCAGCAGATGGAAACCGAGCGTGGCGGTGAACTCGAACCCGGGGAAGACGACCATCCGCCCAAGCAACCGCCGGTATTCCTCGAGCCGCGAGCGTTCCTCCCCGGTCAGCCGGCCCCCCTTCTCGAGCATTTCGAGGAAGGCGATCTCCTCCGACATGCGGCGGAATCCGGCCACGGTGTTGTGATCGGTGAGCGCGATTGCGGAAAGCCCCCGCGCTTCGGCGCGGCGAAATACGTCCAGCATCGTCACGCCCGTCTCCTGGTAATCGGAGGATGCGGGCGTATGGATATGCAGATCGAGCGTATACCACTGATGGTTTTTTCGGCTCATGGCTTTTTATAGGAATTTCTGATAGGAAACGGAGGAGGGCTTCGGATTCTCCTCCCTGAACTTTTGGTCCACTGGCGAGGCCAGCACCCCGCGGAGAATCTCCAGCAGACGCTCGGGCATGTAGGGTTTGACGATGAATGCGTTGGCCCCGTCGCGCAGGCATTCCTCGGACACATTAATGCCGGATGTCATCACCACGCGAACCTCCCCCAGGGCGGGTGTTTGCCGGATCTCGCGCAGGATTTGGATTCCGTCCAGACCCCCGAGATGCACATCGAGCAAGACCAGATCCGGGATTTTTTCCTCCGCCTGTTCCAAGACGGGCCGCTTGGGATCGTACGACCAGACCTGATACCCTTCGATCTTCAGAAGGATTTGCAGCAGCATGTTCATGTCGTGGTCGTCTTCCAGGAGCAAAATTTTTAGCATCCTGTTCCTCCCGTTCCTCCAATAAATTCTTTCCGATCCTCCCGGCCGACCTTCCCTCGAGGGACGGCCGAGGCTTTATTTCTTGCGAGCTTTGTCGGTGATCCGTTTCGATTGGGGCGTCAGTTTTCCTGCATGTCCCCGCGCGGGTTTCCGGCCGCTACCGGAAGCCGCCGAGGCAGGCCGGAGCGCGCGCTCCAGCACGTCGTCCACCGTATCGACCAGGACGATCTGCAAATCGTTGCGCACCTCTGCCGGAATGTCCTGCATGTCCCGGTCGTTGCGGCGCGGCAGCAGGACTGTTTTCAATCCGGCCCGGTGCGCGGCCAGAACTTTTTCCTTCACCCCGCCGATCGGCAGTATCTTCCCGCGCAGGGTAATCTCGCCCGTCATGCCGACATCGGAGCGGACGGGGCGGCCCGTAATCAGCGAAACCAGCGCGGTGGCGATGGTGATCCCGGCCGAAGGGCCGTCCTTGGGCTGGGCTCCGCCGGGAATATGGACGTGAATGTCGTGCTTGTTAAAATAGTCCGGCGGCAGATGGAGTTCCTCCGCCTTCGAGCGCACATAGGAAAGCGCCGCGTGCGCGGATTCCTGCATCACCTGCCCCAGCGAACCGGTGAGCTGGAACCCGTGCCGGCCGGGCATCTGGGTGGCTTCAATGAAGAGCAAATCCCCCCCGATGGGGGTCCAGGCCAGCGCCGTGGCCACGCCGGGAATCGATGTGCGTTCCTGCACCTCCTCGGTGTAGAAGAACCGGATCGGTCCGAGATACTCCTGCACTTTCGCGGGCGTGATTTCCTCGCGCATCTGCCGCCCTTCGGCCACGCCGGTAGCCACCTTGCGGCAGATCGATCCGATCTCGCGCTCCAGGCTGCGAACGCCCGCCTCGCGCGTGTAGTTGCGGATGAGCATGCCCAGGGCATCGTCGGTGAAATGCACTTCGTCGGGACGTAAGCTGTTCTCGCGGATCTGGCGCGGGATCAGATACCCTTTGGCGATTTCCGCCTTCTCGCGCTCGGTATACGAGGAAATGCTGATGACTTCCATCCGGTCGATAAGCGGACCGGGGATGGTTTCCATCTGATTGGCGGTGGTGATGAACAGCACCTGCGAAAGATCGAACGCCACCTCGAGGTAGTTGTCGCGGAATTCGCGGTTCTGTTCCGGATCGAGCACCTCCAGGAGCGCCGCAGCCGGATCGCCGCGGAAATCAGCCCCCAATTTGTCCACCTCGTCGAGCATGAAAACGGGGTTGCGGCTCTCCACCCGGCGCAGCGCCTGCAGGATGCGCCCCGGCATCGAGCCGATGTAGGTGCGCCGGTGCCCGCGGATTTCGGCTTCGTCGTGGGTGCCGCCGAGCGAGATGCGG
>Ga0187886_1002655_pt1 | contig 14077 bp, 15 predicted proteins | sample June2016WEW_20_1_FD_133001 | JGI IMG/M metagenome (GOLD analysis project Ga0187886, IMG submission 133001) | Peatland microbial communities from SPRUCE experiment site at the Marcell Experimental Forest, Minnesota, USA - June2016WEW_20_150 | ecosystem: Environmental > Terrestrial > Soil >... | reverse complement strand
GAGCTCTTTTTTCCGGTCCCCGATGAAGGGCTTCTGGCTTCGCTGGCCAAAATAATAATTCAAGCCCCCCAACTGGACTCCCAAGGTTCCGGCCATGGCAGCCTCTGGCCAGGCACTGTTCGGGCTTTCATGTTTCCTCCGGTCTCGCCCTAAAATACCGAGACCATCTCTCCAGGGTCTGCGGAGAAGAAGGGCGGAAAAGACGATGATAAAACCGGAGAGCCGGGCGGGGATAAAATTTGCCGCATCATCCAACTTCGCAGAGGCCCAGCCGATGTTCCGGTAGCGCTCGTTCTTATATCCGACCATGGAATCCAGCGTGTTGATAGCCTTGTAAGTCATGGCCCAGGGAGGACCGCCCAGCCCGAGGTAGAAGAGCGGAGCGATGACTCCGTCGGATATATTCTCGGCGATGGTTTCCACCAGAGCCCGGAGAATCTCGGGCTTATCCAGATGAGCCGTATCCCTTCCCACTAAAAAAGAGAGTTCCTTGCGGGCGCAAGCAAAGTCCCCCGCCTCCAGGGCTTGAAGAACTCTTCGGGTCTCCACATGCAAATCTCTTATGGCCAGAGTGGCATAAGAAAAAAAAATTGAGCAGGCGAAACCCGCGGCCCAAAAAAAATGCCCCGTCCAATGGATTAAAACGCATGTGACCCAGAAGGTGCTCCCACATAGGATGAGGACCATAAAGATTCCGGAGACTCTCAACCATCGAGGGGAATCTCCTAGCCTGCGGAAAGAATTTTCCAGCCAAATAATAAGCCGGCCAATTAAACGCACAGGATGGGGGAACCATTGAGGGTCACCCAGGAGGAGATCAAGTAGATAAGCAGAAATGAGTACGAAGGGAGACAAGAAGTCCCTCTTGATAATATTATTTTGGACGCAGATTTTCGCAGAAAAACGCAGATCAAAAAATCAATTTGGTAGAAAATACTCCATCACCCCTTCCCTGAACCCATCTTTTTTTCTAATCCTAAGAATCTGCGTTCATCTGCGTCCCATCAAATCTTTTCAATTATCTGAAAATTTAGGCGCGGGGACTCTCCGGCACAGGGTCCAGGCCTGGAAACGCGGGGTGTAACGAATCAGAAAAATCTCTCCCGCCGCTGTTTCAATCTTAAAATAATCGTGCCGGAGATCTTTGGGATCGGGGCCTCCTTCATACCACCGGTCTAAGACCTTGAGGATTTCATAGCGCTTCCCCTGATGAACGAAGGCCCGAGGGGTTTCCTCTCCCTTGTAGCCGGCGTAGGACTCCACCTCAATTTCCTCGTAGACCCATTCCTTTTTCATCCATCGTTGCTCCGGGTGGAAAAAATAGGCCTCGAATTCTCATCGCCCTCCCCCCTGCACCACCTAGGGTACATGGCAGTGCTGAACCTCACATGGTTCAGGGCCAACCCGCTCTCGAGAGAATGCCCTCCCGCCTAGGCCCCGTGCTTCTCGAAATTGCACCACAGCCTCAGAGGGTAGAGGAGGTTTTTACCGGGACTTTAGCCCGGACTGCTTCCAGCAGATCGGCGAAGTTTTCAAAGGCATCGCTGAATTTTTGATCCGGTCTCTGGACCACGACCACTTGACATTTTTCCAACCGGGCGGCCTCTATCTTATCCGGGAATCCGCCGGCGATGCCACTCTCTTTGGTAACCAGAACGCCGCTGTTGAATTTTCTTATCACCGCCCGATTCTCTTCGACAGAGAAGGGCCCCCGGCCCGTGACGATGAATTCCTCCGCAACCCCTGCGGAGCGACAGGCTTCTAGGGACCCTCTCTCGGCCAGAATGCGAACGACTAATTTCAGCCCGGCTTTTTTCGATTGTTCCACATAAGGCCTCAGGTTCTTAGAACCGATGGTCAAAAAGATGGGGACCCCGAAAGAACAGGCCACGCCCGCCGCCTCTTCATGGTTCGCGGCGAAAAAAATACTTTCGCTCTCCTGAATTGCGGTCGGGCGGATGTAGGTTAGATAAGGGATCTCCATCCGCTCTGCCACTTGCCGGGCCATTTTTCGGACTTGCCCCGCATAAGGATGGGTGGCATCAACAATCGCCCGGATTCCCCGGGATTCAATGATCGCCCTCAACCCATCTTCCTCCAAAGAGCCGGCACGTCTTTGAATGCCCGGATGTGTTCCTATAGCCAGGGGGATTTCGGTGGCCGTGGAGATTAGCACTCCATATCCTGCGGCGGTCAAAGTTTCGGCAAAGAGGGCGGTTTCACCTGTTCCGCCCAGGAGAAGAATCATACCCGGTAACCCCTGGGCGTGATAAACCAGCCCTCCACCCATTTGGAGGAACGATTCCCCACCAGGACGATGCTTCTCATCCCCACCTGTTCTTTGAGGAAATGGTCCAGGTCAGTCCGAACCATTCGTTCTCCATCCGTGCCCACAGCCGTACCAATGCCCACGGGGGTGGTTCCCGGACGGTATTTGCGCAGGATCGCTGCGGCTTCCGCAAGCTGCTTCGTGCGTTTCTTACTCCGAGGATTGTAAAGAGCCACGACCAGATCGGCTGCAGCCACCGCCTCCAGGCGGTCGCAGATGATCCCCCAGGGAACCAAGAGATCGCTTAGGCTGATGGCGGCGTAATCCAGCATCAAAGGTGCCCCCAACTTGCCCGCGGCGGCATTGGCCGAGGTCACACCCGGAATGATCTCCAGGGGTATTTTAAAACCTTCGGCGGCAGCCAGTTCAATGGCCAAGCCGGCCATTCCGTAAATCCCGGGATCCCCGGAAGAGATGAGAGCGACGATCTCGCCCTGTTGAGCTCGCCCCAGAGCTTGCCGGCACCTTTCGATTTCCTGGGTCATGCCCGAGGCGATGAGCTCCTTTCCTGCCGTGAGATCAGCAATCATCTCCAGATAACGGCGATAGCCGACGACGACTTTACTTTGGGCAATGGCCTCTTCGGCCCGGCGCGTACGATCTAAGGGCTCCCCCGGACCGATTCCGACCACAAAAAGCTTTCCTGGGCCACGGCGACTGTGACCCCGTTGCGGATGATCTTTGGAAGAATTAATTTCGTCCTCCTTCCGGCCAGGAGGGCCGCTGGTTCGGCCACTGCCGGCATTTTAACTTCTTTCTCCACAAACTCTGACCGGGAAAAATCCCTTACACACCCCCGGATTTCCTCGGAATGGATCAAACGAAGGGGCACCCCCAGCTCTTCGGCCGCGAGGAACAATCCCTTTTCTTCGGCCTTCACATCAGCAGAAGCGAGCAGCCGCACCTGAGAAAGCTCCCCCCCTGCCAGACGAAGGGCTTCTTTCACGGCTGAGACGATCTTCGACGCTTCGGTACCCCGGCGGCAGCCAATGCCCACGATCAAGGGCTTGAGGGCCTCGGCAGTGGTGGTGATCACTGGCTCGGCGCCCAGGATATTGCTGACCCGAATGGCCAGATGATTCGCTCCCCCCTCATGCCCGCCAAGCAGGCTGATGACGAACCTGCCTCCTACGTCGATGACCAACACGGCAGGGTCCTTGTGCTTGTCCTTCACCAACGGGGAGATGGCCCTCAGCACCACTCCGCTGGGAGCCGCAAAAACCAGCCCGTCGTATCTCTCAAAAATCTCCCGGGTCAGGTCCACGATGGACCCGAACCTTTGTCCGCTAGAGTCGCCCGGGACCGCCTCATGCACAAAGAGATGGGCACCTGCAAAAGAGGGTAGGAGATGCTTCAGGAGCTCCGCCCCCTGCTGGGAAAGGGTAAGGAGGGCAATCTTCATTCGCTCTCTCCCCGACAGCGAAAGGTATGGCTGAACCCGGCGTCATAAAGCTTGGAAGGGAGAAGATGGCGGGAGAGCGCCCGGCCGACAAGGATCATCGAGGTCCTTCCAATCTCGGCCTCCTTGACTTTCCTTGCGATTTCTCCCAACTGTCCCTGCACAATCTCTTCGTCCGGCCAGGAGGCATGATAGACGACGGCTGCCGGGCAATCCTTCCCGTAAGAGGGCGCCAATCGAGAGGCCACTTCCTCTATCCTGTCCGCGGAGAGAAAGATACACAGGGTGGATCGGGTTTGGGCCAGTTTTTCCAGCTCCTGTTCCGGGGGAAGGGGCGTCCGCCCCGAAATGCGGGTGAGGATGATGGTCTGGGAAATCTCCGGAGCCGTGAGCTCTGTGCGCAAGGCCGCGGCCGAGGCCTGAAAAGCGCTCACGCCCGGGATCACCTCGTAATCGATGTCGTGGCGATCGAGCTCTTCCATCTGTTCCCCAATAGCGCCATAGATCGCCGGGTCCCCTGAATGCAGCCGCACTACGTCTATGGACCGGGCCTGCGCATCCCGAAAGACGGTAACGATTTCCGGCAGGGACATCCCGGCCGAATTGTACTTCTCCGCCGCCGGGGAGATCAGGCTCACGATTTCCGGGCTTACCAGGGAACCTGCATAAATGCAGATACGACAGTCGCGCAGCAGCCGTTGAGCCTTCACGGTTAGAAGATCAGGATCACCGGGACCGGCTCCTACGAAGAAAATCTTCATGATCCTTTCTCCTCTGCATGGGCCAAGATGATGGAAAGGTAGCCCGCTTGCGGGTCTTCTCCGCGCAGGCGGCGAAGGTTGCTTTCCACCCGCTCATTCTCCATGCCCGCATGAGAGACAAAGACGCTCCGGTCAATCACTTTGGCCTCCTCCAACAAGTTCAGGACCTCTCTCAGCCGCTGCCCGATCTTCATTAAGATCACGGTGCCTCCACCCGAAAGCACTCGCCGCACATCCTCCAGGTTGTCGGCAGTGGGGATGATCGTCACCGTTTCTTTTTTCTCACCCACGGGGAAACCCGCCAGGGCAGCGGCTGCGCTAAAAGCCGTGATTCCCGGAACGGTGACAACTCCCGCCTCTGGCCACAGAGCTTTTAATTCTCGAAGTAAATAAATGTACGTAGAATACAGCAGCGGGTCACCCAGCGTGAGGAAGCAGGCGTCTTCCCCACTTTTCAAGACCGCCGCGATCTCCCCGGCTGAGGCTGTCCAGTGCCGGGACAAATCCGCCTGATCAGAGGTCATGGGAAAGATCAATTCATGAACCTGGGAGCTGCTATTCAAATATCTCCTGCCAATGGAAAGGGCGACGCTGTCCGCGGCCGTTCGGCTCTTGGGCACAAATACGTGCTGGCACTGGCGAAGCAGCCGCACCCCTTTTAAAGTGATCAGCTCGGGGTCCCCAGGGCCCACACCGATTCCGTATAAGGTGCCGATTTTCATGAAGCCAATTACCCTTACGCCTGATCCCTCACGCCTCAGGTCTTTTTGACCAGCAAAACAATTGTCCGGGGTGAGACCGCCAGATTTTTCAGATCTTCTGCTTTCACCTGCCTAATCTTCTCCCCTTCGAGGGTCAGGTTTTCGCAGACATAAATGGTGTATCCCTCACCGATCGCCCGAACTAAATTGGCGACCCATTTTATCGCCTCAGCTCTGCCCGCAAATATTGCGATCTTTTCCTCCTGGGCCAGGAAAGCCGAGTCTATGTCCGGATTTCCGCCGTGGGCGTCAATGATCCGGGCGTTCACCCAGTCCAGTCCGAGGCGGGCGAAGGCCACCTGGAGGGAACTGATGCCCGGAATGACCTCACAGGATTCCCGGCCGAATCGTTTAAGAACAGGCTGGGCAAGGCTGTACAACCCCGGGTCACCCGTCACCAATACTGCGATTTTTGACCGGTGCAGTCTAACTGCAATCTCTTCCAGGATTTTCGCGATGTCCGCTTGCACCTTAATTCGCTCAGCCGGATGCTTCGGAAAAAGGTCGAGCAAGTGGCTCGCTCCCACGAGAACTTCCGCCCGTGCAATTGCTTTCCGGGCCGCAGGGGTCAGGAAATCGGGTGCCCCTGGCCCGCAACCCACAATTAGGATGGGTTTTTCCTTCTCCATAATCCCATCTCTCCGGCACAGCCCAGCCAATCGCCCTGCATATTCACCAAAACAGCGCCTACCTGAAGGCTTCCTCGCATACGTTTCGTAACAGCCCTGCATACCTCGGAAGCCAATGCTTCTCCCAGCTTCTTTCTCTCTGCCGCTGCCAGAGCGGAAAAGATCCCTTCCACCGTCTGTTGATCGACGGGGGCATTTCCGAGAGCCCTTGCCAGGCCTGAGATCCAGGGTACTGCGCTTTTTGACCTTGAGGAATGGGTATCCCACTCCCCCATGGCCAGCTTACCCAGTTTTCCAGGATGACCGAGAACCATCAATCCTTGGAAGCGGTAGCTCCCCGCGCAATCCAGCATGTAGCCCCACTCATTGCTCACTTCGATGAGCTGCTCATCCCGCAGCTGGAAATGCCTGCGCGCAGCCCTTTCTCCGATGTGTCCCGGGACCAGAACCGGAGCCTCGATTCCGCAGGCCGCCGCCACGTCCAGCGAACATTTCAAGGAGACTTTCAAGGCCGGACTGCTGAAAGGGCGAACCCGCCCGGAGGTGCCCAGGATGGAGAGTCCCCCCACAATTCCCAGCCGCGGGTTGAAGGTCTTCCCGGCCAGTTCCTTTCCGCCGGGAATCGAGAGAATGACCTCCACGCCTTTCTCCGTTACTTCCCGAATTCCCTCCTGGATCATGCGCTGCGGCACGGGATTGATGGCCGGATGCCCGGGGGGTACAGTTAGGCCTGGCTTCGTCACTAGGCCGACGCCCTCACCGGCGATCAATCGGATCTCCGGGGTATCCAGCCGGGCCACCCTGGCGATGACCGTCGTCCCCTGGGTGATATCCGGATCATCTCCGGCGTCCTTACGGACCGCAGCTTCAGCACCGGTTCCGACTTCTCGCGCATAGATCAGAGGAATCCCCACGCGTGTTCCATCGGGCAGAGCCATATCGACTTCCCGGAGGTTCTCCCTGCCCAGAAGAACCAGGGTTGCGGCTTTGGCCGCAGCTGCCGCACAAGTGCCGGTGGTGAAGCCGCTGCGGAGGTCGCTCATCGCAGATCCCCCCTAAAGGGATTGGTAATGAGTTCTTCCGGAATGAGTTCCAGGAGGCGCTTGCGGGCTTCGCCGATGGTAAGCGGCAGGCCATTGATGGGAACTCCGTCATAACGCTTCATCTGGTAAAGCAGGCTGGAGATGTAGGGTAGCCGAAGACCGGCGCGGTCAATCAATTCATGGTCGCAAAAAACTTCCTCTGCCGGCCCCTGACGGAGCACCCGGCCACGATTCAAGACATAAATTTGGTCGGCGAACAGAGGCAGCATGTCTACCGAATGGGTGGCCAGGATAATGGTTATATTTTGCTCGCGGTTCAACCGGTTCAATAGATGAAGCATGAGGGATTCCCCGGCAGGGTCCAGACCCGCCGTGGGCTCATCCAAAATCAGAATTCCCGGGCGCATGGCCAGAACTCCAGCGAGAGCGACCCTCTTTTTTTCGCCGAAGCTCAAATGGTGAATCGCCCGACCGCGCAACTCGGCCGCCGCCACGGAGTCCAGTGATTCCGTGATCCTTCTTTGAACCTCGGCTTCCGCAAAACGCAGATTACGCACGCCAAAGGCCACATCTTCTTCCACAGTGGCCCCGAAGAGCTGGTCGTTAGGGTTCTGAAAAACCATCCCCACCCGTTGGTATAGCTCATGGGGCGGCAAGGTTTCTACATCTCTTTCTTGGATGTAAACCCGTCCTTCTTGCGGTTTGAGCAAGCCCACCAATACTTTGAGAAGGGTAGTCTTTCCTGAGCCATTGGAGGCTAAAAGGGCGACAAATTTTTCTTGCTCCGCCCAGAAATCCACTTCCTGAAGAGCTTTCGTCCCTTCCGGATAAGTAAAGGACACCCTGGAAGTCCTCACGGCGACCCGGCGATCCATCAAAATAGCCTCCCTTCCAGAAAGAGGTAAGCCGCCGCAAGGATAGCCGACCCGCTGGCCATCCTCAACCGATCTGACCTGCCCATGACTGGCATAGGGCCAAAGGGGATGAAACCTTTGTACCCCCTTAAGATCATAGCTTCGTGGGTATGGGAGGCCTGATCGAAGGAACGGATGATCACGGCCCCGGCCAAGGCTCCGAAAGAAGAGAGGGAGCGTTTGATCCCTCTATAGCCGAGCCTCACTTTCTGGGCAGCGGCTACATCGGCCGTGTCGTCCAGGAGGGAAAAGATGTAGCGGTACATCAGCATGGCAATCTCCACCCATCCTCGGGGCATCCGGAACCAGAGCAGAGCATGGAAGATCTTGTGGGCGGGAGTTACCAGACTGAACCACAACATGACAGACACGCCGCCCAGCACCTTCGAACCCATGAGGAGGCCGCGCCAGAGCCCTTCCTGCTTGAAGGTCACCCGAATCCCCAGAAGAGAAAAGGAAAGGATCTCGGTTCGGCCGAAAAAGACCGCTTGTAAAAGAACGAGCACCATCACGATCCCCAGAGGGGCTGCCAAACGGGCCCCCACGAGCTTGGCCGGAAGGCGCAAGGAGAGCATCGCCCCCAGACCAAAAGCGGCGACCGTCAAGGGAAATACCATTCCCGTAGACAGGAGGACCCCCAGGATGGCTGCCAGGGACAAAACCAGTTTACCCCGCGGATCCATTCGCGTCCAGGAATTGTCCCGGTAAGCAAAGATGTCGGAGAAGAGATCAAGCATTCCTCGCCCCTTTAGTCGATTTCGGAGGAAACAGTTCGCGGTAAAAATAACCCCCGACAAAGCCGCCGGCCACTCCGGCGAGGAGAAAAAAGAAAAGGAGCAGATCTCCCCGGTCTGGGTTGATATAGGGGTCCCGTGGCGGACGGTCTGATTCTCGCGCGAACCTCTCGACCACGGCTTCGTCCACCCCCGGCCATTTGGATTTCAGTTGAGTGAGCCCGAGCCACAAGCCCAGGAGCAGGAAAAATATCAGCATTCCCGCCAAAACGACCTTTCTCATCAGGCCACTCCTTCTTCGATAGCCCTAAGCAAATCAGGACGCCGATTCCGGATGAACCGGTAGGCTCCCGCGCTGATCAAACCTTCGAAGATCCCCAGGGGCAATTGAGTGGGCATAAAAGCAACCCCTATGGCGAGAAACATGGTTTTCCAAGAATTAATCCCGGCCAGACTGCTGGCCAGCTCGAAGGAAGTAACCGCGTAGGTGCACCAATCCGCAAACAACCCGGCCAGGAATACGCCCACATATTTCGGCGCACCGATCCAGACGGACAGGCGGTAGATGGCATATCCCGAAAAAGCCCCGGCCACCCCCATCGATACAATATTTGCGCCCAGCGTGGTCAGACCGCCATGGGCCAGGAAAAGCGCCTGCAGAGCCAGAGCCACACTGGTGATGACGACCGTGAGGACCGGCCCGATGAGAATGGCTGCCAGACCCGTCCCACACATGTGGGAACACGTCCCTGCTGTGGGAACGGGAATGGGCAGGCAGGAAATGATGAAGACTGCCGCTCCCACCAGCCCAACCAAAGGCTTGAAATGCGGATCCCCCCCGCTGCGCCTTTTAAGGTCATGCAGACCCCAGGCCAGAAACGGGAGAGCCACGGCGAACCATAATCCGGCCCACGGGGCCGGCAATATGCCCTCAGAGATATGCATCGCCGAACCCAGGGCCGGAAAGGCTAAAATCATGGCTGGCACCAGAAGAGGATAGCGGAATTTCCTTTTCCTAAGATTAAGAATGCTGCGGGTCGTTCTCGTCATATTTTTCAGCTTCACCGCGCGGGAGCGGTACAAATTCATATTGCCCCGGGGGAAGAGGATAGCAATCCCTGGACTTAAGTCTTAGCTCCCGCACATCGCAGAGATCCCGGGATTCTTTGATCCTCCGGCGAACAAGATCCACCAAACATTCGTCGAAGCCCAGGTTCTTTCCCAGGATCAATCGTACGCCGGGAAACTCCCGAGCTTTTTGCTGCATCATCTTGGGAATATCCAAAACGAGGTGCAGTCCGCTGTGCAAGAAGTAGGGGATGAGGATGATCTTTTTGGCCCCGCTGGCCACGCATTTCTCGAATACCTCGGGGAAATGAGGGCCCAGCCGGGACATATAGCACGTTTCCACAAGGCGATCCGGCAATTCTTCTCTTAACCGGGCAGCCAGGCATTCCATCCCCTCTCCCGCTTCCGGCACGCGGCTTCCATGGGCCAGAAGGATGACGGCTTCTTTTGGTTTTTCTCTCACGGCAGCATATCCTTTCAGGCGGTCATGATGGTTTCGCCTTCGGCCAGCAAGCAAAGGGCATGGATGACACTTACGGCCAGTGGGCTGCCGCCTCGCCGGCCGGCGATAGCAATATAAGGAATATCCAGGGACATGAGTTCTTCCTTGCTTTCAACCACGTGCACAAAGCCAACGGGCATGGCTACAACGAAGACAGGGCGGAGGTTTTCTTCCATAATCATGCGGTTTAATTCCAGCAGGGCAACCGGGGCGTTTCCGAAAACGGCGATTCCTCCGTGGAGGATCTTTCTGGCTTTGCGGACCGCAAAAAGGGACCGGGGCAGCCCCCGCGCCAGGGCCTCCGCGGCAACGTCTTCGTCCGCCAGGTGGCAGACCAGGTGCTTTAACCCGTATCCCGCATGGACGGCCCGCAGTCTGGCCAGCGAGAGGCCCGAGCGGATCATGTTGGAATCAACAAAAATCGGACGCCCCTCCCGCAGGGCGGCGACCGCAGAAGGAATGGCATTCGGGGAAAAGCGTACGGCCTCCACCAGGCTGAAATCTCCAGTGGTATGAACCATCCGGCGCACCACCTGCCACTCCTGGGGCGTGAAGGAATTCGGTGGGGCTTCGCGGTCTACGATACTTAGAGATCGGCTTTCGATCTCCGCTCCGCTTAGAGGAGAAGCGTAAAGGGAACGGATCAGGGGCAGCTGCGGCGAACCACCCTCCATTTCTTTTCTTTCGGTCATGAATTTTCTCCGCAATGATAGATAAAAAACCGTAGGGCCTCCGGACGCGAGGCCAGGTGAAGATGCACATAGCTGGCGAGCACCCGGCCGCGCTGGAATCCTTCTTCCCGGATGCCCTCTGCCCGACGACGCCTCAAGGTATAGGAGGCTTGCCAACCGGCCCTCCCCGTCGGGTCCATGCTCATCTCGGAGTAATGGAACTCATGACCCCGAAATTTCGTCCCCTTCGCGCCCCACAGGGAATCCTCCTTCAGGATGACTTCAACATAGCCCAGGACTTTTTTGTGGTCCAGCATCCGCGTCGCCGCTGGCAGCAGGCCCACCATCGGGTATTCCCGGCCATCCCCAGTTTCGAGACTCTTAGCCAGATACATTAACCCCCCGCATTCCGCATAGATGGGCCGGTTCGCAGCGGCCAGCTGCCGAATTGCCTCAAGCATGGGTTTATTGGCCGACAATGCCGCCGCATGCTCTTCCGGATACCCTCCGCCGATATAAAGTGCCTCACATGCAGGCAAGCGCTGATCTTCTGCCGGCGAGAAAGGAATCAATTCACACCCGCCCATCTCCAGCTCGTCGAAGAGATCCTGATAATAGAAATGAAAGGCCCTATCGCGGGCCACCGCGACCCGCCATCGCTTCGCTACGGCCTTTCTTTCGGGAGCAGAGATCTCCAGGGGCGGGGCGCTTCGGGCCACCCGCAGGATACCCTCCAATGAGGCGTGCTGTTCCAGAGCCTGGGCTAGGGCATCCAGCGTAGATGGGGCCAGATTGTTCGCATCCGCAGTAACCAGGCCGAGATGGCGGCTCGGCAGCTGCGCAAGTCTACCCCGGGGAATCGCTCCTAAAAGAGACGGCAGGGATGAAGCTTGAAGCGAATGGGCCAGCCCCTCAGCATGCTCTTCAGATCCGCATTGGTTCGCTATGACCCCTGCGATGTTCACGCCCGGTTCAAATGAAGCGTAACCCTTTACCATTGCGGCAAGGCTGCGCCCTAGGCCGTGAGCATTCGCGATGAGGAGTACGGGGGCATGCAGCCACTTGGCCACCTCACCTGTACTTCCCTCGATCGTGGCCGGATCTGCTCCGTCGAAAAGCCCCATCACTCCCTCCATCACCGCAATATCGGCGTCCTCCGATACGCGGCCAAAGAGCCGGCAAACATAATCCTTGCTGCCGGTCATCCAGCCATCGAGATTGTAACAGGGCCTCCCGGAGGCAAGCGCCAGGTAGGTGGGGTCCAGAAAATCCGGCCCCACTTTGAAAGTTTGCACCCGTAGTCCTCGCCGCCTCAATGCGGAAACCAAAGCAAGGGATAGGGATGTCTTTCCCACGCCGCTGTGCGTGCCCGCCAGGACGACTCTGGGGATGGAAAGGATGCGTCCTTCTATTTTCTGGGACTTCGTTGTCATGGCAGCCCGATCATCCGGTACATTTCATCTATACGCAAGCTCTGGCGGACCACATCGGCCAAGCGGTCAAAGGCTGGCTCCAAATCATAAACGGCCTGGATCTGACCCAGGGGGGGCAGGCCGCGCTGCTCCCGTAGCCGGTCTATAAACCAGCGACGGAAATCATCGGCATCGAAGATGCCGTGCAGATAGGTCCCCCAGCATCGCCCGTCCGCTGACCGTACTCCGATAATTTCACCATCTTCCCGGATTAGGGTAGGAAGGAGAGGATTTCCTTTCGTCTGGCCATGGTGGATTTCGTATCCTTTCACCCGGTGGCCCGAGTCTAAATGCCTCGCCTCCACCCTTTTCAGGGTCTTTTCCTTCGCCAATACTGTGGAGACCGCCAGCATCCCCAATCCTTTCAGGCTCCGGCTGCTGGATTCTATCCCATAGGGATCGGCTACTTCCCGGCCGAGGATTTGCATGCCGCCGCAAATGCCGATGACCTCCGTATGTCCGGCCCTGCCCAGATGCAAAATTTTTTGGGCCAGTCCATTCTCCAGTAAGTAATCCAGGTCCCCGATCACATTCTTGCTCCCCGGAAGAATGACCGCATCGGGATTTTGCAGATCCTGGGCTTGCCGTACGATGCGCAGGTGCACATCGGGCTCAATGCGGAGGGCATCGAAATCGGTAAAGTTCGAGATGTGGGGCAGATCGATTAAAGCAATCTCGACCCTTTCTCCGGTGGCCTGGATTCCTTCTCTCGGGTAGCCTTTAAAGGTGACCGAGTCCTCTTCCGGCAGGCCCAGGTCGTGCAGATACGGCACCACCCCCAGGGTTGGAATTCCCGTGTGGCGCTGGGTATAATCGATGGCCTCGCGCAGCAGGCTCTTCTCCCCGCGGAAACGGTTGATCACGAACCCGGCCACCAGGGCTCTCTCCCATTCTGCCAGGACCTCCATCGTCCCCACAAAGGAGGCGAATACGCCTCCGCGGTCGATGTCGCCTACCAGCAGGACGGGAGAGCCAGCATAGTGAGCCATGGCCATGTTTACGATGTCATGGTGCTTGAGATTGACCTCGGCCGGGCTGCCTGCCCCTTCCAGTACCATCACGTCAAACTCCCTGGCGAGAGAATCGTAAGCCTCCCGGGCGGCCTTGAAGGCCTCGGGTTTGTACTGGATGTATTGCTCCACGTCCATATTCCCCACCGGCTTGCCCAAGAGGATGACCTGCGCGCCCGTGTCCCCCGTGGGTTTGAGCAAAACAGGATTCATGCGCACATCCGGGTCCAGCCGGGAGGCCTGAGCCTGGACAACCTGCGCCCGACCCATCTCGCCCCCGTCGCAAGTGACGAAGGAGTTCAGGGACATATTCTGGGCCTTAAAAGGAGCCACGCGATATCCGTCCTGCAGGAGGATGCGGCAAAGGGCGGCGGTGAGGACGCTTTTGCCCGCGTTGGAAGTCGTGCCCTGGAACATGATGGCGGGTCTGCGCTTTTGGCCGGATCTCTGAGGCAGGTCAAAGACCGCGCGGAGCTCGGAACAAAGCTTTCCATTCTCCTTTGCGGTGCGGACGGCAACGCGAAAAAACCGGGAGTCCAGGCCGTCGAAATTATCACAGACCCGGATCGCGATCCCTTTATCCAGAAGTCTTTGGGCAAGACCGGCGGCATCGATATCTTTCCGGTCAACCCTTACCAGCAAAAAGTTCGCCTGGCCCGGGTAAACAGTGAGCCCGGGAAAAGACCGCAGATCCCTTAAAAGGCTTTCCCGCTGCTGGCGCACGAATTCCCGCGTCGTTTCGGCATATCTCTCATCGCGCAGGGCCGCCTCTCCCACAGCCTGG
>Ga0187886_1002654_pt1 | contig 14081 bp, 13 predicted proteins | sample June2016WEW_20_1_FD_133001 | JGI IMG/M metagenome (GOLD analysis project Ga0187886, IMG submission 133001) | Peatland microbial communities from SPRUCE experiment site at the Marcell Experimental Forest, Minnesota, USA - June2016WEW_20_150 | ecosystem: Environmental > Terrestrial > Soil >... | reverse complement strand
CAAGTAACAGATAAGAAGACGCTTCTGCACCGATTATCGTATCTCTACCAAATGCATGGAGATCAGAAGCAGGCAGATTTTTACAGAAACCTTGCTGATGACATCGGACGAAGCCAAAACTAATACAATTCAATATAGCGCTCATGCGCTCCGCGGATTTCTTCTTTTATTGCTTGCCGTACTTTTCTGGGGAGGATCGGCTCCGTTGGGGAAGTTTCTTATTGTTACACGCTTTGATACACTTATCATTGTACAGACTCGTACTTCGCTCGCGTTTATCCTGTTGCTTATCTTTTTTCTGTTGATAGACAGAAGTGTCTTTCGAATTGAGCTTCGTGATATCTGGAAGTTTGCCATGCTGGGCGTTATAGGCGTCGCGATCACGAATTACACTTACTACTATACAGTGAAGGAAGCATCAGTGGCGACAGCGATACTGGTGCAATACACCGCACCGGTGTGGATCGTGCTGTATTCGGTACTAATTTTAAAGGAAGACAGACTCGACCGTGTTACCATCGTCTCGCTTGTTATTGCGTTGGTTGGTTGTTACTTTGCTGTTACTTCAGGTTCGATGCAAAGTATCAATTTGAAAGGATGGGCGATTATTACCGGACCTCTGTCTGCGTTTACATTTGCGTACCAGGTCATTGGGACGAAGCAATTGATTAAGCGCTATTCTATTTGGACATTGTTGCTGTATATGTTTGGCTTTTCGGCAATATTTTGGCTCTGCGTCAATCCTCCGTGGAATGTTATTGCGAAGCACTATAATTGCAGTGATTGGGGCATTCTTTGGGTGTTTGCCATCGTCTCGATCCTTATTCCGCAGATGGCATTCGCATCCGGATTGAAACATCTGGATGCTTCAACAGCGGGTATTATCAGTGTGATGGAGCCGGTGATTGCGATTGTGGCGGCATTTCTTATACTAGGTGAATCGCTGAGTGTTATTCAGATGTTCGGAGGATTGATGGTATTGTTAGCAGTCGGATTGCTTCAGGCGCACCCGATGATCATGAGAAAAATGATGAAAATAGAATGAGAACGGAGCGGCGGTTGAATCGGTTGGAAACAGTGTTGCGGCATCGTCAGCCGGATTTGACGGTGGTCATAGAGAATATTCACGATCCGCACAATGTCAGTGCAATACTGCGATCGTGCGATGCGGCAGGAGTGATGGGAGTGCAGCTCGTCTATCCTATTACGGAATTTCCCGATCTCGGAAAAAAGAGTTCAGCGAGTGCAAAAAAATGGGTGGAGCAACGACGTTTTGAAAATATCAAAGAATGCTATGATAAGCTGCACGAAGAAGGTTATGCAATATATGCAACACATCTTGAAGAAGCGGCGAAAGTGCCGTATGAAATTGATATGACGAAGAAAACTGCCTTTGTTGTCGGTAATGAACACGAAGGTGTGTCTTTGGAAGCAGCGCAGCTTGCAGATGGAATATTACAAATTCCAATGTTTGGAATGATTCAAAGTTTAAATGTCTCTGTTGCAACAGCAGTGATTCTCTTTGAAGCTGTTCGCCAGCGAATTGCAGCAGGACATTACACGAAGGCAAGACTATCGGATGTGGATTTAGCTAAGCTTCTCAAAGAATGGGCGATGAAAGAATGAAAAAGAAATAGACGTTGATGAATGTTCGCCGAGATATGAAGGATTTTATTGACGAATTGGAAGTATATTCCAAACGGAAATTGAACTATCCTGTGGAAATCGGAGAACTTTTGCAGATAGTTATGCAGACAGGGTTGATAGGTGAGTTTGAGGGTCTGATCTTTCAGGCGAAGTTTCTCGTGAGAACACAGGAAATAATGAATCGGATCGGTCCGGGTATGGATGGATTTGAGAAACTATCGACAGAATTTCAATCAAGCGTGAAGAAGTCGATCGATTTCCTGAATTTGCTTGTGGAAAGAGCACCTTCAGATGTCGCTCGGAAATTGACAGACACGTTTATCGTCATGGAAACCGACAGCTTTAGCCGATTCATGAAATTGCTTTCCGATTTAAGCTGGATAAAAAATTGGCAGGTTGATGGGAAGCCGTTGCCATATGAAATGAAGTCGACTGTAAAGTTAAGCTTGCAAAACATCGTGAAAGGGAATATCCAAGGTGAGAAAATTAATTTGATCCTCGTTCAAATTCAAAAAAGTGCGTTGTTGTGTACAATCCTCTTTCTTCTTTTCCTTCTTATCGATTCACCAGTGACAATTTTCGGTTGGATCCTTTCATTGGGGATTGAGGCATTCCTTGTGTATATTATACTCCAGATTTATTCAATAAATAGAACTCCAAAGTCATAATTGAGCATATAACAAATGAAGTATAACTTACTGAAGTCATTACTGTTCATATCTTTTTTCTCTTTGAGCGTATTTTCCGCTGAACCGAAAGTAAAACCAGGCATTGATGTGTTGCGCGAACGCGGCTTCGATATTCTTAAAGGTAAACGTGTCGGTCTTATCACCAATCCCACAGGCGTCACTTCCGATTTACAAAGCTCGATTGATATTTTGTTCAATGCTCCCGATGTGAAATTAGTAGCGCTTTATAGTCCAGAGCATGGAATTCGAGGTGATCTTGATGCTGGAAAAGAAATTAACGGCTTTAATGATACAAGAACGGGATTGCCCGTGTACTCACTCTATGGAAAAACGCGGCGACCGACAAAAGATATGCTGCAGAACATCGATGTGCTGGTGTATGACATTCAAGATATCGGCGTACGTTCCTATACATTTATTTCGACAATGGGTTTGGCAATGGAAGCCGCCGCAGAGAATAAAATAAAGTTTGTTGTGCTCGATCGACCCAATCCACTCACAGGTGATCGTGTAGAGGGCTCCATGGTGGATTTGAAATTTAAGTCGTTCATAAGTGCGTATCAAATTCCATATGTCTACGGGATGACTGCAGGCGAGTTAGCACAAATGATCAATGGAGAGGAGTGGTTGAACGGCAGCGGTACTTGTGATCTGACCGTGATTCCGATGAAAGGATGGAAGAGGTCGATGTGGTGGGATGAAACCGGATTAACATGGGTGCCGACATCGCCGCATATCCCGCATTCTTTCACGACACTCTTTTGCGTACTCACGGGACTTTTGGGTGAGCTTGGCACGGCAAATCAAGGTGTCGGTTATACACTTCCTTTTGAATTGGTTGGCGCCCCATGGGTAGATGGATTCGCGCTTGCTCGTTATTTGAATAATCTCAATATGCCGGGTGTACAGTTTCGTCAGGTTTCTTATATACCTTTCTATAAGGATACCACAGGTATTTGCTATAAAGGTGTGCAGATTCATATTATTGACAGAAATAAATTAAATATTGAACAAGTACAAATAGCAATTCTTGAGGCATTGCTACGCCTTTTCCCTGAAAATAATATCTTCGATCGAGCGAAGCCGGATAGACTCAATTCGTTTGACAAAGCAGTTGGGACGGATGATATACGGCGAGCTTTGCAGAACGGAACATCGGTCGAAGAAATTCTACGCAGAATGGACCAACAGCGAGCAGGATTTGTGATCAAGCGGGAGAAATACCTTTTATACAAATAGTAGATTCTCTATCGGTATGGCGTACTGAGAGATCATCGTGATTCTTTGAGTAATGCTTTTCGAAGAATTCTCATCTCTATCATTGCATTTCATTCAAGGCTTTCATATTTTTGTAGTGAAATGAAAATGGCCCTTCAATTAAACATGAGTCCATGGAGCAAATCGAATCAGGTCATCTGGACCTGAAAGAACACATCTGTTTATTCTTACCTCGCTCTGCGGAATACGAGTCCCTTGAACCATCTCTAAAACTCAATTATCATCACTTCTCTAAAGCTGGTGGTTGTTTGGTATTTGCCATGAGGAGAATTTGAAGTGCTAGTATCTCTTGCAAAACTGATTTTTCTCATTCCTATCACGTTAGTGTTTTCTGTCTGGGCATTAATGACTATTCCATTTGATCGGAGCGGCAGATATTTCCGCAAGTCCCCATGGTGGTGGTCAAGATTTATTTTTTGGACATTTGGAATGAAGGTCTCGGTGATAGGATATGAAAATCTTGATCCCATGAAGCCATATATTTTTATTTCGAATCATGCGAGCATGTTTGATATCCCAACGGTGTTTGTAGCTCTCAAAGGCAACGTGAATATTGTATTCAAAAAGGAACTGACGTACGTGCCAATCTGGGGATGGGCATTACGCTATGGATATTTCATTATGATCGAGCGCTCGAATCCGCGAAAAGCGATGGCGAGTATCGAGCGGGCAGCGCAGTCGATTCGCAAGGGTAGTTCGGTGATACTCTTTCCGGAAGGAACAAGGACGCTGGATGGGAAACTGCAGCCATTCAAGCGTGGTGCATTTTCATTGGCTGCGAAAGCAGAGGTTCCTGTTGTGCCACTCACTATTAATGGTACGTTTACAATAATGCCCAAGGGATCTCTCAATATTAAACCGGCGAATATTTCTGTCGTTCTGGGGAAACCCATCTCCACCTTAGGGCTTAATGGAAAAGGTGGTGAATTGGAGTTGATGGAACAAGTGCACCATGTAATCGAAAAGAATTATATTAACCAAGCGTGAGATGTTTTATGGCTGTTACTATCAAAGAGGTTGAACACATTGCCAAATTGGCGAAGTTGGAATTTACAGATGCAGAGAAAGAAAAATTTACGCACCAGCTGAATCAAATTCTTGAGTATGTGGAACAGATGAACAAGCTTGATACAAGCCACGTTGAACCGCTTTCACATGTGATAGAATTGAGCAATGTATTTCGTGCTGATGAAGTGAAACAAGGTGTCTCAACTGAAGAAGCATTGAAAAATGCCCCATCAAAAACAGAAGAGTTTTTCAAAGTACCGAAAGTGATTAACGAAAAATCGTGATGTCTGATAAACCAATGGTGGTCGGAGTCATTCCTTCCCGATATGCATCTCAGCGCTTATCGGCAAAGCCGCTAGTCGATTTACTCGGTAAACCGATGGTGCAGCGTGTGTACGAACAAGCAAAGAAAGCTCGTTTGCTGGATCGTGTCGTGGTGGCAACCGATGATACCCGTATTGAAAAATGTGTTCGTACATTCGGTGGTGAGGTGATGTTGACTTCACCTGATATTCAAAGCGGAAGTGATCGTGTAGCGGCAGTTGCTTCTCAAGTGGAAGGTAGTATCTTCGTCAATATTCAAGGGGATGAACCATTGATTGCGCCAGAGATGATCGATCAGGCTGTCCGGCTTCTTCTTGAAGATGCCTTGATTCATGTCGGTACATTAGTAAAGAAAATTGATGCCGCAGCCGATTTGATGAATCCGAATGTTGTCAAAGCGGTACTGAATCATCACATGCACGTATTATATTTCTCCCGTGCTCCTATTCCATATATTCGCGACGAGGCCAATACGGCGAGATGGCTTGAGACGCACACGTTCTATAAGCATATCGGGCTTTATGTTTTCCGGCAGGAGTTCTTGATGCAGTATGCACAAATGCCGGTTTCGTATCTAGAAAAAGCAGAGAAATTGGAACAATTGCGGATTCTTGAGGCAGGTACTATAATCAAAACGGGTATAACGAAATTCGATAGTATCCCAATAGACACATTGGCAGATATTGAACGTGTCATAACAGTTTTGCGACAGACAATTTCAGATTCATAAACGAGAGCGCCATGGCACGAAATAATGTGAAATTTATTTTTATTACCGGCGGTGTTGTTTCATCGTTGGGCAAGGGAATCGCCATTTCTTCATTAGGAATGTTGCTGAAAGCTCGCGGGCTTCGAGTGACTATCCAAAAATTCGATCCGTATATTAATGTTGATCCGGGCACAATGAATCCCTTTCAGCATGGCGAAGTTTATGTAACGGAGGATGGTGCAGAGACGGATCTGGACCTAGGGCATTATGAACGATTTCTTAATGAGAACATGACTCGCCAAAACAACACCACGACGGGTCAAGTCTATTATGAAGTAATTACACGAGAGCGTCGTGGCGATTACCTCGGGGCAACCGTACAAGTAATTCCTCACATCACAGATGAAATTAAGCACCGTATATGGAATCTCGAAAAGACCGGCAAGTATGATGTGATTATGGTGGAGGTTGGCGGTACGGTAGGTGATATTGAAAGTTTGCCTTACCTCGAAGCAATTCGTCAGTTTACACTTGACGTCGGACATCGTAACGCGCTGAATATTCACCTCACACTGGTTCCCTATATCAAATCTGCAGACGAGATCAAGACTAAGCCTACGCAGCATAGCGTAAAATCACTACTTGAAATCGGATTACAGCCGGATGTATTAATCTGCCGAACAGAGAAACCGTTAACCAAAGAATTGCGTGAAAAGATTGCATTGTTTTGTAATGTCGAAACTCGATCAGTTGTCGAAGGAAGGGATGTTAAATCGATCTATGAAGTTCCGCAGTTGTTTGAGAAGGAGGGACTGCCCGGCTTAGTCCTTGAAAAACTTAATCTCAAATGTTCAAAACCTGATCTGAAGCGATGGACACGATTTGTGAATAAGCTGAAGAATCCAAAAGGCAAAGTCCGGATTGCCGTGTGTGGAAAGTATATCGAACTGAAAGACGCTTATAAAAGCATTTCGGAAGCATTTGTACACGCCGGTGCAGAAAATGATGTGGAGGTGCAGCTCGATTGGATTCGCGCAGAGGATGTGGAAGAGCATGGTGCAGAAAAATATTTGTCTGATGCTACCGGATTACTGGTGCCGTGGGGATTTGGCAATCGTGGAATTGAAGGGAAGATAGATGCGATTCGATTTGCGCGGGAGAACGAAATTCCGTTTTTTGGAATATGCCTTGGTTTGCAGTGCGCTGTCATTGAATTTGCGCGAAATGTGTGTGGAATGAAAGATGCAAACAGTACGGAGTTCCACAAGACGAAACATAATGTCATCGATATGATGCTTGAGCAGAAGTCGGTGCGTAACCTTGGCGGAACGATGCGATTAGGCGCATATCCGTGCACGATCCAAAAAGGGACGAAGGCATATGCGGCATATAGGAAAGAAGTAGTCATGGAACGACACCGACATCGGTATGAAGTGAATAATAAATTCAGGAAGAAACTTGCGGACAATGGTTTTGTGTTCAGCGGGATGTATATGCACAACGATTTGGTAGAGATTATCGAATTGCCGAGTCATCCATGGTTCGTTGCTGTACAGTTCCATCCGGAATTAAAGTCGCGGCCTATTGTGCCACATCCGCTCTTTTCTAGTTTCGTTAAAGCAGTAAAAGAAAAATCTCTCAATGAGCAACCACAGAAAGTATAGTGGGGAAATCGTTCATGTTTCGAAAATAAAATTTTATGAATGGAGGTCTGTCGTATGAAACTTCTCACTGTGATTTTTCCTTTCTCGATAGCAATGGTGTTGGCGACGATGTTTTTTGCTTGTTCGTCAACTGATACAAAAAACACTACAGAAGATGAATTCTTTGAGCCGGTCGACAAAATTGCACATAAAAAACCCGGCACCAGTTCAATTGCACACGAAAGCGTGTCCGAGGAAATTGTGGTCATGCTCCAAGAACAGAATAGGCAGTTGAATAATGTTGTTCGGGAATTAAATTCTCTGACAAAAAGAGAGTCTGCAGATACGTTGAAGAGCATAAAATATCTGAGCGGCTCACAAATGATTCAGGATAAAGCTTCAAACGAAATGCTGCTGGAAATGATTCGGGAGCAGAACCTGCGGCTCAATGATGTCGTTGAACAACTCAAGCTTCTTTCTCAATATCAACAGAGTAATCAAAACAGATCGTATACGAATGCCACAGGAACGCCTATCGAACCATCGTCGGTATCTTTTCTTTCATCTCCCCAATTGTATGAAGTTTCCTTGGGGTATGGAAAAGCAATACAATTGTACCAGCAGCGGAAATACAGGTCAGCAATCCATGCTTTCCAATCTCTTCTGGATAATGGAGTTCATACAGATCTGAAAGACAATTGCCATTTCTGGATGGGGGTATGCTATTTTAATTTGAACAGGATAGATCAAGCGATGGATGAATTTACGGGTGTTTTGAATATTGCGGGATCTGACAAGAGAGAGGGTGCATATTTCATGATGGGGCAATGTTATGAACAGAGAGGTGCGAACAATGACGCAAAGGCCGCCTTCGAAAAGATGATGAGAAAATATCCTACAGGAAGTTTGAAACAAATAGCGGAAATAAAACTTGCGCTCCTGAAGTAAGGGGGGAAACCTCAGGAGCGCTTGCACCGTCTCCAAAGTCACATATCCACCAGATGTGACTCAGCAAGAGAAGGCGAAAAAATTATTTTGTCATCACCATTTTGCGTGATACGCTTTCATTGTCGACATTCAAACGGGCGAAATACATTCCTGATGCCATCTTTTGGCCGTTATCGTCATTGCTATTCCAGCTAATATTATAATCACCAACGCTTTGATATCGGTCGACCAATCGATTCACTTCGCGCCCCGTGATATCATAGACGCTTAACCGTACTTGAGCCGGTTTATTCAACCGATATGAAATTTTTGTCGCAGGGTTAAATGGATTGGGGAAATTTTGACCCAGAGCAAATGATTTCGATTCATTATTGTTTGCGATAAATACCGACTTGTTGCCCCAATCCAAATTGTTGATCGCCACACCGAGGCTATCCGCATTTTTGTTTGTGATCATGACATTTGCAAATGAGGCAGAACTTATCTCGTTTGATTTTTCTGTTGTGAACGATATCTTTGCTACTGCGCCATTCCCATTTGGAAGATATTTATTTTGCATACTGATAATTATGACGTTGACTACAGAATCGTTAGGTTTGTACGAAGCGACAAGCCAGTGTTCTTCTGTAGTACGAGAGTCCCGCTCGAGTTTTCCTAATACGACATCTGATGAAGTATGTAAACTAAACTGTACACCATAGATTTCTTCAGAATTGCTCAGTTGGACTTCAAGCGTATTGGTTGCCGACCGTGTAATTGAAAGCTTATTGCCTGCGTATCCGGCAAGTGTTGATACCAGAAGGAGGATCAGAATTCCTGTGAAACTTGTTATCATCTTCTTCATTTGAGTCACCTTTCGTTTAATTGTCATATAACGAAGTTCACTCAACGTGCCAGCAGAAGGACGATTACTCTTTCTGGAGAGAAAGCGAGGAAATGCCTGATAAATGAGGAAAAATGTGACACGGAAGAATCGTGGATTGGAGGCTTGGTAGGGGAAAATGTGTAAGTTCTACAAAGGCTTTGTATTCTTGAAATTTAATAGATCAGGAGGATAGAAAAGAATGAAAGAAACGACGAACTGTAAAAAAAGAACCGCAACTGAGGAAAATTGGAAAATACTAAATCAGTTCAATACTTATGGTAGTCGTTTTGGACGTTTTTTTTTTGCAGCTATTCTACGGGTTTGTATTGGTTTATGAATCTCCATCGGCTTTTGTGCAAATAACGTCTCTTGAAATTCTGGTAGGTGCCGTAATTCTACGGGTTGAACAGACGTCGTAAGCATTTGGTGATGATCGTAACGTTTCAACTGTGCCAGTTCTTTTCTGATGCGGGAAGTTGAGAAATGAAGGATAATATTCATCGTACCAAGGAGTGCAATTAATGTGTAGAGCCAAATGAAATGAGCTGTGTTTTCTGCAGACGATTTCTGAGCCTGTATTTGCAGTGTATCGTATTTTTTTATCGTATAGGCGAGAGCGGAACCGTTAGCTGCTATAGAACTCTCATAAGCATTCCTAAGACTGTCTTGATGGTATGGACAAACAATATAAATAGGTATTGGAGGTTCTGTAACATGTTGAGCTTTGCTGATGCTGTTGGGCACATGGCTCAAAAGAATCGCGAAAAAAAACATATATGTATTGGTCTTAAAGTTTTTATTCATGGCAAATCCCCATTCTTGGTGAATGACTCCGTATAAGTTATGAAGAGGCTATACCAAATGCAAACGGAAAATCATTAATAAACCAACTATTTTCTGTGTACGCAAGCGTCATTCCATTCCTGAAAGTGGCAAACCCGCACATTGCTATTCACTCAGCGGTTTGTTACTTTAATACCTGTAGTGTTGTAGCTCTATATCACAAGGAATTGGATAAAAGAGTATGCACACGAGGATAAGTCTTAACTGGTTGTTGTCAGTTCTCCCGCAGCATGTGTTTAAAAAAAATCCAACATCTGTAACATCATATTTCCTTTTCCAAATTATTTCTCCCTGCATCGCTCAGTTTTCTCGTTCTGTCAGGATTTACTTGTGCAGGAGTGTCAGGAGATCCACCATGAAACCGGCGGGTAGAAAAATCTTGACACCACGTGCATCAGGTATCTTAACGGATATCAGACAGTCTATTTCATATTTTTTATTAGTGAAGGGAAGTTTTAACCATGAAGACAAAGTCATTTACTATCCTGAATGTGGATGATAGCGTAGAATACTTGCGTACTCATTCCCATTTCTTGAAAAGTAAAGGGTACACAGTACTCGAGGCAACAACCGGCAACGAATGTTTGCGATTGACGAAAAAACATAAACCGGATTTAATCTTGCTTGACGTCGTACTTCCTGATATATACGGCATAGAAGTATGTCGACAGATCAAAACGAATGTCGACACGAAACAAACCCTTATTCTTCTTATTTCTGGATATGAAATAGGAAGCGATGCGCAGGTTCGAGGATTCGAAGCCGGTGCTGATGACTATCTGGTGAAGCCGATTTCGAAAAATGAGTTGCTGGCACATGTACGTGTTATGGAGAGAATTAAGCGAAGTGAGGATGAGCTACGTGAGGTAGCCCTGCTTCTTGAACAACGAGTAAAAGAACGGACAAATGCCATAGAAAAGATCAATCAAGAATTGCAGAATGAGATTGCCAAACATAAACGGGCGGAAGAAGCATTGCGCGAAAGCGAACAACGGTTTCAGGTACTTACCGAAAATTCTCCGGTCGGAATATTTCAAACAGATGCAAAAGGATCTACCATATATGTGAACCCGCGATGGTGCCAAATATCAGGGTTGTCGAAAGAGGAAGCAATGGGAAGCGGATGGCTTAGCGCAGTTCATAGTGAAGATAAGAAAAAACTGAGCAATGGTTGGAAAAAGGCAACGCAGGCGCACGATTCTTCAATAGCAGATTATCGGTTTGTTCATAAGGATGGAACAATTACCTGGGTGATAGGCCAAGCAATTCCGGAAAGGAATAGTAAGAATAAAATAGTTGGCTATGTCGGAACTATTACTGATATCAACGAGCACAAACGGGCGGAGGAAGAATTATCTGCACTTACTATACGCCAACAAGCAATACTTGCGGCTGTCCCTGACATCATCATGGAAGTCGATAATAATAAAATTTACACCTGGGTAAATAAAGCCGGAATAGATTTCTTTGGCAAGGATGTCATCGGTAAAGAAGCTTCTTATTACTTCGAAGGAACGCAGGATACGTATGATGTTGTGCATCCTCTCTTTATCGGGGACGAAAACACTATCTACGTTGAAAGCTGGCAGCGGCGCAAAGATGGAGAGAAGCGTCTGCTCGCCTGGTGGTGCCGTGTGCTTAAAGATAGGAGTGGAAATGTGATCGGTGCTCTATCTTCTGCTCGCGACATCACCGAGCGTAAACGGGCGGAAGAAGCACTGCGGGAGAGTGAAGAAAAATTTAGGATTTTATTTGAAACTATGCCTAATGGCTTCTACCGCTCTACGCCTGAGGGGTATTATGTTGATGTAAATCCGGCATTTGTAAAAATGTTGGGTTATGATAGCAAAGAGGAGCTATTGAATGTTTATATTCCAACTGATATTTATGTCCGAGCTATCGAAAGAGACGTTTTCGTTAGAGAGAACGAAGATTTTGTAAATAATCTTGAAGTTTACCGCTTAAAAACTAAAGATGGTCGGATTATTTGGCTTGAAGAAAATGCAAGATATATCAAAGATGAAAATGGAAGAGTTATATATAATGAAGGAATCTGCCGCGACATCACCGAGCGCAAGCATGTAGAAGAAGCGTTGTTACAGGAACAGTATCTAATGAACATGTTGATGGACAATGTCCCAGACCATATCTACTTCAAAGACACAGACAGTCGCTTTATCAGAATAAACAAGGACCACGCCAAGAAATTTGGTCTCAGCAATCCTACGCAAGCTACTGGGAAGACAGACTTTGACTTTTTCACGGAGGAACATGCACGGCCTGCCTTCGAGGATGAGCAGACGATCATCCGAACTGGCAAACCAATTGTGGGTATCGAAGAAAAGGAAACTTGGCCTGATGGTCAAGAGACGTGGGTTTCAACAACCAAGATGCCTCTGCGCGACAAGGAGGGCAACATCATCGGCACATTCGGCATCTCGCGCGATATCACCGAGCGCAAGCGGGCGGAAGAACAGATTGCAATGTTAGCTCATGCTGTGCGAAGCATCAATGAATGTGTCAGCATTACCGATACGAATAATAATATTGTATTTGTCAATCAGGCATTCTTAAATACTTACGGATACACTGAGCAAGATCTCCTTGGAAAAAACATCAGCCTTGTTCGCTCTTCAAAGATAAGCGATGAAGAAATTGAGAAGATTCGTTTGTCGACATTGGAGGGAAGCTGGCACGGTGAACTCATGAATAAAAGAAAAGATGGGAGTGAATTTCCAATTTTTCTTTCGACGACGACAGTACATGATAATGAGGGGAAACCAATTGCTCTCATTGGAGTTGCCACAGACATCACCGAACGGAAACAAGCTGAAGAGACATTAAGTCTCTTGAATCACACCATAAAAAGTACTAGCGAATGTATCAGTATCACTGACTTAAATAATAAAATCCTCTTTGTCAATCAAGCATTCTTGAAGACATACGGATATATCGAAGAAGAAGTTGTCGGGAAACCGATTTATATTGTTCGCGCCGAAAAAATAGAAAACAAAGATATTGTTTTCGATACGACCCTTCAAGGCAGTTGGCATGGTGAATTGTTGAATCGGAAAAAAGATGGCACTGTATTTCCAGTGTCTCTTTCTACATCGGTTGTACATAATGAAAAAAAACAACCAATTGCTCTTGTTGGAGTCGCTGTGGATATCACCGAGCGCAAGCAAGCGGATGAAGCCCTGCGCGAAAGCGAAGCCAAGCTGATCGAGGCTATGAAAATTGCCAGGCTTGGCACTTGGGAGTACGACGTCGTCCGCGATCAGTTTACGTTCAACGATCAATTCTATAAACTCTTACACACGACAGCGGAACGGGAAGGTGGGTACATCATGTCCTCCGCGCACTACGCCCAAAAATTTGTTTACCCGGATGACGTATCTGTAGTTGGCATGGAAATTCAGAAAGCGTTGGAAACGACCGACCCAGACTACTATTCTGAGTTAGACCATCGTATCATCTGCGTAGATGGAGAGATAGGCTACATCACTGTCCATATTCGTATTGTGAAGGATGCACAGGGCCGTACTGTGAAGACACATGGTGTGAACCAAGATATCACCGAGCGCAAGCGGGCGGAGGAAGCGCTACAGGAAAGTGAGTTACGTTTTCGTTCACTTTACGAGAATGCCACAATCGGTATTTATAGAACGACCCCCGACGGAAATATACTCTTGGCAAATCCGGCATTAGTAAAAATGCTCGGCTATACATCTTTTCATAAACTTGCTGAAAGAAACCTTGAAAAAGACGGTTTCGAGTCATCCTCTCAACGCAAAGAATTTCTTGAAAAGATCGAAAGAGATGGTGAGGTACATGGTTATGATTCAAAATGGATGCGTCAGGATGACTCGGCCATCTTTGTGCTGGAAAGCGCTCGAGCGATCCGCGATTCTCAAGGCAAAACTTTGTACTACGATGGAACAGTGGAAGACATCACAGAGCGCAAGCTGTTAGAAGAACAAATGCGACAAGTGCAAAAGTTGGAAGGATTAGGAACGCTTGCCGGAGGGATTGCGCATGATTTCAACAATATTCTAGGAATCATACTGGCATACATCACAAGCGCCAAGCGGTTTAAAGATGATGCCAAGAAGTTAGACCTCGCTGTT
>Ga0187886_1002651_pt1 | contig 14106 bp, 9 predicted proteins | sample June2016WEW_20_1_FD_133001 | JGI IMG/M metagenome (GOLD analysis project Ga0187886, IMG submission 133001) | Peatland microbial communities from SPRUCE experiment site at the Marcell Experimental Forest, Minnesota, USA - June2016WEW_20_150 | ecosystem: Environmental > Terrestrial > Soil >... | reverse complement strand
GGTCACCGGACGGGAAGTACCTCTACTTCGCGAGCGATCGGGGCGGCAGCATGAATCTCTGGCGGGTCCCGATTGACGAGAAGTCGGGGAAGACGCTGGGGAGTCCCGAGCCGATCACGGTGCCGACACCGGACCTGAAACAGATCAGCGTGGCTGCCGGGGGGCGCGAGATCGCGTACAGCTCGGCGACGGTCCAGAGCAACATCCAAACGGCCACGCTCGATCCGACCGCGGAAACGGTCGTCGGCGAGCCCACCTGGGTCACCACCGGATCGCGGATCTGGGTATCCCCCGATCCGTCGTGGGACGGACAGTGGGTGACTTTCTATGACTACGACCAAGGTCACATCTACGTACAGCACCCCGACGGCAGCGGGCTCAGGCAGGTGACGGGCGACACCGCCGCGGACCGCAACCCCCGCTGGTCCCCGGACGGCAAGTGGATCGCATTTTTCTCGTCGGGCCGCGCGCGGGAAATTCAGATCTGGGAGATCCGCTCTGATGGTAGCGAGCTGCGCCGGGTCACCGATGCGGACAACGGCGTCAGCTACGACGCGTGGTCTCCGGACGGCACGCGGTTGATGGGGTCGATGGTTCTGCGCGGTGTCGGCGAGACTGTAGTCTTCGATCCCAACCGTCCATGGGGCTCGCAGCGGCGCCAGGTGCTGCCTGCCGCGGGCGAGGCATTCCAGCCCTTCTACATGAACTCCTGGTCACTGGACGGGCAGCGCCTGTGCGGCGGCATCGGGCCCAGGGACAACGGCATCCTCACCTACGAGTTTCGCACCGGGCGCTACGAACGCCTGACCGATTACGGGGAGTGGCCCGTGTGGCTCCCCGACAGCCGGCACATCCTGTTCGTCTCCGGCGGCGGCAAGGCGTTCTACATCGTGGACCGGATCACGAAACAGGTACGGAGGATATTCACCGCGGGGCGGGACGTGCTGGGCCCGCCGCGCCTGACGCGCGACGGGCGCCACATGTTCTACTCGCGGCGGGTGACCGAGGCGGACCTCTGGATGGTGACGCTGAAGTAGCGCGTGCGCAGCCACCTCGGCGGCCGCGCCGCCCGAGATCCGCCCGGTCCAGTGTCCCAGTCTGCCGATCAATCCACGTGCCAGCCGGTGCTCAGCTCCGTCGTGCCCCACTTGATCCTGAGTACACCGCGCAGCGCAGCCTGGCCCGTCGCGGGATCAGCCGACTCCGGGATGAGGTAGACGCTCAGCGATTCCTCCGGCTCCAACAGCGCCCGGCTGGCGAGCGACACGCGGCCCATGTCCTTGGTCGAGTCGCGCTCCAGCCCCTCCTGCTGCGTCTCCCGATTGACGATCAGGTACCACCCCGAGCGGGTGTACAACACGTAGAGGGTGTAGTCCCCGCGCGGCACTCTGAGATCGCCGATGGTGATATCCACGTCGGTTCGGAGCGTCGTGGCCATGTCCGCCCCGAACCGCCAGACCGAGTCCATCGGGATGAGCCCGCCCTCCACGCGCCGGCCGCGGGCGTGCGGCTGACCGTAGATGATCGCGATGCGTGACGGCCCGTACAACTGAGCGTCCTGCTGGTACCACTGCCCGAAATACTTGCGCGCGTTGACGTGCACCTCGACCGACGCGAAGCTGCTGGCCGCCATCCGCGGCACGGGAGCCTGCGGCGCCTGGGCGAGCGCGGCCTGCGCGCCGCCCAGGAGCGCCGCGATCGTAGCCGCTCTCGCCGGGTTGCCGCGCATGCGGAGCTAGTCTACGTGCCAGCCGGTGCTCAGCTCCGTCGTGCCCCACTTGATCCGGAGCACGCCGCGCAGAGCAGCCACGCCCGTCGTGGGCTGCGCCGACTCCGGCACGAGGTAAACGCTCAGCGCCTCCTCCGGCTCCCGCAGCGTGCGGCTGGTGAGCGTCACACGGCCCAAGTCCTTCGCCGAATCGTGCTCGAGTCCCCACTGACCGGTCTCGCGATTGACGATCAGGTACCACCCCGCGCGCGTGTACAGCACGAAGAGGGAGTAGTCCCCGCGCGGCACCTTGAGATCGCCCAGCGTGAAGTCCACGTCGCTGTGCAGCGTCGTGGCCACGTTGGCCCCGAAGCGCCAGACCGTGTCCATCGGGATCAGCCCGCCCTCCACGCGGCGGCCGCGGGCGTGCGGCTGGCCGTAGGCGATCGCGATGCGCGACGGACCTGTGAGCGCGGCGTCGTCCGGGTCCCACTGGCCGAACATGTAGCGTGAGTTGATGTGCACCTCGACGGACGCGTAGCTGCTCGCCGCCATGCGCGCCGGAGGCGCCTGCGGCGCCTGCGCGATGGCGGCCTCCGCACCGCCTAACAGCGCCGCGACCACAGCCAACTGCACGAGATTGTGGCGCATACCGTTCCTCCTCTCGAATGCCCGTTTTGCAGGGGCGATCCTTCGGCGGTGATATAGCCCCCGCCGCAGGAGGGCACCAGAGCGCCCCGCTGAAGGCGCGGCAGGCGCCCGCGCCGCCTTGACTCCCCCTCGCCGGCGGGCAACGCTTAACGACTATGGGATCAACGACCGCCCCAAACGACGCGTCCAGAGTCGCCCGGCCCAAGCCGGGCCTGACCTTCTGGCAGATCTGGAACATGAGCTTCGGGTTCCTCGGGATTCAGTTCGGCTTCGCGCTCCAGAACGCGAACGTGAGCCGGATCTTCGAGACCCTGGGCGCCAAGGTGGAGAGCATCCCGATCCTGTGGATCGCCGCGCCGACGACGGGACTCCTGGTCCAGCCGATCGTCGGCTACTTCAGCGACCGCACCTGGAACCGGCTCGGCCGGCGGCGGCCGTACTTCCTCGGCGGGGCGATCCTCGCCTCCCTGGCCCTGCTGGTGATGCCGAACTCCCCGGCGCTGTGGGTGGCGGCCGGCATGCTGTGGATCATGGACGCCTCCATCAACATCTCGATGGAGCTGTTCCGCGCCTTTGTGGGCGACAACCTGCCGTCGTCGCAGCGCACCACCGGCTTCGCGATGCAGAGCTTCTTCATCGGCACGGGCGCCGTGGTGGCCTCGATGCTCCCATGGCTGCTCACCAACCGGTTCGGCGTGGCCAACCAGGCGCCGGCGGGACAGATCCCGTCGTCGGTGCGGCTCTCGTTCTATCTCGGTGCCGCGGTCTTCTTCGCCGCGGTGCTGTGGACCGTCCTGCGGTCGAAGGAGTATTCACCCGAAGAGATGGCGTCCTTCGCGGAGAACCAGGCACGCGAAGGGCAGGTCCGGAAGGGACGGACCGCGGAGGAGTACGCGGAGCACGGCGGCCGGCAGATCCGCCTGGGCTGGATCTTCCTCCTCGTGGGCGCGGTGCTGAGCATCGCGCTGGCCTACCTGGCCGCGTACCAGGTGATCGTCCTGTCGGCCGGCACGCTCGTCGTCGGCCTGCTGCTCATTGCGAGCGGCATGCTGCAGCGCCGCGGCCGCACGGAGAGCGGTTTCGTGACCATCCTCAACGATTTCCAGGACATGCCCCTGACGATGAAGCAACTGGCCTGGGTGCAGTTCTTCTCCTGGTTCGCGCTGTTCGCGATGTGGATCTACACGACGGCTGGGGTCACGAGCCACGTCTACGGCACCAGCGACACGACGTCGGCGCGCTACAACGAGGGGGCCAACTGGGTGGGGGTCCTGTTCGCCGCGTACAACGGCATCGCTGCCGTGGTGGCGTTCGCCATTCCGGTGCTGGCGCGGATGACCAGCCGGAAGGCGGCGCACGCAATCTGTCTGGTGTGCGGCGCGCTCGGGTTCCTCTCGATCTACCTCGTCACGGACCCGCGCTGGCTGCTGGGCTCGTTCGTGGGCGTGGGGATCGCCTGGGCGAGCATTCTCTCGATGCCCTACGCGATCCTGACCGGGTCGCTGCCGCCGTCGAAGATGGGCTACTACATGGGGGTCTTCAATTTCTTCATCGTCATCCCGCAGATCACCGCGGCGGCGGTCCTGGGCCTGTTCGTCGGGCGCCTCTTCGGCGGCCAGGCGATCTACGCCCTCCTGGTCGGCGGCGTGTCGCTCGTGCTCGCGGCGGCGCTCACACTCCGCGTCCGGGACGAGGACGCGGAAAGGGTGGCAGCCACGTGAGAAACACGATCCGCACCGCGGCGCTCCTGGGGCTCGGCGCCTGCGCCCTCGCGGCGTGCGTCCACACCGTTCCAGAGTCCGAAGCCCGGCCGCGGCAGGTCCGCGCGGGCCTCGTCGCGCGTCCCGCGGACTTCTGGAACAGCGCCACGGTCTACTTCCTCCTGATCGACCGTTTCCAGAACGGCGACACGAGCAACGACCGCGCGCTCGGCCGCCCGCAGGACGGCGCGCCGCTGCGCAGCTTCATGGGTGGGGACCTCAAGGGCGTGCTCCAGAAGATCGAGTCGGGCTACTTCGACAGCCTCGGCGTGAGCGTCATCTGGATGACCCCGTTCGTGGAGCAGGTCCACGGGAGCGTGGACGAGGGGCAGGGGAAGACGTACGCGTATCACGGCTACTGGACCCGCGACTGGACGGCGGTGGATCCGGCGTTCGGCAGCAGGGACGACCTGCGCGCGGTGGTGGACTCGGCCCACGCGCACCACATCCGCGTCCTGATGGACGCCGTCATCAACCACACCGGGCCGGTGACTCCGCTCGATCCCCAGTGGCCCGACGAATGGGTCCGCACCGGTCCCCGGTGCACGTACCGCAGCTACGTCACCACCGTGGACTGCACTCTGGTGGACAACCTCCCGGACATCCGGACCGACCGGAACGAGCCGGTGGATCTTCCTCCGGCGCTGATCGAGAAGTGGAGGGGTGAGGGACGGTTGGAGCGGGAGCGGGCCTCCCTCGACTCCTTCTTCACCCGCACCGGCTACCCCAGGGCGCCTCGGTACTACCTGATCAAGTGGCTCACCGACTGGGTGCGCGAGTTTGGGATCGACGGCTACCGCATGGACACGGCGAAGGACTTCGAGGACGCGGTCGCCGTCCAGTTGAAGCGGGAGGCGCGGCGCGCCTTCGCGGACTGGAAGCACGCCCACCCGGACAAGGTTCTGGACAGCCTGCCGTTCTACATGGTCGGCGAGGTCTACGGCTGGGACCCGAGCCAGGGGCAGACGTACAGCTACGGCGACAGCGTCGTGAACTTCTTCACCCACGGCTACGACGGGCTGATCAACTTCGGGTTCAAGCGGGACGCCGCCGGGCCGCTCGACAGCGTGTTCGGGCACTATGCCGCGGCGCTCAGCGACGGCGCGCTGCACGGCGTCTCGTTCCTGAACTACGTCAGCTCGCACGACGACGGCGCGCCGTACGACCTCGAGCGGAAGGACCCCCTCGGCGCCGGAAGCCGGCTCCTCCTCGCACCGGGCGGCGCCCAGATCTACTACGGGGACGAACTGGCCCGGCCGCTCCGCGTCGCGGGCGTCCGGGGCGATGCCAACCTGCGCTCGTTCATGAATTGGCAGGCATTGGGGCAGGACTCTACCACGAGAAGGATACTCGAGCACTGGCGGAAGCTGGGCCGGTTCCGGCACGACCATCCAGCCTTGGGGGCCGGGTGGCAGCGCATGCTCCAGGCGAAGCCGTACATCTTCGGCCGCACCCTCCTCACCGACGAGGTCGACGACCGCGTCGTCGTGGCGATGGACCAGCCCAAGGGCCCGAAGACGATCCCCCTCTTCGGCGTCTTCCCGGACGGCACGCCGCTCAGGGACGCGTACTCGGGGGACACCGCTACCGTGCGGAAGGGGGCGGTCTCACTGACGACGGACTACGACCTGGTGCTGCTCGGCCAGGATCGCGAGGCGGCACCGAACGACAGTGTCATCGTGTACGTCCAGAACGACTATGCGCTTCCCATGGAAGCGTACGTCGTCGGGGCCGGCACCGACTACCGCATGGGGACGGTGGACCCGGGGATCGTGAGCCGATTCGTGCTCCGGAGCAACATGCTGTCCACGAACCACATCCTGGAGTTCGTGGCGCAGGCCACCGGCTACGGGCCGCAGGCGCGGACGGGTCAGCTTACGGTGGTGCCGGGAGACGTCGTGGACTTCATCATCGCGACCAATCTCATCGGCACCCGGGCGGTGGTGCGCCCGTAGGGCGGCACCGAGGCGACTCATAGCTACGAGCCCACCGGCGCCCCCCGACGACGGCGACCTGCCGCCGTCCGCCATCGTCCTCGTCGCGGCGAATCTGGTGCCGCTGGCGGGCGTGGTGGCCTTTCACTGGACCGTGCTCTCGGTCCTGCTCCTCTACTGGTTCGAGAACGTGGTAGTCGGCGCGTTCAACGTCCTCAAGATGGCGCTCGCCGACCCGAAGAGCCTCGCCGCCGACGCGATCAAGCTGTTCCTGATCCCGTTCTTCATCGTTCACTACGGGATGTTCGCGTTCGTGCACGGGATGATCATCATGAGCTTCTTCGGCCACGCGGCGAGGTTCTCGCCGAGCCCGGCGGCGTTCGTCACGGCGCTCCGGGACGCGGGCGTGGGCTGGGGCGTAGTGGCCATCGTGCTGAGCCACGGCTTCTCGTTCGCGCACAACTACTGGATGAGCGGCGAGTATCGGAACGCTTCGCCGCAGGCCCTCATGACGCAGCCGTACGCCCGCGTGGTGGTGCTCCACGTCGCCATCCTGATCGGCGGCTTCGGCGCGGCGGCGCTGGGCTCTCCCGCCGTCGCCCTGGTGGTGCTGGTCGTGCTCAAGACCGGGATAGATCTCAAGGCCCACCTCGCCGAGCGGCGGAAGCTGGGGCTGGCGGCGGTCTAGGACTGCCGGGGAGTCACCGCGCCGGCGGAATCGCCTCCGGCGGCGTGCCCCGCACCACCTGGATCGTCACCCGCGCCTCGCGCAGTCCGTCCGCGCTTGCGGTCACCGTGAGCGGGCCGGGGACCGACGCCCTGAGGATAGCCAAGCCTCGGCCGTTGAATGCGCGGCGGCTGTCGGTCCGGTACGGGTCGTGGTCGCGTATGTCGCCGTTGTCGAGCGCCACGATGGTGCCGCCGGCCACGGTCAGGTGCACGAGGTTGTCGGCGGTGGGCACGACGGTGCCGGCCGAATCCACGATGGCGAACCTCACGAGCGCCACGTCCCCCGGCGCGGAAGTGGCGGTGTCGCGATCGGTGGTGAGCCGGATCGCCGCGCTTGCGCCTGCCGTCCGCACCTCGGTCTCGGCGCACGCGGAGCCATCCCGCCGCGTCCCCACCGCACGGAGCACGCCCGGCTGGTACGGCACATCCCAGGAGAAGTGCAAGTCGCTGGTCGTGGCGCGGACGACGGGCAGGGCGTAGCTGTTCCAGCCGCCGGACGTGCCCTGCGCCGGGAACTCGTTCGCCTCGACGCCGAGCGACCGCCCGTTGAGGAACAGCTCGACGCTGCTGCAGTTGGTGTACGCCAGCACCGGGACGACCTGCCCCTCGCGCCCCGGCCAGTTCCAGTGGGGGAACAGGTGCAGCACGGGGCGGTCGGTCCACTGGCTCTGCCAGAGGTAATACGAGTCCTTCGGCCGGCCGGTGATGTCCACGGCCCCTGAGCCGAACCCCTTGAACGGCCAGAAGCTCTCGCCCAGGTAATCGATCCCGGTCCACATGAAGTCGCCGGCGAAGTAGTCGTGCAGCGCCACCCACTTCCAGTGCCGCTCCGCCTGGATCATTCCCGTCGTGTAGTTGGGTCGCACGACGGTGCTGTCGTTCCCCAGCGAGGAGCGCTCGTCGAGCGACTGGATGATGGAGCCGCTCTCGGTGCCGATCATCTTCCAGGCGGGGTGGTCGTGCCGGTCCTGCTCGGCGAACAGCTCGCGGCGCTCATGCCAGCGGTCCACGTAGTTGTACCCGACGACGTCCTCGGTCTCGAGGAAGGCGAGCAGGGCGGGGTGGCCGTCGGCGTAGATCTGGTCGTTGCCGGTGGTGACCGGGCGCGTGGGGTCCTCGCGGTGGAAGATGCTCACCAGCCGCTGCAGCACGCCGACGCCCACCGGCGTCGTCTGCTCGCCGATCTCGTTACCCGCGCTCCACAGCACGATCGAGGGGTGGTTACGGTCGCGGTGGACGAAGTCGGTGACGTCGCGCTCCGACCAGTCGGCGAAGTAGTTGTGGTAGCCCGCGGGCACCTTGCCGTAGGTCCACTCGTCGAACGCCTCGGCCATCACCAGGAAGCCAAGGCTATCGCACAGCGCCAGGAACTCCGGCGCCGGCGGATTGTGTGAGGTGCGAATGGCGTTCGCCCCCATCTCCTTCAAGGTCGCGAGCCGGGAGCGCCAGATGCGTTCCGGGATCGCCGCGCCGACGGCGCCGCCGTCCTCGTGCAGGTTCACGCCGTTCAGCTTGACGTGCCGGCCGTTGAGCAGGAACCCCTTGTCCTTGTCGTACGCTATGGTCCGGGCGCCGAAGGTCGTACGAGCCACATCGGTGGTCCGCTGGCCGTCGAGCACCTCGGAGCGGAGCGTGTACAGATTCGGCGTCTCCACGGACCAGAGCTGTGGCGTCGTGACCCGCAGCGTCTGCTCGACGTCCGCGCTGTCCCGGGCTGCGAGGGCGAAGGTGGTCTCGGCGCGGGCGACCTCGCGGCCAGCGGGGTCGAGCACGACGGAGCGCAGCACGCCCGTCCTCGCGGCAGGGTAGTCGTTCTCCACGCGGGTGCGCACGGCCACGTCGGCGGACGCGGAGTCCGCGTGCGGCGTCGTCACGTACGTGCCCCAGTGGCCCACGTGCAGCGGGTCCGCGAGCGTGAGCCAGACGTGGCGGTAGATCCCGCTCCCGGTGTACCACCGCGCGCTCGGCTGGCGCGAGTTGTCCACGCGCACCGCCACCACGTTCACGCCCGACGTGACGTACGGGGTGATATCGTAGGCGAAGCTGATGTAGCCGTAGGGCCGCGTGCCGAGCTTGTGGCCGTTGATCCAGACGTCGCTGTTCATGTAGACGCCGTCGAACTCGAGCCACGCCTCGCGGCGCGGCCCGGCGGGCGTCCGGAATGCCTTGCGGTACCAGCCGATCCCGGTCGGGAAGTAGCCCATCGTCCCACGGCCCGGCGCGTCCTGCTGGGGAGTGCCCTCGATGCTCCAGTCGTGCGGCAGGTCCACCCGGCGCCACGTGTGGTCGTCGAAGCCGGGCTGCTCGGCGCCGGACGTGTCGCCCAGCGTGAAGCGCCAGCCGGGGTCCATGGACAGCCGTTGCCGCTGGGCTGCTGCCGGTGACGCCGCCGTAGCGAGCGCGGTCAGGCCGAGGAAGAAGAGCGTGGCGGCGCGGATCATGGCTGTCTCTCGATTCTCGAAGGGTTCAGGCAACGCTGGTACGTTAGGTGTAAATTGGGCGCATGCGCAATCGACTCGCAGCATTCGCCTCCTGCCTCGCGTTGGCGGGAGTGCTTCTCGTCGCCCGTTCGGCGCCCGCCCAGGCTCCGGCGGCCGCGTTGGCCCCGGCCACCTCCTGGGTAACTCGCTGCGCCATCTACGAGGTCAACGTCCGGGACTTCTCGCCCACGGGCGATCTCCGGGGCGTGACCCGAGGCCTGGGCCGCATCCAGGCGGCCGGAGCGAACGTGCTCTGGCTGATGCCCATCTACCCGATCGGGGTCCTGAACGCGAAGCCTCCCATCGGCTCACCCTACGCCGTGCGCGACTTCAACGCGATCAATCCCGCCTTCGGCACGGCAGCCGATCTCAGGGCCCTCGTGCGGGCGGCGCACGCGCGCGGGATGAAGGTCATCCTTGATTGGGTGCCGGACCACACCTCCTGGGACAACGTGTGGATCCGAGAGCATCCCGAGTACTACGTCCACGACGACAGCGGCCGCATCGTGGTGCCCCGCGATCTCCAGGGCAAGCCGACCAACTGGACCGACGTCGCGCAACTCGACTACCACAACCCCGGCCTGCGCGCCGCGATGATCGCCGTCCTGCGCCGGTGGCTCGTGGACTTCGATCTGGACGGCTACCGGATGGACGTGGCGCACTACATCCCGCTGGACTTCTGGCGTGAGGCCAACACCGCGCTGCGCGCCGCCGTCCGGCGGCCGATCCTGATGCTGGCGGAGGCGGGTGGGCTGGAGATGCACCGCGTCGGCTTCGACCTCACCTACTCGTGGGACGCGTACGGCCGGCTCAAGGCGGTGTGGAAGGGCGGGCCTGCGTACACGTTTGTCGCGGCGGAGCTTGCCGATATGCGTGCGATGCAGCGCGGCGGGATGCGGATGCGCTTCACCACGAACCACGACGAGACGGCGCATGACAACCCGCCGGTTATTCTCTTCAGCGGCGCCGCCGGTGCGCGCGCGGCCTTCGTCGTCGCCGCGCTGCTGCCGGGCCGGCCGCTGCTCTACGACGGGCAGGAAGTCGAGAGCCCGCAGAAGCTCGACTTCCAGGGACAGGACTCGATCGTGTGGGGCCAGCCCGGCGCGGCCCCGGCGCGCGCCTTCTACCGTCGCGTCCTCGACCTCACGCGCGGGGACAGGGCGTTCGTGGCTGACAGCCTGTGGGCGATCGGGATCAGCGATTCCACCGACGTGATCGGCTACCGGCGGGGCGATGCCCTCGTGCTCGTGAACGCACGGGATCACGAGGTGCGCTTCACCGTGACGGGCATCGACGTGGCCGGAGCGCGCGATCTGCTCTCGGGCCGGACTGTGCGCGGCGATACGCTCGCGCTGGCGGCCTACGGCGCGCTGGTGCTGGAGCGGTAGCTTCGGTCGAGGAACCGGAACGCGTCTTCGTGCCGCCCGCTCTCCGCGCGTGGGCGGACGCCCAGGATCATGACGCGCGCCGAGTCATCTGAGTACGCGGCGGGCCAGTGCGGGAGGCCCCGGCCGTTCGGGTTCCCCGTCTTCACGAAGTTGGCAAAATACCCTTCCATCAGCGCCGAGAGACTGTCGTCCGCCGCCGTCCAGGCGTACACCCGGTTCGTGGCCAGGTTGCCGAGCGCGTACTCGATCTCGGCGGAATGCACGGCGCCCGCAGGCGGAGGGCTCGCCGCCGGAGCGATCGTCGCGGGGCGCGGGTGCACGAAGAGGTAGCGGTAGACCGGCCGCTTCCCCGCGCGGCCCTGCAGCTCAGCCCACTTCCAGGTGCTGTACGCGATGAAGCGTCCACCTGCCAGGAGCGTACCTGACTCCATCACCTGCGGTGGCGTCGTGCCGGGGAAAAGCCGCAGCGCCTCACCGGCATCCGCACCGTACAGGGAATCCAGTACGGCGGCGTAGTTCTGCGGGGTCGGCTCCCGGTTGCCGAGCAGCGCGCGCCACCCGGCCTCCTGCAAATTCCACCCCACCAGCAGCGGGACCTTGGCCTGCTGGCCGGCCGCGAAGATCTCCGCCGGTGCCTGCGGTAGGAACCAGCCGTCCACAACCGCCGGGAACTGGGCGCGCCCCGAAGCCTTGAGCAGGCTCTTTGCCGGCAGTGCCCGCAAAGCCTCGAGAGACCGCGCTCGCACGCTGCGGGCGAACTCCTCGCCACGCTGCTCCGCCTCGGCGAGCGGCACGGGCGCAAACGTGGGGGAGATCATCCCGCCGCTCTCGCCGATGGCACCGGCGATCAATCCTCTGGAGAGTGGCGAAGCCATCAGCGCGCACGCCGAGATGGAGCCGGCCGACTCCCCGCCGACCGTGACGCGATACGGATCCCCACCGAACGCAGCGATGTTCTCTCGGACCCAGCTCAGTGCAGCGGCCTGGTCGAGCAGTCCGTAGTTCCCCGACGCGCGGTGCGGCGATTCGCGGGTCAGCTCCGGATGGGCGAGGAAACCGAACATACCGAGCCGGTAGTTCGTCGTGACGACGACGATGCCCCGGCGCGCCAGGCTCTCGCCGTCGTACCGCAACTCGGAGCCGTCGCCGCCGACGAAACCACCGCCGTAAATGTAGACCAGCACGGGCAGTCGCTGCCCCGGATTGCGCGCCGGCGTCCACACGTTCAGGTACAGGCAGTCCTCGCTCATCCCGTCGGAGCGGAAGACCATGTCCGGGAAGATGGGGGGCTGCATGCACTGCGGGCCGAACCGCGTGGCCCTGCGCACGCCCTGCCAGGGGCGAGGCGGCTGCGGGGCCGTCCAGCGCAGCGGTCCGACCGGCGGGGCAGCGAACGGGATGCCGCGGAACGTACGTACGCCGTCGGGAAGGACGCTGCCGGTGATGATGCCTCCGGTGACCCGAATAGGCCCTGTCACCGGCGCGTCGGCCGTCAGCGTCGGGGCCAGGTACCGCGGACCGCGCGCGGCCTCCTGTCCGCCGGTCAACGCCGGTGCCGCTAACCAGCAACCCAGCGCAAGGATGCCGAGCCAGCGACTGCTGAGCATTCCTGTCTGCCCTTCTTCGCCGCCTAGCGGCGGACGAGGTTCAGGACCAGGGATTCCCGCGCCCCGAGCGTCCCCGTCGGGACGTAGCCGGTGATCCGTCCGTCCGCGCGCACGTGGAGCGCCGCACCGTCGGGGTCGCCGAGGAGGTTCCGAGCCGCGTACCTCCCGGGCGGCAGCACCGCCGCGGCGGAGTTGACCGGGACGCTGCCGGCCGCAGCATCGCCGAGATTCGCCACCACCAGCACCGCGTGGATGCCTGCGCGGCGCAGGTAGGCGGCCACCTGGGGACTGCCGGTGGTGAGCGGCACGAGAGTACCGGTCGCCAGCGCCTCGTTCTGCCGGCGCAGGTGGATCAGGCGCCGGTACAGATTCAGCAGCGAGCCGGGATCGCTCTCCTCCGACGCCACCGTGGTTGTGAATGAATCGCTCTGCGCGCGCTCCCACGGCGTGCCCGTCGTGAAGCCGAGGCCCGGCTGCGGGGCCCACTGCATCGGCGTCCGCAGCCGCGGATCTGGCTTGTCGCCCGTCATCCCGATCTCCTCCCCGTAGTAGACGAAGGGCAGCCCGGGCAGCGTCAGGAGCAGCGTCGCCGCGAGCTTCGCCTTCGCCACGTCGCCGCCGAGGGCTGTCAGCGAGCGCGTCCCGTCGTGGTTGCTCAGGAACGGCGACCAGCGGTACTGGGGCAGGGTATCCTGGAGCCGCAGGTACCCGGCGAGCACCCCGCCGGCCGTGCCCCGGCGCACGGCCGCGAGCAGCGAGTCGGCGATCTCGAAAGTGAAGTACGAGGTGAGCTGGTCCGGGTAGTACGGCAGCTGCGTGGCGATGTTGCCCCACGCCTCGCCCACCGTGTAGGCCCCTGGCTCCACGCTGTCCACGTGCGAGGCATACTCGTGCAGGAAGGCGTGCGTGCCGGGACAGCCGATCATGCAGCTGCCTTCTTCCACGAGGTAGGGCACGGCGTCGAGCCGGAATCCGTCCACGCCCGTCGTCTTGAGCCAGAACGTGGCGATTTTCTTCGTTTCCTCGTGCACGGCCGGCGTGTCGTAGTTGAGGTCGGGCATCTCGCTCGAGAAGACGCCCCAGTAGTACTCGTTGCGCACCGGCGAGCGGTGCCACGCGACCTCGCCCCAGGGCCCCTTGCCCAGCGGCGTCGGCGAGAACTTGTACCACCAGCGGTACGGCGACGCCGTGTCCTGGAGCGCGGCCAGGAACCAGGGGTTCCGGCTCGAGGTGTGGTTCAGCACCATGTCCACGAGCACCCGGATGCCGCGGCGGTGCGCCTCCGCCACCAGATGCTTGAAGTCGGCGTTGGTGCCGTAGGCCGGCTCGACGCGGTAGTAGTCGGCGACGTCGTAACCGTGGTAGCTCGGCGACGCGGCCACCGGCATCAGCCAGATACACGACGCGCCGAGGCTGGTCTTCGAGGCGGGGTTGCCGTCGTTGATGTAGTCGAGCCGGGCGATCAGGCCGTTGAGGTCGCCGATCCCGTCGCCGTTGCTGTCGTAGAAGGACCGGACGAAGACTTCGTAGCAGACTGCGCCGCGGGTCCAGGCTGGAGCGCGCGAGGGAGTCTGCGCGTTCGCGACGGGCGCTGCGCAGGCGGCGAGCGCCGCGAGGAAGACGGCCGGAGCCGCAGTTTTCATGCCTGACCTCACATCTTCGTGGCGCCGTCGATCGCGACGGCCGTGTTGGGCTGGAGATTCAACTGGACCGAACCGGTGGAGTCCACCACGATCGAGGTGCCGACGCAGGTCCCTGCCGAGATCCCGCCGGTCAGGAGGTCGCAGTAGGTGCCCGGCGGCATGCCGGTGGCGACGGTGGCCGTTGCGGCGGTGCTCTCGCGGTTGAT
>Ga0187886_1002650_pt1 | contig 14109 bp, 13 predicted proteins | sample June2016WEW_20_1_FD_133001 | JGI IMG/M metagenome (GOLD analysis project Ga0187886, IMG submission 133001) | Peatland microbial communities from SPRUCE experiment site at the Marcell Experimental Forest, Minnesota, USA - June2016WEW_20_150 | ecosystem: Environmental > Terrestrial > Soil >... | reverse complement strand
GATGAGACCCAGGCGGAACGGCTAGAGAGAGGTTTAGCGTTTTTACTTGACGTGCTTTTTCATAGGTGACCCCATTGATTTCCCTGAGGAGCGTCGCTGCGACCGTGGGAAATAATTCCCCGGCCGCTTGGACGCTTTTCTTCCGCTTCGACCCACGCCCCTTTTGGGCGCGGGTGCCCCGGCTCCCGCGTCTCACCCGGCGACCCACCCTTCGGGCGGGTACCCCCCTCGGCTCCTCCCACTCAAATCCGGAACTCGCGACAAATGTGGGTATCTCGTTGTTTGGTGGTGCGGGAGCTAATTTAAAAGGTATTGGGTCTACCTCGTCAGAAGGTCCGTGCCGCTCAGACAACCGGATTTGTGGCCCCCCACGAAAGACAAGCGAAGGGGGCAATGTGTTTGACTTGACCGAAGGGGATGCATATGGTAAAAGATGAGTAGCAAGGGCCTGCACAAGAGCGGCAGGACAGACCCCGCAGGGGTCGTTTCAACTCGTACTTCGATTAACGGCCACGAAGGCCCATCGCCCCTCAGGAAGAGGAGTCTTCGTGGCCGTTCTTTTTGAGGACCGCGGGGTAAAAGACGTAGAGCGGTAACTGGGCTTTTCAATTCACGGAGAGCCGGCAGGAAACACCGAAAAGGCCACGAAGGCCCGTCCAGCCAGAAGGCTGGGTCTTCGTGGCCTTTTTTTGTTCGAAAGGCACTGCAAGGAAGGGCGTTCATGATGAGACAGAAGAAAGGGGATATAAAAAGATCGGCGTGCCGTCTGGTTCTGCTCCTCATCCTGTCGTGCGGCCTTGCAGTTGCGACGGCGGCATGGGCCGGAGACATCCAGACCCTGGAAGTAGTGGAAGTGACAGACTCCCCGGAGAACCTTACGGGCGCCACAGACGCATCGAGCGAGGGGGTAGTCCCCCAAAAACAGGTGCAAGCGCAGGTGACCTACGATCCGGGAGAGGTTTTGCAGGTTACGCCAGGCCTGGTCGTCACCCAACACAGTGGTGAGGGCAAGGCGAACCAGTATTTTCTCCGGGGGGTTAACCTTGACCATGGCACCGATCTCAGGATTGCGGTGGACGGCATGCTCGTGAACCAGCGTACCAACGCGCATGGGCAGGGATACGCCGATCTGAATTTCCTAATACCCGAACTCGTGAAAGGCATCCAGTACCGCAAGGGACCATACTATGCCGACGAAGGAGATTTCTCGTCCGTAGGCGCCGTCAGCGTCGATTACGTAGATAAACTTGAACGGGGATTCGCCCAGGTCACCGGCGGCCAGAACAACTACGCGCGTGCCCTCCTGGCCGATTCGGTCAGGCTGGGCCAGGGAAACCTCCTCTTTGGTTCGGAGACCCTGTACAACGACGGCCCCTGGACCAATCCGGAGCATTTCCGAAAGTTCAACGGCGTCCTGCGTTACAGCTTGGTAGACGCACAGGACAGCTTCATTATCGAGGCCATGGGATATCATAGCCAGGGGAACGCGACGAACCAGATTGCCCAACGCGCATTCGACGAGGGGCTAATCGGCCGCTTCGGAAGCCTTAATACGAGCGACGGCACCAACAACTCCCGCTACAGCCTCTCAGGCGCGTGGCAGCATACCTCCGGCACCTCCGTCACCCGCGCCAACGCGTACGTGATTGCAAGCAGTCTCGATCTCTTCTCCGATTTCACCTATTTCCTCAATGATCCAGTCCACGGTGACCAGTTCGAGCAGACGGACCGGCGCGTCACGGAGGCGCTGAACGTAAGCCATTCTTGGCTCAGTCAATGGGGAGGACGCGAGATACAGCACACGGTCGGGCTGCAGACACAGAACGACAACATCAACGTCGGTCTCAATCACACCGAAAACCGGCAACTTCTGTTCATCATCCGGTCGGACCGCGTGATGGAGACCAGCGAGGCGTTCTACTATCAGGCTGGCATCGCGTGGCTTCCAAAGTTCCGCACGGAGACAGGGGTGAGGACGGATTTTTACCAGTTCCGTGTGAACAGCAACAATCCCGCCAATTCCGGAACGGCGAGCGCCCATATGACAAACCCGAAACTGAGCCTCGTTTTCGGCCCCTGGGAAAAGACCGAGTACTTTGTGAACGCGGGTGGAGGCTTCCACAGCAATGATGCCAGGGGCACGACGATCACCCAGACGCCCGGTAGCGGGCCTGACGCCAACTTGCCCGCGCAAAAGGTCACCCCCCTCGTGCGCACTAAAGGATATGAGATCGGGGCACGCACGCAAGTCGTGCCGCACCTTCGGAGTTCCCTCACCTTCTACCGGCTCGATTTCGATTCGGAGTTGGTCTTCCAAGGTGACGCGGGCACCACGTCTCCTGGTCGTCCGAGCCGTCGCCTCGGCTTCGAATTCGTGAACGAGTATACCCCCTGGCCCTGGCTGACCCTGGCCGCCGAATTCGCCTATGCCCAGGCGCGGTTTACCGCACCGGATCCGGACCCCTCGGTCCACGGGGATCACATACCGGGAGCGGTCGAGGGCGTGGGCACGTTCCGTGTAGCTGTAGACAACCAGGGTTCCTGGTTCGGCAGCGCGCAGGTTCGTTATGTAGGTCCCTACGCCCTGATCGAGAACAATACCGAACGTTCGGCGGCGACCACCCTTGTGAATGGCAGGCTGGGGTACCGGGTCAACAAGAGGGTCAACTTGGTACTGGACGGGATAAATCTCTTCAACGCTAAGGTGAGCAACATCGAGTACTACTATACCTCCCGGTTGCCCGGAGAGCCGGCTGCCGGGGTGAACGACATCCACTTCCATCCGGTCGAGCCTCTGACCTTCCGGCTGGGGGTCATCTACTATTTTTGATCAAGGAGAAGAATGATGGGCGATGTTTACCACACGATGAAGGCGCTGCAGTTCGGAGGCCTCATGGTATACCCTCTGCTGTTCATGGGCCTCATTGCCATGATGATTATCCTCGATAAGGCGTTCCTTTACTGGCAATACGGTAGGCTCTCAGGGTCCCTTCTGAGGCTTCTGGAGAACGACTGTTCCGGCTGGGCCGATCTGGAACACGAGATGGGGTCTTTCAAGCGGGGAAGCTATTTCGCCCGCTTCTTCGGTGTGATCCTCACGAACCGCACTCAGCCGCCCTGGTGGGTTGAATCACGGGTGGCCAAAGAGGCCCGGTTGATCGAGAAATCCCTGAAAAGAGGGCTGTGGGTCCTGGAAACCGTCGTGACAGGCGCCCCCCTGCTCGGATTGGTAGGGACGATTGTCGGCATGATGGATTCTTTCAGACTCATTGGAGGAAGCGGCCTCGTCAACCCGACGGGCATCACCGGAGGGGTGGCCCAGGCCCTTATCGCAACTACTCTGGGTCTCATCATCGCCCTCATCGCCCTATTCGCCTTCAACTTTTTCTCTCACCTGGAGTCTAGAACCATGGATGAGATGGAACGCCTCGGCACGGATCTCATCGATCATATCCGCCGTGAGCAGGAAGGGCTGATAGTGCCCGGTGAAACGGCAGGAAGGGCAGGAGGCCCGCGATGAAAATCCCCAGGTCCCGAGAAGCCCGAAGGGGTCGCATCCAGATAATTCCTATGATCGACGTGATGTTTTTCCTGCTCGCCACCTTCATGCTCGCGTCCCTTTCCCTGCAGAACCTCCATTCCCTGCCCGTAAATCTTCCTGAAGGGCGGGCCGATCCCATCCAGGCACGGGCACCGGTCACCCTCACGGTAACGAAGGATAGAGCGATCTTCCTGGATGCAACGCCCGTAACTCTCGCGACCCTTACCCAGATGCTGCAACCTCTGTTGAAGGCCTCGAACGGCCACGTCATCGTGGCGGCTGACAGTGCGGCGCCGCAAGGGGTAGTAGTCAAGGCCATGCTCGAGGCGCGCCGTGCAGGAGCACAGCATTTTCTCATCGCCGTGAAATACAATGAATAGACAGCCGACGCCCCCTCTTGACGATCCCTGGCGCCGCCTGCCGTGGCTGGCCGGCCTAGCCCTTCTCTTCTGGGGAGGACTGATGTACGCATTTGGCCTCTTGCTCGGACACATGTCAGCCGTACCCGACGTGCTGGCTCCAATCGATGCGGAACTGATCGAAGAACGTGTCCCTCCCAAGCCCGCTCCGGTCGTGAAGCAGCCGCAGCCCCGGCCTGTGCGCGAGGCCAAACCTGTCCCCCCTGCACAGCCGCGACCGTCTCCTGCCCGACCCGTGCGCGAGACCCCCTTGCCTCCCGGACCCCCCGCCGAGACACCGGCTTCATCCACGCCCGTTTCTCTCCCCGGGGCGAGCCCGCCGTCCGGAAACACCACGGCCCGGGATGCAGGGCTGCCCGCCTTCGAAACACGCGGCTCGATGCCTCCCGTCCCCTCCACGGGATCAGCCGCAACCACGACTTCTCCGCAGTTCGGAGCTGCTTATCTGAATAATCCACGGCCCGTTTATCCGCCCGCGGCGAGGAAAATGGGCATGGAAGGAATGGTCATGCTTAAGGTCCTGGTGAGCCGGGAAGGAAAAGTCCTGGAGATGGAGGTCGCCCATTCCTCAGGCTATGAGCTTCTCGACAGGGCGGCGAGTGAGGCCGTGAAGAACTGGCGGTTTGTCCCGGCCCGTCGCGGGGACTCGGCGGTGGATGAATGGGTTCAGGTACCCCTGGCATTCCACCTCAAAAGATGAAGCAATCTGCTGGCCTTCTTCCGAGACCCGCCGAAGTCCGTTTCCACACCATCAGCTATTCAACCCGGAGATTACCTTAAATACGAGAAATCGCGTTTATCAGGAATGCCCAAAAACGCACATAAATACTTTCTGCGAAAGATTCTCGCGTTATTTCGCACCATGGGATCGGGCAACCGCGCCAGACAGACTATGCCGCCGGATATGGGGCGGCCTGAATGAATAGTTTCTTCTATCCCCAGCATTTCGCTCACATTACCCGGCTACCCTGGAGAGGACGTGAACGTGGCCGCCCGGGGCGGGGAAGGGCCCGCAAGTGGCAGCGGAATCGAGGTAGAGGTCGACAATGTGGTCCTCCTCCCTATATGCCGTAGGCGTCGCTGCTCACCCGGACCGTTGTTGATGCTGATGCTCGTGGGCCTCCGCCTGGTGTCCCGGATGGTCGTGATCATGAGGGCCGTGCTCACCGGCATGGGCGTGCGTATGGACCTGTTCCCGGCCCTCGTGCTGATGCGGATGCTTATGTTCGTGAATGTGCTCGTGCTCGTGAATATGTTCGTGCTCGTGCGTGTGTGTCATCTCCCCGTGCTTATGCGAATGTGAATGAACATGTTTGTGCGGGTGGTCATGAAGGTGGGTGTGCTCATGTTCTCCCTCCATTGTGCGCCTCCCTAGGTAAGGATGCGGATGGCAAAACCCATCCATTTCTATAATTTTTGTTCTGCTGAGTGCGAAGTCAAGGTGTAATCTACTTGCATTAGTCCCTTCCCGGTGGTATAAGAAAAAGCGCAGCCTACCGTTTAACCTTCAAGGGAAGCGCAGTGAGAACCTGCCGCTGTCCCGCAACTGTGATGGGTGCGAAGGCCGGTGCGAGGCGGTCCACAGCCGCTCAAAGCCACTGTCCATGAAAGTGGATGGGAAGGCGCACCAGCTACCCTAAGCCAGGAAACCTTGGGTTAGACACTTTAGGCCCATCCTTACGAGGCATAAGGAGGTCTCCCATGAAGGTTTTTCCGTTCCTGGTTTTTCTTGTACTTTCCCTTTTTCCTCTTGCAGCTTTTCCGGAAAACACCCCTCTCAGTCTCGACGAGATAGTCGTCACCGCGTCCCGCACGGACTCGCCCTTAAGGGAAGCCCCGGCCAACGTTACCGTCATCACGGCGGACGAGATCCGGGAGTCAGGCGCACAGACAGTGGCCGACGCCCTCGAACGGGAACCGGGCGTCTTTCCCCAGAACTATCTCGGCAACCCGAAGACGGCGAACATCGATATCAGGGGCTACGGCGAGGCGGCTCCCCAGAACGTCCTCGTCCTCGTGAACGGCAGGCGGGTCAACTCCCCCGACCTGTCGGGCGCGGACCTTTCCCAGATACCGGTCGATGCCATCGAGAGGATCGAGGTATACCGCGGGCCCGCGAGCGTGCTCTTCGGGGACAACGCGGCCGCGGGCGCGGTGAACATCATCCTCAAGGCCGGGGAAGGCCCGCCCAAAGTGACGGCCGCCACAACGGTGGGGAGCTACAACTACGTGAAGCCCGAGCTTACGATCTCGGGGAGGCAGGACAAGTTCTCATACCTGGCCATCGGCTCCGACGTGGACACCGACGGGTACCGCCACAACAACGCGTACCATGCAAAGGACGCCCTGGGCAATCTCAGCTTCGACGTGAGCAACAACCTCACGCTGAGACTCGCCGCGGGCCATCACCGCGACGATTACGGCCTGCCGGGTCCGCTTTTCTGGTCGGACCTTCGGTCGGGCGCCGTAGGCCCGAAGGACTCCACCCATCCCAACGATACCGCGTCGACGGAGGACAACTTCTTCGATTTCGTCCCTGAGCTCAAGCTCACCGACGACGTGGTCCTCTCCCTCGGCGGCTCTTACCGCGACCGCCACACGTCTTTCTTCTATGACTTCGGCTCCGGCAGCTTTTCAGAGCTGAAAAGCCAGCTCCAAACCTATGGCTTTACGCCGAAGATGGTCGTCTCCAAGCCCATCGGAAGCATGAAGAGCGTCTTTGTCGTCGGATCGGACTATTACAAATACTCGACGAGCCTCAGCTCGTCGGGTTCGAGCTTTCTCGGCCCGTCGCTATCGAACAGCGACATCGACAGAAAGGACTTCGCTTACTACGCGAACGAGAAGCTCTACCCTTTCCGCGACCTCATCCTGGAGGCAGGCTACAGAAACCAGAGGACAAGCTACGATGTCAACTACGCCGACCTCGTAAACCCCTCGCTAGGTCAGATCGGCAACTCTCACTACGATAAGGACGCCTATCGCCTTTCCGCCAATTACGCCGTACTGGAGAAGACCAATGTTTTCGCTTCATATGCCAAGGGCTTCCGCTTCCCCGTGACCGATGAATTCGTTATGCCAGGTTATTCCCTGGGACCCGGCTTTTTTGTCCCGACCCAGATCAACACGGGCCTGAAACCCCAGACCACGGAAGAGTTCGACGCGGGCGTCAGGTGGAACCCATTGCCAAGGCTCGCGGGGACTGTTACTTATTTCAATAGCAGGAACAGGGACGAGATCTTCTACAACCCCCTGACCTTCGCCAACGAGAACTACGACAGGACAAAGAGGCAGGGGCTGGAGTCGACGCTCTTTGTCGGCCTGGCCGAAGGCCTCGGCCTGGACGTGGCCTATTCCTACACGGAGGCCCTCTTCGACGGGGGGCAGTTCGGCGGCAACCGCATACCTCTCGTGCCCCGGAACAAGGCCTCCGCGAAGCTTACCTACGCTACCGGCGGCTGGCGGTTCAGTCTCGCCTCCGTTTACATGGGCGACAGGTACGCGATAAGCGACCAGGCGAACGCGCAGGAGCAGCTTCCCGGCTATACGACCTTCGACGGCTCGGTCGGTTACAAATACAAGAGACTGACGGCCCTCTTCACGATAAAGAACCTGACGGACAAGAGGTACGCCGAAATGGGTGTATACAGCTCCACCGTGAACGATATAGCCCTCTATCCGTCGCCGGGCCGGCAGTTCTTCCTGCGCCTGCAGTACGAGCTGGGAGGATAATGACGAACTTCGGGACCGGGCATAATCGAATGCGTATAAAAGGGGGGGCGCCGGGCCGCCGCGGGACCCTCGGCCTTGTGCTCTATATGCTCCTCGCGACCTTCTGCGGTGCGCAGGCCCCGGACAGGACGCCGATGAAGGACGTGCGCACCATCAGGCTCGTCTCTCTGGGGCCGGCGATCACGGAGAAGCTCTATCTTCTCGGCGTGGAGGACCGGCTGGTCGGCGTGACGAGCTATTGCGAGAGGCCGCCAGCGGCGGCCGGTAAGGAAAAAGTCGGGAGCGTGACCCAGGTCGGCATAGAGAAGGTCCTCGATCTCCGGCCCGATCTCGTGCTCGCCACATCGCTCATGGAGGCAAGGGCCGTGATAAGCTTGAGGCGTCTGGGAACGGCCGTGGCCGTCTTCGGCGAGCCAGCGTCGTTTGCGGAAATGAACACCCAATTCATCGAACTGGGACGGATGGTGGGAAAAGAGGAACGGGCGCGGGCAATCGTGAGCATTGCCGGGCAAAGGGTCGCCCGTATCAAAGAAAAGGTAAGCGGGCTCGAAAAGCCCAAGGTCTTTATCCAGATAGGCTCAAACCCGCTTTTTACGGCCACCCGCCATTCATTCGTGGGCGACATGGTGGAGCTCGCGGGGGCGACGAACATCGCCGCCGGCGCAAAGACGGGCTTCTACAGCAGTGAAGAGGTGCTCGCCCGGGACCCGGACGTCATACTCATCGCCGGTATGGGGATAGTACCTGCGAACGAGAAGAAGACGTGGCAGAGATTCCACATGCTCAATGCGGTCAGAAACAACAGGATATTCATGCTCGACCCGTACAAGACGTGCAGCCCCACGCCCGAGACGTTCGTCGAGGCACTCGTCGCCATCGTCGCAGCGGTTCATCCGGGCCTGGAGGTGAAAGAATGAGCAGGCCTTTCACCTGGGCCCTCGCAGTGGGACTTCTCGTCGCGCTTTTGCTCCTCGCCTGTCTCTTCTCGCTCTCGGTCGGGCCCTCTGGCGTCTCTCTCTTCCGGGCGGCCCGGCTCTGGCGGGAGGGCGCGGGCGGCACCTACCTCAGCATTATTCTCGACATACGTCTTCCCCGGGTGTTGCTGGGATTCGCGGTGGGCGGAGGCTTAAGCCTCGCAGGGGTTGTCCTCCAGGGCGTCTTCCGTAACCCCCTGGTCGAGCCGTATACGCTCGGCGTCTCGGGCGGGGCGGCCCTCGGCGTCTCCGCGAGCAGCATCCTGGGCTTAAGCCGTCTTTCGGGAGCGTACGCCGTTCCCCTTTCCGGCTTCGCGGGCGCTCTGTGCGCGATCTTCTTTCTCCATGCCCTGAGCTCGAAAAAAGGCGTATTGAGCGTACAGGGCCTCCTTCTCGTCGGGGTCATGGTCAACTTCATATGCTCGTCCATCGTGCTTTTAATCATGTCCGTTTCCCGTCTCGAAGACCTCCACGGGATCCTCTTCTGGATCATCGGCTCCCTCGGGGAGACGGACTGGTTCCTCGTGAAGCTGGCGCTGGCTGCCACCGTCGCCGGACTCGTCCTTTCCTATTTTTTCTGTTTCGACCTCAACGCCCTGAGCCTCGGGGAAGAGGAAGCGCTCCACCTAGGCATAAACGTCGAGAGGATGAAGAAGATGCTCTTTATCCTCACGTCGCTCCTCACGGGACTGTGCGTCTCGCTGGCTGGCATCATCGGCTTCGTCGGCCTCGTCGTCCCCCACTTCCTTCGCCTGATCGTCGGTCCCGACCACCGCATTCTCCTCATCTCCTCATTCCTCTCGGGGGCCATCTTCCTCATCCTGTCGGATATGGTGGCGAGGACCGTTGCCCTTCCCATCGAGCTGCCCGTGGGCGTCGTTACGGGCATCGTCGGCGGCGTGCTCTTTATATATGCCCTCATGAAGAAGACGCGTGCGGGAGGCGTATAGTGCTCGACCTTCGGCGCGTGAGCTGCGGATACGGCGAAAACATCGTCCTCCGGGACGTCAGCGTCAGCATATATCAGGGGGAATTCGTCGGCGTCATAGGTCCTAACGGCTCGGGCAAGACGACCCTCATGAGGGTGGCGACGAAAGTGATAAGGCCCGCCGCAGGGCAGGTCCTGCTCGAAGGAAGGGACATTGGCGCCATGAGCTACAGGGAGCTTGCCACCCGGATGGCGGTGGTCGGACCGGTCGATCATGATCCCGGAATGCGGACTGCGGACATGGTGCTGCTCGGTCGAATTCCCCTGAGGGAGCGCTACCGGATCCTGGATGGAAAAACGGAGCTGGAAGCGGCGCGGGAGGCCATGAACGTGACGGGCCTTTTGCACCTCCGGGACAGACCCGTTTCCACGCTTAGCAGCGGCGAGCGCCAGCTCGCCTATGTGGCCAGGGCCCTCGCCCAGGAGCCGAAACTGCTCTTCCTCGATGAACCGACGAGCCATCTCGACATCAGGCATCAGGTAGGGCTCCTGGACCTGGTAACGAAGCTCAACAGGGAAAAACTACTTACCGTAATCATGATACTTCATGACCTCAACCTGGCAAGCCAGTATTGCGGGAGGCTACTGCTTCTGGACAAAGGCTCGCTCGCTTCCGACGGTACTCCGGAGTCCGTGCTGACGCAAGAAACGATAGAGAGGGTCTATCAAACCCCCGTTGTCGTAATGAACGCTCCTTTTTCTTCAAGGCCTTTCATTCAGCCGGTTTCAAGGGAAGGGGGTTTAAAATCGGATCTCTATTGAGTGTATGGTCCGAAAAAAGGAGCCCTTTCGTTAAGGCGCTGGTCCTGTCCCTGTCCCTCCATTGCGTCTTCGTTGCCATTCTTGTCTTATCTGCCGGTGAACGGCTCAAGCGTGAAGAAATAGGGGAAATCATCACCGTTTACATAGGGGCTGATGATCGAGGCGGCTTGGTGGGTGTGCCTCGCGGCCATGAAGCATCCGGGCGATCGAACAGAGGCCCTCGGCAGACGATCCTGCCACAAACCCCGCCCAGCCAACCGGCGGCGCCGACCTATCCGAAAACGGCGGTAAAAGAGGCGGGAGCGGCACGGGGAGGGGCCGGCGACACCGTGGCTATCGCTCCCTCCCTTTCGCGATCACCCACAACATCTGCTCCTGCGGGCACTCATTCGGGCGACGACCCCGGTGGAGCCGCCGGCCTGCAAGGCGGCGTCTCACGGATGGGTGCTCCCACAAGTCTGGGTGAGGCCGAGGATCCCGGCCGCATCGGAGAGGGAGCAATCGCCGGCGGCAGAAACGCATCGGGCGGCGGATGGGGATCCGAAGCGGGCGGCAACGGCTCCGGGGCAGGTCAAGCCGAAGGCAACAACAGCCACGTAGCCGCGCAGTTCGCCTATATCCGGGGGCTCATTTTGAAGAACCTCGCGTATCCGCCGGAGGCAAGGCGCGTGGGCCTGCGGGGCAGGGTTACGGTCGACTTCGTCATCCTCGAAAACGGGCTCGCGCGAAGCATAAGAATCATCGAAAGCTCTGGATACGACGTGCTCGACAGGAGCGTGGTCGAGACGATCAGGCGATGCCAGCCTTTTCCCAGACCCCCTGCCAGGGCGGAGCTGACGATCCCCATTGTCTTCAAGCTGAAGTGACCGAACGAAAGGAGAGACAGATGCTCTTGGGTATTTACTACGACGGCGTGGAACTCCACCGGGAAAACAAAATGCTCTATGCCCGTTTCCTTTCGCCTCACCGAGTGATCTCCACTTGTCCTGCGGCAGGAGGGCTTAGGGATGACCTCGCCTACCTGTACAACCACCAGTCCTCGGAGCCGGCCGGGCATGATCATCCGGATCACCGCATCGCTGTCAGCGATCCCGTCGCATACCGGGCCCTCGTATGCGGCCGCCATAGATTGCCCGAGGACCGGTGCGCCGGTCTCGGCACCGCCGCGAACATGCGTTGTGCCGTTGTCAAAGAGGCACGCTTTCGCGACCTTGTCGTCGTGGCGGTCTGCACAGGCGGGGTTGAAGGCAATGCGGGCCGGGTGGGAGACCCTGCCGCCGTCTACGAGCACGACGGAATGTATGAGCAGATCTCTGTGGAAGAACCCGTACTCGACGGTACCATCAATACCATGCTCTTCATCAACCATGAGTTGACGCCCGGAGCGATGGTCCACGCGGTCATGACGGCAACGGAAGCAAAGACGGCGGCTCTCCAGGAACTGGCCGTCAATTCCCGGTATTCGAACGGTTTGGCGACGGGTACCGGGACCGACCAGATCGGGGTGGCCGCCCGGCTCGACACGGGAGTGCCCCTATCGAGCGCCGGGAAGCATACCGCCCTGGGAGAGCTCGTCGGAAAGACAGTCCATAGCGCCGTCAAGGCGGCTCTATCCCTCCAGGACTCGTTGACGCCTGAGGGGCAAAGGTCGGTCGTGCGCCATCTAGAGCGTTTCGGGGCTTCCCGCGAAAACCTGATAGCATCCATCACTGACCTGCTTCCGGGGGAAAGGGGAAGCCTCTTTGCCGGAAATTTCGCCGTCCTGGAAAGCGACCCCTTGACAGTCGCAGCGGTGGCGGCCCTGGTGCACGTGCGGGACGAGGTCACGTGGGGCATACTCCCCCGTAACTGTGTTGCCGAGTTGTGGGCGGCCTACGGAGCACAGGTTGCCGGGGCCGTCTCGGGAGACTATGCGTCGCTGCCTCGCTATCGAGAGATACTGGCCGGCGCTGTCTACAGCGATAAGGATGACGATTTGCTGCGTCTTGTCGAACACGCTGTTGCCTTGGGATTTCTGGACAAATGGCGCGAAGAGAGGGATAAAGGGGAGTTGCCTTGACAGAGAGAAGACCATGGGTTCGGTACAGAAACTGGAAGCCACACCCAATTTTTGCTTTTCACCCATCCGATGGTTACCCCATTACGTATGGCAATCGACAGGCTCCATTGAGCTGCTCTATGCTGCACTTGCAGGTAAGTCCGGGAGCCGGGGCACCCGCGCCCCAAAAGGGGCATGGGTCGAAGCGTAAGAAAACGGTGCGAGCAGCCGAGGGGATTGTTTCAGAGGTTCTTACCCGCCCGGAGGACGATGTCTTTCTCGCGGGTGGACGACAAAGTCAGGCATGCGAGGACGGGATTATCCCAGCCTTCCTTTCCGAAAGGCGGAAATATAGTCCATGCAATACTCGTCCTTGCCGGTAATGAGGAGGGCGGCCTTGAGTGCCCCGAAAAGCTCGTTGTCCGTGGGGTCCATAATAGCGGAATCCAGGCCCCGGGTAATGGCGGCTACGAGGAAGGTCCGGTTTACGAGTTTCCTCTTTGGAAGGCCGAAGGATACGTTGGTCAGGCCGCAGGTCGTATGGACGCCGGGAAGTTCCTTGACGATCGCCGCGATCGCGTCGAGCGTGGCTACCGCCGAGAGGCTGTTCGTCGCAACAGGGTATACGAGGGCATCGATGTAAAAGTCGGCAAGAGGGATACCCGCCTTTTCGACCTTCTGTGCGAGATCGACTGCCATCCGCACCTTGGCCTCTGTCGTCTCCTGGAAATAGCGCAAGGGGTCCAGGTAGGAGGGGCAGGCATCCATTTTCCGTTCATCCCTTCCGATTATTGTGGTACTCTACTTGCGAGGGGGGCGGGAATGTCGACCGATCCGGCAAACGAGCAAACCGCGCTTTTCAGCAAAAAAGGCATCAGCGCCTCTTGTTCGTAGCCTCGGTTCTTGCCCTCTGCGGCGGTATCTACATCGAGGCGCTCTACCGGGTGCGCCTCGCGCCTCTCCTTCTCGCAGCCCTCGCGGTAGCGGTAACCCTGCCCTTCGCAGTAAAGTCGTCAAAAATATTCGCCCTCCTCCTGCTGGCCGGCTTCATGCTGTGCGGTGCCTCGAGACTCGCCTTCATCGAGGCCGGCAAGCAGGCGCTGCCGGAAGAGAAGGCGGCCGGCGGCCTTTACGAGGGGACTGTCGTCGAGAGCTCCCCCCGCCTCAAGGTCCTCTCGCTGTCGGCGCCCGCCGGCCTGTCGGGAATGCGCGTCGTTTTTTTCTCCGGTCTCGATCTGCCTCTCTCCCAGAGGGTGAGGCTTTTCGGAAACCTGAGGCCCATCGTACCGTCCTTCAAGAACCCGGGCTCCCCCTCCTGGAGGTGGCTGAAGCGCCTCGAGGGCGTCTCATACGAAGTGAAGGGGAAAGTCCTTTCCACGGCGGAAGGCCGCGACCCCATCGCAGCCTTGAGACGCTACTTCAAGGAGAATATCGAGAGATCCAAGGCCCAGCACGCAGATATACTCAAGGCCCTTACGATCGGCGACCGGTCTTCGGTGCCGCAGGAGAAGAACGACCTTTTTCTCCATACGGGCACGTCCCACATCCTTGCCATTTCCGGTTTCAACGTGGCGATCATATCGGGGTTCTTCTTTTTTCTTGCCAGGGCGGCCTTAAGGAGGATAAGGCGCTTTCGCATGTCGGGCAGGGACAGG
>Ga0187886_1002649_pt1 | contig 14114 bp, 14 predicted proteins | sample June2016WEW_20_1_FD_133001 | JGI IMG/M metagenome (GOLD analysis project Ga0187886, IMG submission 133001) | Peatland microbial communities from SPRUCE experiment site at the Marcell Experimental Forest, Minnesota, USA - June2016WEW_20_150 | ecosystem: Environmental > Terrestrial > Soil >... | reverse complement strand
GAATATGTCTTGGTTTCTCTCGCCGTTTTTTTCTTCGCCCGTTTTATTTGAGCTATTCCTTTAGTGCGTAAAGTGAGTGTGTTTGGCAGAGTGGGGGAGAGGTTGATACGTCCTATAATTTTAAAGATCCCATAATTAATTTACGATAAACTATAGTATGATAGCAGAGATCGTTAGAAAATTAATGGAAGGTTTATATTCAAAAACGTTTGGTTAGTTTTTATATTTTGTGCGCGGGTTGTGATTGGACATCTGCCCCCTCGGCAACGTGCGTTGATTTTGAATTTGGTAGCCAATTTGTTTGTTTTGTATAGACAGGGGCTGTTTGGTTATGCAAGTTTTGTGCGAGGACGGCCTTTTCATCGTCTTTGGATGAATCTTGTTAAGTTTTTGGAGAGGTTTGTGCCTTAAAGCGGTTTTGTTTGGGTTTCATTTTTTTACTAATCTTCCTTTGATCTGAATTGCTGGTGGTTTGCATCGGGAGAGTACTGTTGCAATTCTAAATCACCCCTTAGGTAGATACTTCAGTTTGTCCGACATTATTTGACATCTGCAAGGGGAGTGCGGTATTCTGATCTTGTTGTTCGTATAATCTACATTAAGCGAACAATAACATGTGGGGGTTGCAACTCGGGGACCTATTCCCCCACTGCCCACTAAAGATGAAAGATTACGTTCAGAAATTCTTAGAATATTTAGAGATTGAGAAAGGACGCTCACCTCGCACGGTTGAGAATTATGCTTTCTTTTTGCAAAGATTCTTGGATTTCTCCAAGGCCTCCTCCCCCACCTCAGTCACTCCCCAACTCGTCCGCCGCTACAAATTGTTTTTGAACCGCTATGTAGACAAAAATAAACAGCCGCTTAAGAAAACGACGCAGAACCATCATTTGATTACGCTACGGTCCTTTTTGCGTTATCTTGCCCAACAAGAGGAGCTTGCGGTTCTTCCTCCAGATCGTGTGGAATTGATTGAGGAAGGAGACCGGGAGGTTAAAGTTCTTGATGAGGAATCCTTAGGGCGGTTTTTAGAGGCTCCTGATACTAAAACGCCACAGGGTTTGCGGGATAAGGCGATTCTTGAACTCCTTTTTTCTACGGGCTTACGTGTTTCGGAGCTTGCGGGGTTGGATGTGGAGGATATTAATCTTAAGACGCGGGAGATCTCAGTTCTTGGGAAGGGGAGGAAGCTGCGCGTGGTTTTTGTTTCCGATACGGCCTCAGAGGCTCTTAAAAATTACTTAGCTACTCGCCAGGACGGGTTTAAGCCGTTATTTATCCGTTTTAAAGGTGGCGCCCCGATTGATCCTGAAGGTTGGGATGCACGTCTTACCGTCCGCAGTATCCAAAAGATAGTTAAGAAGTATGCCAAGATTGCTGGAATCGCGATAGATCCTTCGCCGCACACTCTTCGCCACACTTTTGCAACCGATTTGCTAAGGCGTGGAGCAGATATTCGGGCGGTACAAGAGATGCTGGGACACGCAAATATTGCTACAACTCAGATTTACACCCACGTTACAAATCCCCAGCTCAAAGAGATTCACCGTAAGTTTCACCGCGGCAATCAGTAAAGTTACAGTCTTGGGTAGCGGCTGTGCTCATTGGGTAAGCTCAGTGGTTTTATCCTTAACTAGAGAGGAGTGTGCAGGAATAATTCGGGGGTTGTTCCAATACCTAAAACGCATCAGAGTCTCCAATAGTAGGAAAGGAGATTGGGGCGATATTAGCTTGTGGTGAGGGGGGAACTTGTTGCGCAGGTTGTGTTTTTGGAGATCTTTGAGAAGGGAGCAAGGAGAATCTATTAACTATAATATACCTCTTCCCATTTATCTCTGTAAGCACACCTCGAAATCTCCCAGAGTAGTCCCAAACGTACTTGTCGTCTTCTACCCATGCGAGTGGCACACCGTAAAGTGAGAACAAATCTCCCCCTCTTATAAAACCCAAATAAAATCCGTTTGATCTGTAAATATAACTATCTCCCATGTTGTTTTCTTCCATTAGAATTTTGCGGCGCCTCACTAATAATACTAGTATCTTTGTGCTCTGGAATGTAATGAGCAGGGATAGCATGTCCCACACCGAGCTGAACGTTGTTAATTAGGGCGTGATATATCTCCACTAAATCTATGCCATGAAGGGACACGGCGCCAGCTCCCATTTTTTCAACTTTTTCTAACAAATCGTTTCTGACTCGTCGCTTTGCGTCTACAATACCAATTACCCTTCCAATTGAATCCATCAAAGGACAACCGCTATTACCCGAATTAACTGTTCCATCAATAAGATACGAGTCCACACCAGTTGGATCCTTAGTTATTGCCGATAGGATTCCTTGATGTGTAGTCAAATTTGTGGAATTGAGCGGGTATCCCGAAAACAACACTGGCATGCCTTCTCTAACTTTATCCAACTCCCCTCTTTCGAGAGGGAGCTGCCCCCCGTCTTCAAATTTTAAAAGGGCGAGATCGTGCTCCTCGTCCCTTAAAACTACTTTTCCATCTATGTATTCCTCGGCGCCAGAGAACTTCAATAAGATTGCATTCGCACCTTTAACTACGTGGTTACACGTCACTAGGATTCCCTTCTTTAAGAATACAAAACCACTTCCAGTTCCAATAATCTTATGATCTTCGCCGAAGGTTACCACAAGCGCAATGCCCGGCTTAATTTTCTCTATTACAGTGGAGTAATCCATGAACTAAATCGATGCAAATTTAACACAACCCAGTCACAAAAGCTATCCGTTTCCAACCAACATTCAGTCTTTCTCAAAGCCAAGCATGTATATCTGGAGGATCTTGTTCAGACCACCTAATTTTGTGCCAAACTCAACAGGGCCTTCAAGAGTAATAGTTTCTCCTGACCTAACTGCAATCGGCTTGGAAACGACGGGCCTTCCAGGTTTACTCTTGTCAACCACTTCCCTTACGAAATACCCATCATCTGGGGAATAGAAGACCGCGGCGTAAGGTACAGTGATGCTTGGGTTATTTGGTGATTGTGATGTTCCGTTTGCTTTGAACACAGCGTCAACCCCGAGATGATCCAGAGTTTTGTTTGAGGTGTTCTTAACTTTAAGTCTAAATCCCCAACTAGAGTGGGAATCATGAGAATTGGGATTGTAGAATAAGGTGAAGCTCAGAACTCTTAACTCGTGTAATTTAGAGTAGTATTTGTCGTTCTCGTAATAAGTTACCCCTTCGGCGACTAATTTTGGTCTTGTTCCCTCTGGCGCTATCGGGAAAGCCCTCTGGAAGGTTACCGTACCCTTAGCAGGGATGTACGTGAGGTCACCAGGCCCCATAACGTCGTAAGTAGCCAAAACCTTGCCGTTTTTCTCGTAGATCAGTTGTGAACTGACGTAATAAGCAGGAAAGTTGCTTTTGTTCTTGATTGTGGATGTAAGGATGGTTGCCTGTTCAGAACATACTATTGAGTTACAGGCGGCATACACAGCAGGAATTAAACTAGGCCGTCCATCGGATATTTTTCTGCAGTTCCCAGAAGAAGAACAATCTATGTTCCAGACTTTCCAACTCACAATTTTGATTTCTGGGGTAAAACTCTTCAAGGCAGCTTTGCTGGAGGCACTAATTTGCTCTTCCGTTCTTGGGATTCTTGATGCAGTAGGAGAGCTGATTACGTGATGCAATAAATTGTAATGTGACCACCAGATATCAGCGGCTTCCCTGTACTCAGTAAGGGCTTCGGTGTACTTCCCTACCTTAAAGTAATCGTCACCCTTGCCTACAAAGCTCAAAGTCCGAGCATAAATGAAACCTTCATAAGAGAGAAAGATAAAAACAAGGACAATGGGAATAGCAAAGATAAGAAGACGTTTCTTGGAAACTTTCTTCAGTTTGGGCAGGAAGCGTTTGATTTTATCCAACGCTCCCTTAAACAACATCACCCGAATTCTAACACTGAGTGGAGCTCCCCGATTTTTATTTGGTAGCCCGTTTTATAATTAAGATCTAGAAAAGGAGGAGTTATGGATAGAGGTGAATCCACGATGTTGATGCTGCGGGCTCGGAGGGAGCTGGCTCACTTGGGGTTTTTCCGGAGGTTGCAGGTTTACCTGGGTGCTGTGGTTCTGCTTGGGGAGGAACAGTGGGTTGGTTGGAGTGGAAAACTGCCGATCTACTTATTCCTTTGCCCCAATTGCGGAAAGCCGGCGATTGACTACCCTCACGGGTGCCTCCCGCGCCAATACCTGTCTTGTTGCAATTCCAAGTGTCAGGGATGGATGTACTTTATTTCTTAAGTGGGTGTCCCATGGGTGGTAAGTAAGGTCCTGGGAAGAGCTTAAAATGTTCTTCCGCTATCGTGTTAGGATCTGGTTTCGTGCGCTTCGACAGTATCATTGATGTCTTTTAAGGTACCGTGCAAGAACTGCGGTACCTTTTTTATTGGTTGCCCTTTCTCCTTTTTGTCTCCCCTACTCTTCTTTTTTGGTGGTTGGTAGCAATTCTGCGCACAAAAAAAGAACTCGGGGGAATAAATTCCTTCCGAGTTCATTTGCTTTAACTGAACTTTTTAACGAACACGTCGGTGGGGGTGAATACGTCGTCGTTGATGATCAGCATTCCGTATTTCACCAATTCCTCGAATCCGTTACGGAGTTTTCTGCTACTCAGACCGTAACACGCGCCTATCCGAACAAACTCGTCCACACTTCCCGAAAACACCTGCCTGGTTTCCAAGAAGGCGTTCTTGAGAGCGTAGTAGACGGTAATGTGATCACCCGCGACGGGCATCTCCTCGGTGGTAATGAGTTGATTGAATCTCCTCACCCCCGACTTGAGGACGCAATGTACTGTGTAGGACATTAATTCCTCCTTAGATCTAGTTTGCTTCTTTACGTTGGGGCTTGGGCGGGAGTGTTCTCTGGGCTTAAGAAAAGTTTCGCTAAGCTCTCCAGATTGTTCCCAAGTTCAAATTCTTCCCCCTTTTGCCGGCAGACCATCTCTACTGTCCACCTCTGGACGATTTTTTCCCCAATGCCGTCGAACCAGTAGACAATCGGGTTCTTGTGACGGTTTCCGCAAACGGCAAGCGTGTCTGCTGCGGCGGAAATGGCGAAAATCTCCGCGGTCGGGGCGTCGTAATAACTTCTATCCCCGCAACTTAAGGCCAGCTCTTGGGCTTCGAAGGCATTGCCTAGTTGAACGCAAATGCACTCGATTTCCTGGTCTGAGAGATTGCCAAAAAACCATGCTCTTAGGGGATGTTTCGTAAAGGCATCCGCAATGTTTCGGGGATTGCCCTTACTGCCCTCAGGGAGCGTGGTTGCGTGGTGCTGCAGCCAGAAGAACGTAGCTGCTAAGAAAATCGCGTCCCTGTCACGGGGGGGCATCCTTAGGAAAGCATTCGGTACCGACATGTTCTCTCCTTTCGAATTTAGATTGTTACTAGAATTATACCCCATAGCTTTGGGAATTCAAACCTGTTAGGTTCCATTCCGCTGCGACCAGCCAACTTGCACACCCCCCCACCTCTTTCTAAATTCATCCTAAAAACCCACCAAAAAAGAACGAGCCCTCGGACAAAATGAATCATCCGAAGGCTCAAAGAACAAGGATCAGGTGGAACTTCCGAGCAACTGCGGGGCCGATGAACGAATAGCGGATGCTTCTACGAGCAGCCCTAAGGCGTTCATCAAAGCAAGCAGGCCACCTGCGATTAACACTAACGCAGGTTGCCAGGCGAGCTGCACGACCAGACCACGAAAACCGAAGGTGGTCCAAAGCACGAACAACCCACTGAGTGGGGTGAGTGCGACTTGGAACCACCAAAGTGCTTTGGCGATTTCGTTGATCGTGCGCCACCGTCTCCACACGCTGATGAGGGCGTAAGTGCCGAGAAGCACCCCGATCACCGCCCACATAGTGTAGAAACCGACGATACCACTGTATACATCGTAAAGGTTCATTTCCTCCTCCAATCGAAAGGATTACTACCCCGAGTGGATAGCACTTTAGGCACAAGGTTTATACCCAAGGTGCTACCCACTTAAATAGTAAAGGAGAGGTTTCCTCAACTTGTTAAAGAACGATTCAAACTACATTACAATTATATCACTTAAACTATAGGACTTCAAAACCTGAAGGGTTGCAGAGACACCCCTTATAAGGACTGAACGGGTCCCGACCGATCTGCTCAGGGAGTGTAGAATAAACTTTAGCTACGTTTTATGGAACATTCTGGAGAGCACTTGCAAGGGCATCTTCATACCGCCGACCAAGGATCTGCAGGTAAACACGAGGGTCACTCCCTCCAGATGTTTCGGGATCGTTTTTGGGTTTCTTTTATCTTGACTATCCCCATTCTGCTTTCTTCTGACTTGGCTAATCGAGTTCTTGGTTGGCAACTGCCCACTTTCCCCTACTCCGCTTGGTTGGTACTGGCGCTTTCCACGGTTGTTTTCCTTTACGGCGGGGGGGTCTTTCTCCAGGGTGCTTATCGGGAACTTCGCGCGGGGCTTCCCGGAATGATGACTTTAATTGCCTTAGCGATTTCGGTCTCCTACTTTTACAGCGTGGCGGCGCTTTCCTTTTCTCTTGGTGAGCCCCTCTTTTGGGAGTTGACTACTTTGATCACGATTATGCTCCTGGGGCATTGGGTAGAGATGCGGGCGGTGTCTTCAGCTTCGGGGGCGTTACAGGAGTTGGCTAAACTTCTTCCCGACACGGCGGAAAAAATAATTGATGGAAATCCTCAAACTGTTCCAGTTAACGCTTTGGCGATAGGAGATGTGGTGTTGGTTCGGCCTGGGGCTAAAATCCCTGCCGACGGTGAGATTGTTGAAGGTGAAACAAGCGTAAACGAGTCCATGATTACCGGAGAGTCTTTCCCCGTGGACAAAAAATTGGGTAGCCAGGTAATTGCAGGAACCGTGAACGGGACAGGTTCCGTTAGGGTTAAGGTGACTAAGATCGGCGAAGGGACCGCGTTGGCTGGAATTATGCGGTTGGTGGCGCAGGCGCAAGCTTCGCGTTCGAATATTCAGGATTTGGCCGATCGCGCGGCTTATTACCTTACGGTTGTGGCGATTTCGGTAGGGGCGGTAACGGTTTTGGCTTGGTTTCTAGCTGGTGCCAGCCCGGCAGTCGTGCTGGAACGGGCGGTTGCGGTTCTCGTGGTCACTTGCCCCCATGCCTTGGGTTTGGCGATCCCTCTGGTAGTTTCCATATCTACGACTCTTTCTGCTCGCTCCGGTCTTTTGGTTCGGGAGAAACTGGCGTTGGAATTAGCCCGAAAAATTGATGTGGTTTTGTTTGATAAAACAGGTACTCTCACTTCTGGGGAGTTAGGGGTGACCGAGATTGCGCCGGCAACGGGTTGGGATGAGAAAACAGTGCTGCAGTGGGCTGCCTCTTTGGAAGCATATTCGGAGCACACAATCGCAAAAGGAATTGTAAAGGCCGCGGCGGAAAGGAAGATCAGCCTTCTTAAGGCACAAGACGTGCAAGCGTTGCCTGGGCGAGGGATAAAAGGCAGGATCGGGGGCAAACTTGTCTATGTGGGTGGGCCGCAGCTTCTGGAGAAACTTAAAGCCCGAATCCCTTCGGATTTAGAGGGAAAGGTGCAGCGACTTTCCCAGGAGGGTAAAACGGTAATCTACCTTTTGATTGGTAAGAAGGTAATGGCGGCCTTGGGGGTCGCGGATCTTATCCGACCGGAGTCTCGGCAGGCAGTTTCGGCACTGCAGAAGATGGGAGCTAAAGTGGTGATGGTGACGGGAGATGCCAAGCCGGTTGCAGAGTGGGTGGCGAGGGAGCTTGGGATTGATGAATACTACGCCGAAGTCCTACCGGAAAGTAAGGTTGAAATTGTTAGGAAGTTGCAAGAGAGAGATGGGGTTGCTACTTCTAAATCTGGTAGGCAAAGAGTGGTAATGATGGTTGGAGACGGGGTTAATGATGCTCCTGCTCTAAGGACGGCGGACGTGGGGGTAGCGATTGGGGCGGGAACTGATGTAGCAATTGAATCGGCTGGAATTGTTTTGATGAGGAGTGATCCTCGCGATATTGCGAAAGTAATTAGACTTGCTCGGGTGAGCTACCGCAAGATGGTAGAGAACTTGCTTTGGGCAACTGGCTATAATCTCTTTGCGATCCCTGCCGCTGCTTTTGGGTTCCTCTCCCCCGCTCTTTCGGCTGTTTTGATGTCAACCTCAACTGTGATTGTAGCCGTAAACGCTCAACTTTTGCGAAGTGTAAGGTTGTGAAAAAGTTCCCTTGGACAGCTAATAAAAAAGCCCCCGAGTTTATGATTCGGGGGCTGACGTTACTTAGTAGTAAATGGTTCGAGTGCGGTGGTGGGGTCGCATCGTGTCCTTGAGTTCTCGGGCTCGGTTCCAGAGAAAACTGTCTACCTGTACCGCTGTGATGGGGGTTTGGAAGCGCCCTTCCAGGTGCCTGCGGATATATTCTGCTACCCAAACCGTGGCGGAGCGGATGCAGAGCTCGGCCGTGGATTGGGGTGGGATTTCTTCCTCGTTGTCCACCGCCTCGGCTAAATCTTTCTGATACACCAAGGTTCTCTCTTCTCTAAGGATCTGAGGGTCGCGGTAGTCAGCGAAGACGGTAAGCTCTCCTATGTCGGGTAGCGCCAAGGGCGATCCTTCTTCAACCAGGATTTGATTGATCATGCTGGCAGTAAGTTGTGCCCGCTTGTAAAAAATAACCGTGTAACCTTCTCCGATGTCCACAACATCGTTGAAGCTTGGGACGAGGAAGGTCAGGTTTTTCACGATGTTTACAGCGCTCTGGTTCCAGAAATCGCGCAAGTGTCGCTCCATGTTTTCGCGGCTGTCGATTGGAAGGTTTTCCCCAAGCTCGTGAAGGCATTGGAACCTTTCCTCAAGCATGCGTAGTTCGCTTCCGTCCCGTCCTTTAAAAATCTCCTCAATTTCCTTCCCGGTGAGGTTGCGAAGAATGGAGAAATCGACAGGACAGTAGGACTGCCGTTGGTAGAAGTTTTCCAAGCACCAAAGTGCCGCAGTGGATCTGTCCAAGATCTTTCCGTGAGCGTCTTGGATTGTCCAGATGGGTTTCCCCCGCTCCGGCCAAAAGGAGAAATTAATTGCGTTGAAAATCAGAATGAGCGCAACTTTATCTTCCACCGACCAGCCAGGAAAGTTGAACCTAATGGCGCTTTGTTTATCTGCCAGCGCTTTAGGAGTAATTCCCTCGGCAAACTCCCACACGCGATTCTGGTCAATCTGAACTGGCCCTGCTTTGGTGAACGGGTAGGTACTCTTGAGAACTCCGAATGGGTCTCCCATTGTTTCTCTCCTTTGTTTTTGGGTTTTAATCATTATATCATTGGCTATCTGAGATCATATATCTGAAAGGAGGAGGCTGTGGGAAAGCCTGGAGAGAAGAAAAGGAAGAGAAAGCCCACCATTGGGGATACTATTCGTAAGCATATGGCGGTGGAAGACGTTGGTACGGATAAGGCCCTCAAGTTTTTGAAGCTCCCCAACGATGGGCGCTTCGACACCGCTGGCATGTACTACGCGGCCGCGCTGGACATGCTGAATAAACTTGTGGATACGCTGGAAGGGGTGATGGTGAGTACGGTCTTGAAAACAACCCGACCCGCAAACCAACCACCAGATCCAGAAAGCGACGCAGCGGTCATCCGCAGCTGGAAGCTATTGGAAAAGTACGGGATTCGGTTGAAGATAACAAAGATAGTTCCTGTCAAGAAAACCAAGAAAAGATAAAGAGACTTTAAAACCCTAGTTACCCGACTGGGGTTTTTCTTGCACGGAAAAAGAAACGTCTCCCCAATCGTTAGGCTGCTTGGCTGGCGCTTATGCGGAGGATGTCCCTGATGTATTCCCCCCACTGTTCGATATTTCCTACCCCAGCGGTGATGTCAGTTAATGCTCTGCTCATATTGTCCAAAAGTTGTGTTTGCGCCTCCAGTTCGTTTTTGATGTCGGTTAAAGCTTGTGCAATTTCAGGGTTGTTGTTGGGATCCACTTCAATCACCTCCTTACTGAAATGTTAACACTGTCTACGGGTAATCTTGTTCTAGAGTTCCTTAACGTCGTGGGCGTGGGATTCTTCGATGCCTGCGGAAGTGATGCGCACGAACTGGGCTTTGCGTTGCAGTTCTTTAATGTTCTTTGCTCCACTGTAGCTCATTCCCGATCTTAATCCCCCAACCAGTTGGGTGAGAACTTCTTTGGCGGTCCCGCGGTAAGGTACAAGGGCTTCCACTCCCTCAGGAGTCATGCCGTCCAAGAGGAGTTGGTCCTCAACTGGGGTGCCTTCTGCGTCCTTTTTGTCCAAACTCGCTCCTACTCCCGCCATTCCCCGGTAAAACTTGTAACGCCTTCCGTCTTTGGTGAGAACCGATCCGGGAGCCTCATCCGTTCCTGCCAGAAGGTTTCCGACCATTACTGTGGTCGCTCCTGCGGCAAGAGCCTTGGCGACGTCTCCGGGGTAGCGGATTCCCCCGTCCGCGATAAGAGGGACATTTGCGGCCCGGGCGCAATTGTCGATTGCGGAAAGCTGGGGGTATCCTGAACCTGCCACGAGGCGGGTCGTGCAAACGCTACCTGGTCCTACCCCCACCTTTACGGCATCCGCTCCTGCGTCCTGCAGATCTTTAACTCCTTCGCTAGTTGCAACGTTTCCGGCGATTACTTGCGTCTTTGGGAAATGATTCTTAATTGCTTTTACGGCGTCAATCGCCGGTTCCGAATGCCCGTGGGCGATATCTACTACCAAAATATCCACTCCTGCCCCGACAAGGACTTCGGCGCGTTCCAGAAACCCCTCCTTGACTCCAATCGCCGCTCCAACCATAAGTCTCCCCTGCCTATCCTTGGTAGCAGAGGGGAACTTAATTCTTTTAAGTAAGTCTCTTGAAGTGATAAGACCCGTTAATCGTCCTTGCCGGTCAATAAGCGGGAGTTTCTCGATGCGGTACTTATGCAATAGTGCCTCTGCCCTTTCCAGAGTGATTCCTAAGTGCCCGGTAACTAGTTTCTTTCCCTTGGTCATCGCTTCGGAAACAGACTTTTTGAAATTATGTTCGAATCGTAGGTCTCGGAAGGTTAGAATTCCCAAAAGCTTCATATCTTTGTCTACTACCAAAAGGGAGGTATCAAAACGGTCCATGAGCTCTTGGGCTTCAGCCAAGATGACGTTGGGACCGATCGTATACGGATTTTTAATAACCAGACCCTCCAGCCGTTTGACTTTAGTGACCTCCTCTACTTGTTGCCCCACGCTCATAAATCGGTGGATAATGCCAAGTCCTCCTTGCTGAGCCATTGCCGCAGCCATCTTTGCTTCGGTGACGGTATCCATGTTGGCGGAGATAATTGGGGTGGCAAGCTTAATTTCTGACGTGAGATGAGACGAAATGTCGATATCTTTTCGGGATACTACTCCAGAGCGTTGGGGGACTAAAAGGACGTCATCAAAAGTTAAACCTTCACCGCTTATTTTTATCATCGGTCTTCTTGTGCTCGTCTTCAATTTCTTCCTCTTCCAAGAATGCAACGGCGGAGACGCGGTCTCCTTCGTTGAGGCGCATTAAGTATACTCCCTGGGTTGCGCGTCCTAGTACGGGGACCTGTTTTAGGGGTAAGCGGATTACCTGCGCTTTTTGGGAGGTTAAGAGAAGATCAATTTTTTTCCCTTCCCCCACCACCCGTGCCTCAACGAGCTCTCCGGTTTTTGAGGTGACGCGGTGGGTTAGGATTCCAGACCCGGCCCGGTTTTGGATTTTGTATTCGGAAAGGCGAGTCTTCTTCCCCACCCCGCGTTGTGAGATTGTCAAAAGATAATCTTCCGGGCTGGTAACGACTCCGGTTGCTACAACCTCATCCCCCTTAGCGAGCTTAATTCCTCGTACTCCGGCCGCTGAGCGTCCCATTTCTCGTACCTGGCCTTCTGGGAAGCGAATCGCTTGGCCTTTTTTAGTGATCATGATGATATTGTCATTTCCGCTGGTTGGCTTAACCCAAATCAGATTCTCTTGGGGCTTTAGGCGAATCGCCATAATCCCCGTGCGGCGGATGTTTTCGAAGTCGCTAAGTTTGGTTTTCTTGACCGTACCGTGATCGGTTGCCATAAAGAGGTTTATGGGTTGCTTATCCTTGTTTTTAGGAATAGCGAGCATCACAACAACTCTTTCCTCTGATTCCAAGTCTAAGAGGTTAACAATTGCGGTTCCCTTGGCCTGTCTACCTGATTCAGGCACCTCATACGCCTTTTGCTTATAAACTCGCCCCTTGTTAGTAAAGTAGACGATGTCATCGTGGGTTGAGGTAGGCAAGGTTTGCCAGACGATATCCTCTTCCTTTGTCTTCATCCCAATTACTCCTTTACCTCCCCTACCCTGCCGTCGATAAGTTTCTGGGTTTAGTCTTTTAATGTATCCTCCTTCAGTAAGAGAGATAATCGTTTCTTCTTCGGGGACGAGGTCTTCTTCAGAAAATTCTCCGATCTGCTTCTTGAAGATCTTCGTGCGCCGCTCGTTGGCGTAGGTCTCTTTGATTTCGGCAAACTCTCTACGGATTTCGGTAAAGATGTGTTTGGGAGTGGAGATTAGGGTTTCTAGTCTCCCAATTTCTTCAAGCACGTCCTTGAGTTCTTGCTCGATTTTCTCGCGCTCTAAAGCGGAAAGGCGCTTGAGGGGCATATCCAAGATCGCTTGGGCCTGAATCTCGGTTAAACTGAATCCCTTTACGAGGTTGGCGCGGGCATCATCGGTATCTTTGGACCTTTTGATTGTTTGAATGACCTCATCAAGATGGTCCAGTGCGATTTGTAGCCCCTGCAAAATGTGCTCACGATTCTTTGCTTGTTTGAGTAAAAATCTTGTCCTTCTTAGAACAACTTGATAGCGATGTTTTAGAAACTCTTCCAGCACACTTTTGAGGGTAAGGGTTTGGGGTTGTCCGTCTACCAGTGCCACCATATTGACATGGAAGATGGATTGGAGCTCAGTATGCTTGTAGAGGTAGTTGAGAATGGTTTGGGGACGTGCCTCGCGCTTGAGTTCAACAACCACACGTATTCCATCTCGGTCCGACTCGTCTCGTAATCCCCCAATTCCTTTTACTCTCCCATCTTTTACGAGTTGGGCAATTCGTGTAAGAAGAGTAGCTTTATTAACTTGGTAAGGAAGTTCAGTTGCTATGATCTTGGTTCTCCCATCCTCCTCTGTGATTTCTGCTTTCGCACGCATCACGATACTTCCCTTTCCCGTGGCATATGCCCTTGCTATCTCTTCTTGCCCGTAGACGAGTGCCGCGGTAGGAAAGTCAGGGCCAGGAATGTGTGGGAGAAGGTCTTCTACGGTTAGATCATAGGTTACCTGCGGGCTATCCGTCTCTCCTGTAACTTTGGCTGCTTCGATCATTGAGATTAAGCCATCAAGTAGTTCGGCAAGGTTGTGTGGGGGGATGTTGGTGGCCATTCCAACTGCGATTCCCGAAGAACCGTTAAGGAGGAGGTTTGGTACGGCCGCGGGCAAAACAGTGGGTTCTAGGCTGGTTGCGTCGTAGTTGGGGGCAAAGTCTACCGTTTCCTTATCAATATCGGCGAGGATCTCATCGGTAATTGGGGCGAGTCGACACTCGGTGTAACGCATCGCGGCTGCGGAATCCCCGTCGATAGAACCAAAGTTTCCTTGCCCGTCAACCAGGGGGTAGCGCATAGAGAAACTTTGAGCCATCCTAACAAGCGCGTCGTAAACTGATATGTCTCCATGGGGGTGGTATTTCTTAAGAACCTCACCTATGACCGCGGCGCATTTGTGAAATCTTCCGGTTGGAGCCATTCCCTCTTCGTTCATCGCGTAAACGATGCGTCGTTGCACGGGCTTGAGACCGTCGCGCACGTCAGGGAGTGCTCTGGCGACGATTACGCTCATTGCGTAGTCCAGGTATGATTTTTCCATCTCCCCCGTTATCGGGGTGGGAAGGATGTTTCCTTTGGGGAGTTCTTGAATTTCTTGCGGTTTTTCTTCGGCCATTTTTGGCTTAAAACTAGGGCTTAAGCGATAGGAAGATGGGCAGATCGTTAAGCTCTTAATTCTAACAAATTTTACTGGATTGTGGAAGACGTCCTACG
>Ga0187886_1002648_pt1 | contig 14121 bp, 11 predicted proteins | sample June2016WEW_20_1_FD_133001 | JGI IMG/M metagenome (GOLD analysis project Ga0187886, IMG submission 133001) | Peatland microbial communities from SPRUCE experiment site at the Marcell Experimental Forest, Minnesota, USA - June2016WEW_20_150 | ecosystem: Environmental > Terrestrial > Soil >... | reverse complement strand
TAACCTGGTCTAGGACGGGAACGCGCGCATCTGCGCGCCGCAAGCCTGCCAACATCAGGCGGACCGCTTCTGACCTACAGCAGTAGGGGAGAAACCCGGGTTCAAATCCCGGCGGCCGCACCACCTTCCCGCCTGCGTTTCCGCTGTTTTCGGTACGTCCTGGGTAATCGGCGGGTAATTTGGGGTTACCCACAGTTGAGGCTTCGGCGGCCGGAAATTTCCGTTTGAACATTGGTGGTAGGGGGTTTCCAGCGGCGGGCTCCCTCGTTACCGTGAGGTATTGTGTCGCCCAGAATTAAACAGGATCATCTGCAACTTCAATGAGCTGCAGAAAACATGTTCAGAACGTAGTAGTCGTGGCCTGCAAATTATGGTGAGGTCATTTGCCGAGGAGGTTCTAGTATGCGAAATCACGGCTGATTACTGATGGTGTCAGCGACTTTGCAAACTCTTGACTTAGCCTCACGAATACTCCATACATGAAGGCGGATGCATCACGATGCGCCTATCGAGAACTTCTAATGGTGTTTATGATCTCTTTCGCAACTCCCTCGGCGAAAGCGGTTTCGGATTCAACCGGCATTTCTCTCAGAATAACGCCGAAACGAGGCCGACTATTTGCTGACCTGATCTGTCTGAGGAAGTCGTAGTCTCTTGCGTGGGTCGCAAGCAAGACAAGTATCAATATTCGCAGCTGTTTCGTGCCGGATACCAGTGCTTTGCCAATTAGAGCGTAGAGGTGTTGTCCGGGTGGCCCCATATTCAGCTCCACCCCAGCAACTCGTCCGTTGTCGTCGGTGATGGTGAGGTCGAGATTGAGCATGGCGGCACCTGACTGCAGTTTGACGTTGGTGGAAACCTTCCACCCGCCGGGGGCCAAGCTTGTTAGGCTGGTGTAGAGCGAGTTTTGGTAGAAGCTTTCTGTTAGACGAGAGCGCGCATCGGAAACTCCGTCAGCTACTGCCTTCTTGATTATTGCCTTGATCTCGTTCCGTTTGGCTTCGGGGACACGGTAGAGCTTCCTCTTGCCCATGCGTTCAGATGCAAGAACACCCATCCTGTTCAGGTTACTCATCATGCGGGCAACATTCGGAGTCAACTTGTTGAGCTTCAGCGCCACACTACTCGGTGTTTCACCCTTCTCGGAATTGCTGACCAGTTTCAGTATGGATAGCATCAGTGGTTTCCGCGCAAGCATCTCGGCAACTTGTTCTTCGTTCATTCCGACCGTATCTCGTACCTGCGAGACGGCCATATAAACTGTTATCACTATTCGATAACATATGTTATCAGAGATTGACAACACTATGTTTAAATACGCGAGACAAGTGTTAGCAGAACGCGGTGACATGTGAAATGTTGAACACCCCGTACCGGAGTGATTGAGCTTTGTTGGGACTTAGGGTCGATGAAGATGCATTGGAGGACGCGCGAGAGAACCTGTGCTTCAGGTGCGGCTCGACACGAATAGTATCAACCGTTATGCCTCTTAATCCGGTGTGGAATCCCATCCTTGACGGTTACCGCTGGGTGTGCAAGCAATGCCGACACGACATGCTCACCCTAGTCGACCAACGCGACGTGATGTTTTGTCGTGAATGGTTCCTGAATGATAATCTCACTGTCTACGACGAGATGGAAATCGTTCAAAAGGTTAAGGAGTTTAACGAGCGGTTTGAAGACAAGGGTTGCCGTGCACGACTCTTCTCTGACTGGGATTGGTATTTCCGCATGGAAATAATCGTTGACGATGAGCAGCCGGAACTAGCTGATGCGGTCAAAGAGGCAGAGAACATGCATAAGCTCTGCAGGGATAACTGGGTACCTTTCTCGAGGAGACGACGTTGACCATTCAACTCACTAGAAAGTTGCACAGAGAAGAACAACAAAGAGCCGCTCAAGAGAAGGCACGGGAGGTGAGAACATGTTAGAGTTGAAAGTGCGCCAGCTCACGGATAGTCAGATAGAGTTCCTGCGCCGCTGGGACGCGGAAGACAGCGAAGAGCTAAGGCGTTCTCCACCACGCAGTCACGGTTTCCCATCGCCAATGAGGTGGTCTTATGCGCGCAAGTTCGCGTGCCCCCGCTGCGGCGGGGAAGCATGTGAGTTGATCGATGCACCGTCTGCCACTAGACTATGGAACTTGACCTGTTTCTGCAGCCAGATGGACTGCACCGCGCCCGATGTCACCCTCTTCACGCTCGCTCCTTGGACCGGCTGGAAGATAGGTAGAAGGCGCTTCGTTCCAATGAAGCCAAAGACACCTGTCGACATAACTCGACTAGACATCGTCGTCTCCGAAGACGTGGGCGGCACAGTTGTCTGGCGGCGCGGCATCGCCACGTTCAGAACAATCATGCAGGCCTGCATTGCGAGCCCGAGAGACGTACGGAGGCTTGCGCGGCTCCAGATTCTAAGGAGCATCTCATAAGCCGAAGAATCGGAGTGATCGAACATGCTGAAGAACAAGGATGACCATTCAGCGTTCTTGGCCGATATACGAAGAGAGAAGAAAACGAACTGACGGTGTTTCGAGTTCGGGACGAATTCAAAGATCGAGGTCATTTTGCTGGACATTCCCGATCAGGTGAGTTTATAGCACAAGGTTTGACCCAGCCGCGCGACTTGCGAAGCTACCGATCTGGCGTCCAGAACGACTGATTTTGATTCGCTTCTCTCCCCTCCTTTATCATAACACTCGCGGACACGGAACCAACCGCGCGGACGGGGTTAGTTGAGGAGAGGGCGGGAGCAGTAGAGGCGACTGGAGCATGAATGTGTAGTTTGGAAACGGTTTCTCGACTCGCGGGCATCGTTCGTTCTTCCGTATGTTTCCGTGGTTGTTCGGACACTCGTGCTCCATATCGCCCATTTCGGTTTCACTTCACGGTTTCGCTTCGGCGGATTGGAGGCATGGTCGGTGCGACCATGATCCTACGAGCCATGTCCTCATACTTTTGCCTGGCGAGCGGTCGGGTTCTCAGTTCGTGTGTGGCATAGTTTGTCAGAGCGTTCGCCAGGTCGTATTTGGTCACGTCGGTAGTCCGCTCCAGCTTCGCAACGAGTTTGTCGGCGACCTTCGGTCCGATTTCGAGCCTTTTCAGGACGGTGTTGACGTCTTCGTTGAGGCGTTCTTGGGCTGCTCGTTGGACTAGCCGCTCGAACTCGGGTCGCTGTTATCGGATGCGGCGGATGGCGAGCCGAACCCAGTTGCGGACGCTGCTGCTTCCGACGTGAATTCTTCTGGCCGCCATTTCCTTCGTCCAAGCGTGTAGGCCGTTCTCACAAACCTTCCTCCAAGCGTAGTAGGCTGCGCTGACTGCGGTGCTGCCGTCGTAGCTGTTTGCGAAGAGTACGCCGTCCCGGTATCGGTCCCCACTGATGGGCTCGAACTCGGATGGCGAGAGAGCGGTTACCCAGATCCGCCCCTCTTCGCTCCAAGTGTCAACTCTTCCGTGGCTGTCGTCAAGGCCGAGCTCCGCCAGCTGGGAGACCACTGCTTTGGTGAGGGCGGCGTGCTGGACAACGGTGTAGGTTTTGCCTGAGATTTGCCAGATGTGGTCGAGGGTGCAGATGGCCCTGTAGTCGCCGCTGTTGCTCCACCTCCGTGCCCCGGCGAGCCGCTTCAGCGGAACAGCTTCCGCGACGGGCAACCTCTCAGCCACGGAAAGAAGTTCATCCAGGTTCTCGAACTCGTACGTCGAAAACTTCCCACTCAATCCTTTTCCACCTCCATTTTCATTTCTTCGTAGGTTGTTCGGTCATGCTGGACGCGGCTTGTACTAGCCGCCTCCCTTGTCGGTTCAATCAATCCCACAATCACCTCCTTGGTTTCGTGGGCGCCAGCGATCACAGAATCCTATTTGTCCGCCAGAGCGTACGCTGACAAGTATGCGCTCGCCGGTTTCAGAAATTAGAGTGAAACGACTTGTCTGTTCGGCTTTCCTCTCAGAACCTCACCGTTGCAACCAAAGTCGCTGTCGTCGAGAATGTCAAGAGTTCCTCATCATTCATCCGCGGAACCGCGAATAGCAACTCATTAATTCCGATTCACACTCACCACGTTCAGGCAACATTGAGGTGAGACAACATTGAGAGAAGAACACAAGGCGATACTTGCCCTGCTCCGTGAGATGAAGCCCGACGCACGAACCGCGGTCACCCCGCTGAAGCCGGGCGTCGAACGCGTCTATCTGGTCGCGGTGGACGTTCCGTACCGACGAAACGCCGACCCGCCGGCCTACAAGGTTCTCGAACGGGCGCTCCGCCCCGCCATCAAGAGCATCGGTGGCAAGTGGATCAAGACACAGGGATACGAGGACTACAACCCCCGCACGAGGAAACGAGTATGAGGACGCGGAGGCACGGCGGCGAGAAGACCACCTTACCCTTCACCAAGCCGGGACGCTGAACGAAATTACGGATGAACGTCTGAAACGAACACGGTTCAAATTTGAGTGCACGCACCACCTAGGCCACACACACAGCTATTCCCCTCGGTTTGCGAAGACTGTGCACTTGAACTGAGTGGAATGCTCAGCCACTAGCATTCAGTTGGCGGTATGTCGACTGCTCTTCTTTGGTATCGTATATTGGCGTCCATCAGATCTACTGTAAAATTTGAATCCTTCTTGGCACGAATCACATCGATAGCTCCCTACGGTAAATGTTCCATACTTCCATTGTTTGACCGGCTTAGATTTCACGTCGTTACCGCACCTGGGGCACTTTGGCAATCTACCTAATACCTCGCACCCTCTCAGCTAGAGTAGTCCGGTGTTCTTCAATTGCCTTTCTACATCTTTTGCTGACAGGCGATATCTCCGACTGCAATGAGAGCGAGCATGAAATCTTCAGAAATGCCATCGGATCAAAGACATGCAGTGGCTGGACGAAAGATAGGCTCTTCTGGACTGTCGACTGGGCTTTTTTTGTGTGTGTATGCGCACCAAGGCGAGATAGGTCCCGCATCTTCTCGAACGATCTTGAGAGCGTTGCCCCTAAACTTGGTGTGCTCGATGACGACTGACGCACTGGGTAATCTCTCGAAAACCTTGGGGCGTGGCAAATCGAAGATGAGGGAGGCAGATGATAAATCAGGCCTGCTGTATAGCTGTCCTGGCCAAGAACTATTTCGATGAGAAAGGCTGGCGAAGAGAAGGAGAGAATAGGATTGACGAAAGCAGATGCAGCTCTAGACAGATTGTGTAAGTGGACTGGAGACAGCGAACCCGACCTATATCCCTACTTGAAAGATTTCTTTGTTGAAGTTCTCGGTTACCCACGCGAGTCAGTTAGAATAAACTCGGCACAGAAGAAAGGTATTCCCGACATCACTCTGATCAGTAAGGATTCCATTGGAAAACTACAATTCCAATGGGTGGTATGTGAGGTCAAACGTGAACGCGAAGTCTTCGCAGACCTCAACGCTAGGAAGGAAGTTCTCGACTCACAACTCAGAAGATACATAACAGCGGACACAATCTACGCACTGCTCATCGACCCAGGAATAATCGCAGTCTACCTGCCTGACCTTAGAGAGACCAAGATTGTTAAGCTCAAAGAGATGAATGTGCAGAATCTTCAAGACGCTGGTGACCCTCAAACACTCGCCTTCCTCAACTATGAGAATTCAACAAGCGAGAAGTCGTTAGACGAATTTCGTGAAGGGCTAACACCCACTGGCTATCTGAGCGTTGTGTCAGCCGAAGATCAACAGAGGTTTCACGGTGCATTGAAAGTTTCTGCACGTGAACTCATGGAGTATGCTTCAGCAAGACTACATGGGGAAAAGGAGGAATATGGCAAGTTCTCAACAGAACTCCAATCGTTGAAGGCATGGCAGAGCGGCAAGTCTTCACTGCGTCTAAGAGAAGCCAAACTGAGAGCGAATTATGCAAGTGCAATCAGACTTGTTGAAAGAGTATTGCCTGAATTTGAGAGACAGGTCGGCAAACAGACTCCAACCGACGCGGATAAGGCGGCAGAATATGTGTCCGACGTGTTCGGAAGCGAAGCAGCTTCCCTAGTGCTCTCCAGAATCATCTTTGTCAGGTTTGCGGAAGACCATGAACTTGTTACTCGGAAGATATCGAACGGTGGAATCAAGGCTTTCCGCCAATTCTACACCTACCTGAAAGATGATTACAGATGGCTTCTGAAAAGCGCATATGAAGACGTTAGTCAGGTATATGCAAGACTCTTTGAGGAAAGCATTTTTGACTGGGCGCAAGAAGGCAACAGCGAACTCGCTAAGACGTTGGAGAGAATATTCTATCGGTTGAACGCGTTCAACTTCAAAGAGATTTCAGGAGACATTCTCGGAAACCTTTACGAGGCCTTCCTCGACAGACCGAGAAGAAAGAAGCTTGGTGAATACTACACAAAGCCATCCATTGTCAGATTTATTCTAAATGAAATAGGTTTCGCTAAGGAGAAGGGAGCGCTATTAGACCCTGCTTGTGGGTCTGGATCGTTTCTCGTTCAAGCACTCAAACAATCCGTAGATGAGATGATTAGTCGAGGAATTTCTCGAAAAACCGCAATACAGTCCAGTCTGGAGTTGATTCACGGCTTAGACATCAATGTCTTTGCCTCTTTCATCACGCAGCTCCAAATCCTTTGGACACTCTTTCCATACTTGGATCCCGAGCAGAAGCATAGACTTCCTGAAATGCCAGTGTACGGAGGGTTGAACTCACTTGAGTATGACCCCCAACTAACCTTAGGAGAGGCCATCACAGCCCCTCTAGAACGCGAAGCAACACTGACGCGTGATTCAAAATATCACTATGTTGTCGGCAACCCGCCTTACATTCGCAATGAACGACTGAAGGACACGGGGCCGTGGAGGTCGTTTTATTCAACTGTCGATACTCATAACAGTGACGTAGCGTTCTTCTTTGTTCAGAGAGCACTGGTGGGAGGACAGAGGAAGATTGAGACAGGGAATGATGCTATGCCCCCTTGGCTCGAAGAGAAAGGTGTTCTCGGTTTCGTTCTCTCCTTAGGATTCGCTAATTCAGCAGCAGCCCTTGCCTTACGGCAAGCATTACTGAAGTCAAAGATTCTTCACATTGTAGACTTGGAATTGGTCGCTTACAGACTCTTCGACGCGGACATTGTTCCGATGCTCATCATCGTCCAGAAGGAATTGCCCCCAGAAGATTGGCAGATTGCAGTTCGAGTCGTTGACCCCTCACACATAGATGACAAGGGTGAAATTGACATAAGCAAAACCACGCCATCCTATGTGAAACAATCACTATTGGAGAAGAACATCGCAAATCCGTTCGGCTACTTCCTCACGAAAATTCAAGAAAACGACGTTCCAATTCTGAAGAAGCTTTTCTCAAACCCAAAGAAACTTACGAATTATGCACAACCACTTCCAACCAAAGAGACTCAAATCAAGAAAAACTCAGAAGATGAAGACGAGTCTAACGTCGCTCTTATTTACGGCATGAAGCTGGGGTCAGGGAAGAAGATAAAATTTTCGAAAATGCAGGGAACATATCCGCTATTCAAAGGTTCTGACGTGGCAACCTATCACTTAGATGATCGGTCGTCCGAAGGATGGATTGATCCTAAGGATGTCGAGAGCAAGTCAGTGTGGGGTTATGATGAGGAATACCGAAGCGTGGGCTACGTTCTGCCAAGAATAGTAGTTGCGCCAATCTCTGCTAAATTCAATCCTAAGGAAGTTGCATTCAATGATTCGACTATAATTTTCATTCCGAAGAAGGAGTTTACAGAATTCCCCTGGGACATCTACTTCAACTCGGCCTTAGTGCAGTTCATCCATCACGTTTCGCTTAGAACGACAATCCTTCTTAGAAGAAGATGCACTCTTTACGGACGCACGCTTGAAAGCCTTCCAGTAGCTGACAACCTCTTCAACCATCAAAAAGAACTCATCCCCCTAGCAGATGAGTTGAGAAAGTTATCATCTGCCATTAAGAAAAGATGGGATCTCATTGACCAAGCTATTCAAACTGCCAATAAGAAACGACTCTCAGCGTTCAGCGAACTTGACTTCTCAACCTGGGCTGGAACCGCTATAGGTGCCGTCAGAATCACCAAGATTCAAAATGAGCCAGTTTTAACCACTTTTGATGAAGATGACACAATGAGCATGTTCTTCCTACGAGGCTCCCTCCCGCTGCTGAAAATGGTTGCTTACCTACTCCCAGAAGACGAAACTGAGATTACTCAGAAACAGATACAAACGCTTGAAGTCCCAACCAACTATGAGCAAATCGTCAAGATGATTGATGACGCAGGAAACCCTGATTCTCCGGACATTCTCAGGTTTAGGGAATTGTCAAAGAAAGCTGATGAGATTATCGAGAAAGCATTCAACCTCACAGAAGAAGAAAGACAATATGCCCGCAAGCGTCTCACTGAATATCCCCTCAGTCTGCTTGAACCACGATACCCATGGACAGCAGGAGCACACCATCAAGCAACTAGGACATACGACGCCAAGAAACGCTTCACCTGACCCATGTGTCTTCCAAGCTTGAACCGATCAATTCTTTGTGGTGGGGTGGTTCCGTTATCGTATCAAAGTGAGATTCTCCTAGAAGCTAAATCCGTCTCCTCGATTCTATCACGATCGTCTGGTTGACTTAGCAGTACTCTGGCAACCCGCAAGGCGGTAGTGCCCCAAGGCTGGAAACGCGACAGCGCTACTCTTGTTTCTGTGGATTTAGTGATGAGAACCTTGTCTCAAGTTCGAACTTGTCAAGGTCTGAGTCTCTTGCCAAGTTGGCTTCCACTTCTTCGATGAATTCTCGTGTGAATCCCATTGGGATTCCCACATCATTGTCGATAAGGTCAAGAGAGATTGGAAGTCCTGACGCTTTGTTGCATGTTGAACCCGAATGATTTCGGCAGAGGGTTGTGACAAGCACTTGAGAAGAAGGCCCCCGGAACGCGACGAACCTGCTGCCCTCTCAGACTTGAGTCACGCCGGAGTCCACGCATCAGTTACAGGAGGGGTGCTTGCCCAGACGGCCTCACTACGTAGAAGTTGTCAATGGAGGGAGTTAAACGACCAAGGGTCAGGATATTGGCCAATTCTGGCGTGCTCTGAGAGGATTGCATCGCATCTGATAGGAGAAAGCTCCGCAGCTTGGATCGTTCCTTCTGGAATTGTGAATCTGGGAGCACACAATTGTGGCGGAACCATTCGATGTCACTTCCTACGACAATGGAATCGTCAACTCTGCCATGCTTGACTTTCCAGTAGTCATATAGCATCGAAAGCACCTTGTCGATTCGTTCTTCCGAAAAAACCCCTAGGGCCGCCAGGAGCGCAGTATGCCTATTGGCAGTTGGTAGGTCTGAACTCCAGCCAAAACCCGTCAGGGTCCTCTCCGCGTATTCTTCGTTGTCGATCAGGTCTCTTCTCCAATCATCTACCAACAAATGGATCCTTCCGATGCATACGTCCCAGTTGACAAAGAAGCCCTGAAGATGCTCTGTAGCATAGCTGTTGAACTCGTCAGTCTTGGAGATTCTAATGAGTACAGTCTTGCTGAGACTGTAGTAGTTGCCGATTACGAGTGCTCCGGTGGACAATGCCCGAAACCCTTTGGCAGTCATTGCTTCGGCTATGTACCGCCCAAGCCTCGCCGGCGAGAACGGGCACGTCTTCTCAACATGATCCGACAGTTGAGATTCTTCTTTCTTCGAGCGACAGTAGGGGCATCTCGCGTAAGTGACCTGCTCGAGACTCTTTGTGCGTACGTTTGTTACTGTCACTTTGTCTGGAACAGACATGCTATGTAGTCGCGTTCGAACCCCGTTAAGCTTTCCCTTGGGCATAGCTCGCGCGTCCCCTATCTGAGCGTCGTTCCAGCTCGCTGTCTCTCGTTGTTCTGTAGACTGGGCGGATTGGATTCAAAGCCTAGGCCAATTCGAGTTGAGCTTTGGAAGATGGATGGGGGGCGAGAAGCCCACTTCATTCGTCTCCCTTTTCGATGAACCTAAGACCTAGACAGTAGGAACATTGCTTGTGAAACGCGGCCTTGTCTGAGTTGGCTGGAAGTCTCAGGCGAAGTACTGGCGAGCTCGCACGGGTGTTCCAGACTCGAATGGGAATTCTCAGAGTGGTCAGAGCAAGGGCTGGCTATTGAGGCAGCACGATTCGGTTAGCGTTTGGTCTACAATCCGCCGCTGCTGGTCTCGGTTGCTTCGATTCTTGGTGCTAGATAGTATGCAAGTCGGCCTTGTTGAGGTATGTCGAATGTGAGTCTGATGGGCATGTTTGTGGTGAATTCGACGGTTACTAGTTCAGCGGTTGCGGCGGCTGCTTTCGCGATCTGTGAGAGATAGTTCAGGTTGTATGTTGCTTTGGACGGCTCTTTTGCTTCAAGTTCCAACAGGTTTTCGTTTCCTTTCTCCATCTCGATGGTGGCGCTGCTAAGCGCAGTCGTGGCTGCGGCAATGAACTTGTCGGATGTGACTTCAAGGTGGATGTTATCGCTGATAGCTTCCATGTCTTCGATGATGTCTCTGAGAGTGGATGTGGTGAGTTTCGTCTTGGAGTTGAACGTGATTTTGGGGGTAGGCACCTCTTCATGTGCAGGGTCAAGGGTTGGCATCGTGAACTTCCGTGACATCTTCCCCTTCAAAGTCAGGTTCAGCTTGCGCGTCCTATCGTCATAGAGCATTTCGAGGACTTCGTCGCTTCCAACACGCTTCAGCAGCTTCAGCATGGACGCGAGGCTAACGCGGATCTTCGTCGGGTCAATGCAACTGTACTCGTCAAAGGCGGCCTTCTGCCATTCGAAATCAACCATTGCCACATGAGCAGGATCCATTGACCTCAACCTGATCCCGTCAGGGGTAGCGTTGAAGTCAGCCTCCTCAATCAAGGTCAAGATTGCGCCGAGAAGACTTTTCCAAAGCTTCGCATCACTCACAGACGCCTTAAACATTCGTACAATCCTTCCCTCATATTTCCTTCAGTGTCAGTTCAAAGAGCTACACCTCTCTTTGCTTCTGATCGGATAAAAACTAGATCTGTCAGAAAACCTCACTAACAAAAACCAAGAAATCCGTACCCGTGACACGACGCAAAACTACAAGGTGATTATGGTCAAAACGGATCTTCACGAGGAAGGAGGAGTGTTGAGGCTTGTTTTCTTCTCCAGATGCCTAGAACGCGTAGCGCTTTCCTTCCTCAGGAACTACTGTCTGTTCGAACTTGCTGAACCAGGTTGGATTCTCGGTATGAACTGGTATGATTACGTCGGGGTCTATCTCGCTGATCACATGCTCCAGATCACTCACGGAGGCGTGTCCTGACGCATGGTATCCCTTGGTGAATTCTGGTCTGGGAGCGCCGTCCTTCGTCACTATGCTGAAACCACACGGCTTCATCTTGAAGAAGTCGAGCCATTGTCCCAACTTGACGAAATCATAATCTTGTTCTTCTGAATGCGACTCACTGGATGAATAGATATAGGTTCCTCCGTCCGGCTTTATGTCCAAGAGATGTTTCATGTCGAAAAGAGAGAAACAGAGTATGTAGCCTCCTGAGTTGTCAGCGATTTGCTTGTGACTCACGTAGTAGTTCTGCCACTTCGCCGCTACGATCTCAGACTCCCACTTGTTTTTTGTTCTGTTCTTGAGTTCGGTGTAAATTAGCATGTCCCCCTTGTCAATTGGGCAGTTCCCTTCTACACATGAAATGGCGTGCAGTAGGTAAGCGTCCTTGGCGGTGACCACAAGTTCCCTGCCTGTTTTCTCCGCTATCCTAGCGAACGTGCATAACCTCTCAAAGTTCTTTGCAGAGAAGTCTGCTACAGTGAGTTTCTTTGATTCTTCTACTGCCTGCAGGCAATTGTTGAAGACATCATTCTCTGTTACGTTAGAATGCTCATCCCTACTTGCTCTAGTTCCTTCTATGATAAGTATCGAAGCATTCTTCGCGTTTGCAATGAAGTTCTCTGTTAACTTCGCCTTTTCTCCATGGAGTCTAATATCTCCAGTGTAGGCAATGGTCGTATCCCCCTCCAAAACATAAGCCATCGCGCCAGGTATGGAATGGTCTACATCGTACGCTCTCACTTCGAATGGAAGGTCCAGTTGGTCAAACTGGTCGAGTTTCCCCGGTTGGATTCGTTTTGCTCGCTTGGAGTCTTGTCCCGGTCTTTTACCATGGAATATCCGGAGTTCATCCGGTATCTCTTCGGGACAGTAGAAATCACGACTTACGTAGGGCACGCTCCGATCTGATTCAAGAACTAGTCCGGCACTGCCTACGATAGGGTATTTTCTCGAAAAATACGATACTTCTGATCCGATGTTTGAAGATGAAGAGGTGTCTCTGATGGCTTTCAGGATGGAAACACTGATGCCTGAGGCAACAACAGGGAGAGTCTCCTGAAGTAACCCCATGCTTCCGCAGTGATCCAGATGAGCATGGCTTAACAGGATTGCCTTTGCATTCAGTTTCGCATACTGTGAGAGTTCGATATCTGATGGGATAATGTCGGTTCGGTATATGTTCAGCTTTGGGATCAGTCCAAGATGAGCTAGATCGTGGATACCTCTGCCGGGTCTCTCTGAAAGGAACTCTTGGAAGAACATACCATGCTTGGCAAAGTTCATCCCAAAATCAAGGAAAACGCCCGCCCCATCTTCAACGAATATCTTGTTACCGCCAATGGTGTCACCGCCATCATAGACGGTTACCGAAACCATAGGATCTCCCCGAGTTCACGCTGATCGCATACTAGAATGCAATCCAGGCACAAAACCATGACCACTCCCCCTCATGACGATGGAACCAGTTTTCGAGATTCTCCTCCCATCACAACACCGGGCTGCGCTTTCACTTCTAGGAAGATAGGATAGTTCGACGTGATGCTACCGACTGCGACACATTGTCTGTTCTCCAGGTTCTTCAACGCGTTCACGGTTCCCGTGTCTATGAGTCCAGATTTTGCTAGCTGTCTTAGCTCGTCTTCGTTTCGGAACGCGAACGCGATCAGATTATCGAGAAGCGTGAAGACTTCGTCGGGCAGAGTTCTTGGGTCGTTCGTTATGAAAGTCGGGAACACACCTACATGTCTCATTCGTGTTAGTATGTTGACCATGTTCTCGGGTTCAACGTATAGCTGAGCTTCCTCGAGAAACAGGGATACTGCGCGAATGGTGTTGGAGTGGCCCAGATCGCTGAGCTTGCCTAGGACGTACTTGACGACTATCCCCCTCTCCCACGCGCTGATGCGGGAAAGGTTGAAGACTATTGCTCCACCCGACTCGTGAAGTTCCTTGATAAGGCTCGTGATGGAGCTGGGGCCGAAGAGTCCAGATGCTTTCGCCACGGCCACTCGGCCTTGAAGGGCAATTCGAACAGCTTCATTCTGAACGTTCTTCTCGTTGCTGACATATGCTTCTAGATCATTGAGGTCGAACTGCTTTCCACTTTGTTGCTTCCAGAATTGTACCAAGTGCTGGTAGGTTGGGCTGCCTTCTTGGACGTTCAAGTATTTGGCGAAGTCGTCATATGATGTCTCGTTCAGAGGGATAGCGAATGGTAGTTCTGATGCTTGGGCAGTTCGAAGGTGCGGCGTTAGTATTCTGATGTAGTTCATGTAGTCATTCGGCTGGTTCTCGCTTCGTTTCCAAAGGTTAAGGTATTCACCATTCACGTCGAATACCAGTGTCAGAACTCTGCGCTTGATTAGTTCAAGGAGGACTTTCTTGGCGGCGTAGGATTTGCCGGAGCCCTTCATGCCGGTGATGAGGTTTATGCCGAGTCTTTCAGCTGGGATGGCGTACCCCTTTGCCTCGGTGGACAGGGTATTCGCGAATTCGGATGTCGCTGTCGACTTGAGACCTAGCGCCTGCAATAGCTCGTCTTGACTCATGATTTCTATCTGCGATTTTGAACGGCTAAGGTTGAATTCGCTGATTCCTGTTCTGAAGCATTTGGTCTTGTTTCCGCGACCGTCGTCGACCTCGACTATTCTTCCCCTTATCTTGGCGAGAGCGACTTTCTGGTCAGCTAACGAGTCCACAATGCTCTTGACTTCAGGCTGGATTCGCTCTTCGGTCTCTGACTTCGGAATCAAAGACCTTCTCAGAATATGCTGAAGAACC
>Ga0187886_1002646_pt1 | contig 14125 bp, 14 predicted proteins | sample June2016WEW_20_1_FD_133001 | JGI IMG/M metagenome (GOLD analysis project Ga0187886, IMG submission 133001) | Peatland microbial communities from SPRUCE experiment site at the Marcell Experimental Forest, Minnesota, USA - June2016WEW_20_150 | ecosystem: Environmental > Terrestrial > Soil >... | reverse complement strand
CTCTCATTTTCAGAGCAAAAAAACTTTGGCAGAGTGGTTTAAAGAAGAAAAGGTGCCTCTTCTTGAAATAAAAGATACAAGGTTTCTTACTCAAAAAATACGAGAAAAAGGAACAATGCTTGGGAAAATAATTTTTGACACAGATGTTTCCTTTTACGACCCCAATAGAGAAAATTTAGTTGCCCAAGTTTCTTCTAAAAAAGTTTCGCTCACTCATAATAAGTCTTCAAAAGCAAAAACAGTACTTTTGATTGATTGCGGGGCAAAACGGAATATTCAAAGGTCGCTTCTAAAAAGAGGAGTTAATGTTTTAACTGTTCCTTGGGATTTTAATCCTTTTAAGAAAAATGCACAGGGCTTTGATGGTATTGTTATTTCTAACGGTCCGGGAGATCCAAAAATGGCGACAAAAACCATTCAAACAGTAAAAAAAGCGATGGAAAAGCAAATTCCCATCTTGGGAATTTGCCTTGGAAATCAAATCTTAGCACTGGCAGCAGGCGGAGACACGAAAAAACTTAAATATGGACATCGAAGTCAAAACCAGCCCTGTAGAATGGAAAATTCAGATCGGTGCTTCATCACAACCCAAAACCACGGCTTTGCGGTTTCCAAAATTCCTGTGGGATTTAAGCCATGGTTTACAAACGCAAACGATTCTACCAATGAAGGAATAATTCATAAAACCTTGCCCTTCATGTCTGTACAATTTCACCCTGAGGCAACACCGGGTCCCCAGGACACGGAATGGATATTTGATTATTTCCTAAACAAAATATGAAAAAAATAAAAAAAGTATTGGTGCTGGGATCGGGAGCATTAAAAATCGGCGAGGCGGGCGAATTTGACTACTCTGGTTCCCAGGCAATAAAGGCTTTAAAAGAAGAAGGGATAAAAACAGTTTTAGTAAATCCAAATATTGCCACCATCCAAACTTCAGATTATCTTGCAGACACGGTTTATTTTTTGCCGATAAACAATTTTTTTGTTGAAAAAATTATCGAAAAAGAAAAACCTGACGGAATTTTGCTTTCCTTTGGCGGGCAAACTGCCTTAAATTGCGGATTCTCTCTTTACAAAAAGGGGATACTTAAAAAACACAATGTTCAAATATTAGGCAGTCCAATAACAACCATTATTCTCTCCGAAGATAGACAAAAATTCGCCGATCACTTAAGAAGACTCCAAATACCGACCCCGCAAAGTAAGGCGGCAGGTAGTCAAGAGGAAGCACTCAAAATTGCAAAAGAGCTTGGATTTCCGGTAATGGTGAGATCCGGATTTGCGCTTGGTGGACAAGGCTCAGGAATTGCCAATAATGAAAAGGAATTAAACGATATTACTTCTGTTTCATTTTCTTTTGTCTCCCAGGTTCTTATCGAAAAATACCTGCATCACTATAAAGAAGTTGAATACGAAGTTGTTCGAGATAAATTTGATAATTGCATTACAGTTTGCAACATGGAAAACATGGATCCTTTGGGAATCCATACAGGGGAATCAATTGTTATTGCTCCCAGTCAAACCCTAACCGATTATGAATATCATACTTTACGCTCCATGGCTATAAAAATTGTCCGGAGCTTAAAAGTAGTTGGGGAATGCAATGTCCAGTTTGCTCTAAATCCAAACCCAACTTCCGGTGCTTTAGAATATTTTGTTATAGAACTCAATCCTCGCCTTTCGAGAAGCTCGGCTCTTGCAAGTAAAGCAACAGGTTACCCACTTGCTTATGTGGCAGCAAAACTGGCTCTTGGTAAAAGCTTAACGGATTTAGAAAATAAAGTGACAAAAGTTACCCAATCTTGTTTTGAGCCCTCTCTCGATTACGTCACTGTAAAAATTCCGAGGTGGGATATTAATAAATTCAAGGGCGCAGAGGAGCAAATTGGTAGCAGCATGAAATCGGTTGGTGAAGTTATGGGAATTGGAAGAAATTTTGAAGAAGCCTATCAAAAAGCCATCCGCATGCTCGATCTTGATTTTGAAGGAGCGGTTGACGAGAATGTTTTTAGAAATGGCAACAACAAAAAAGATGTTAAAACGTTACTTATCAAGCCAACTCCAAACAGAATGTTTGCGATAGCAAAAGCCTTTTACGAAAATTTTCCAGTCGGAGAAATCTATTCCTTAACCGGAATCGATCCCTGGTTTTTATACAGAATAAAAAATATTGTGACTCAGGAAAAAGAGCTGATTCGAACAAAAAAAATAACAAAAGAAAATCTTTTGAGATTAAAAATTCTTGGATTTTCTGATAAACGTATTGGTGCTTTAATTGGCAAAAGAGGGCTTGAAATACGGCTTTTAAGAAAAAAATATAAAATTCTTCCTTCGGTCTTTTCGATAGACACTTTGGCAGGAGAGTTTCCCGCTAAAACAAATTATCTTTATTTAACTTATGGAGGAAGTCACCACGACGTTGAAAAATTTTCGGATGACGGAGTAATAGTTCTTGGTTCCGGACCTTATCGCATCGGTTCATCTGTTGAATTTGATTGGACGTGTGTTAATACGGTAATTTCAGTAAGAGAAAATAGAAAAAAATCAATTGTTATCAACTGTAATCCGGAAACTGTTTCGACAGATTATGATATTTCCGACAGGCTCTATTTCGAGGAATTAACTTTCGAGAGAATAACCGATATCTATGAGTTTGAAAATCCCTACGGAATTATCGTTTCGGTTGGTGGACAGACGCCAAACAATCGGGCCAAAGCATTAAAAGATTATGGATGTAAAATTTTGGGTACGGACTCGGATGATATTGACAAAGCAGAAGATCGTAGAACCTTCTCGGCTCTTTTGGATTCTTTATCAATCGCTCAACCGGCATGGAGCAGGTTTACAGAACTATCTGAGGCGCTTGAATTTGCGGAAAAAGTTGGCTTTCCGGTTCTTATCCGTCCGTCTTATGTTTTATCCGGTAGCAACATGAAAATTTGCCGCAGCGAAGAAGACTTTAAAAAATATCTTGACTCTACAGCTATTTCAGAAGAACACCCTGTAACAGTCTCCAAATTTATAGAAAAGGCAAAAGAGATAGAAGTGGATGCCGTAGCGGAAAAAGGAGAAATAAAAGTGTTTGTTATTTCCGAACATGTTGAAAATGCCGGCGTACACTCAGGAGATGCTTCGATTGTTTTTCCGCCGCAAAAAATTTATGAAGAGACACAAAGAAAATTAAAAAATATAACGCTTAACTTAGCAAAAGCGTTAAGCATTACAGGACCTTTTAATATGCAGTGTCTAGCTAAAGATAATGACGTTTCGGTTATCGAAGTTAATCTTCGCTCATCGCGAACCTTTCCATTTATTTCAAAAGTGACCGGAGTGAATCTTATCAAGATGGCGACCGATGCTTTCTTTAATAAAAAGATTGAAGCAGTCCCGATTAATACACTGGATTATAATTTTGTGGCTGCTAAAGTAGCCCAGTTTTCCTTTGCCAGACTGGTCGGTGCAGACCCTGTTTTGGACGTTGAAATGGCATCGACAGGAGAAGTCGCCTGTTTTGGTAAAGATATCGAAGAGGCGTTTTTACTGGCAGAGCTAAGCGTTGGTGGGAGAATCCCCAAGAAAGGGATATTTATTAGTCTTAGCGGTGACGAAAATAAAGTTAAATTCTTAGAAAGCGCAAGGCTTTTAACTTTTCTTAATCTTCCGCTTTATGCTACGGAAAATACATCAGTGTATCTGCAGAAAAATGGAGTAAACGTAAAAAAACTCTATAAAATTCATGAGAAAAAATCGCCAAACATTCTTGAATATTTCCAAAAGGCAAAAGTTGATATGGCGATTAACATCACAGACACAAATTTAAAAACAGACATAGATGATGATTATTACATCCGCCGATTTGCAGTTGACCAAAACATTCCGCTGTTTACTAATCTACAAAAAGCAGAATTATTTGCCAAAGCAATTGTTGAAAAAGATTTAAATAAAATTGAAATAAAATCCTGGGCAGAATTTACGAAGTAAACTAGCGGTCTTAAGAAAAATTTTCTGTTGTTATTTCCTCTTTGGTTTTGTTCTCTTCCTTTGTGTTTTTTTGACGCCTCCAGTAGATAAAATTGCCGGTGCCCCCAATTACGACAACAAGTATGAGAATATATATTAGCATTTGAGTTTTTGAAATCCCCGCAGTAAGGGTTTTTGTTGGGGTAGCAGTTGCGGTTGGTTGGGTTGTTGGTGATGGAATTGGGGTATCTGTAGGAGTAATATCATTTTGATTGTTGGAAGATGTGTCTGCCGGCGTTGCAGGAGTAACTACAACTCCACCGGTTGTAGTAGCGGAAACTTCATTTGAAAAATTCCCGGGGGTACAGCCGTTAACAGCCTTTATTGCAAAATAATAAGTTGTGCCTTTTGCTAAATTACTAACCGTGTATGAAGTTATTCCTTGTCCGCCAATATTAGGATTTCCATAGATATACTGTCCTGAGGTAATCCCATAAGCTAGAAGGTAATAGCTGACAGGATCGCTTGCGTCTGTCCATGTTAACGTTATTTGGTTAGTACCGTTTGCTACTGCCGATGTCAATTTTGGTGTGCTTCCCGGCGCGTTATAATTACAAGGACCAGGTTTCGTAAAAGTTACGGCTACGCTGTTATTAGAACCAAGAGGCATGGCTGGGTTATCGCTGGTATCTGCAGCCGTAAAGGTATCGGTGCCGGGATTTGGATTATTTGAGCTTACCTTAAAACTAACATTTCCACTTGAACCGGTTGTGGCGGTGGCAGTATTAGCGCCAATAGTCCCTCCATTAATAACTAAACCCGTGTCGCCGGTACTTGTTAGCGTAACGGTATCTCCGGATATTGCATTATTTTGGTCATCTCTTACTGTAATAGAAATAGTAGCAGTGGCTGATCCGTCTGCGGGAATAGAGGTTGAACTGACCGAAAGAGTTGAATTATTAGTATTTGCATTGTTGTTTGCGGACACGGGTAATGTAAAGAGAATAGAGGAGAAAAAGAGAGTACAGATGAAAATAAAGACCCTGCTTTTTATTTGGTGCATACTTCTTAGTATACATAAAAATACTTTACTTCTCTGAGAAATTGCTTAAAATAAAGCCCAAACGATTTAGATAGAATTGAAATAAAATCCTGGGCAGAATTCCAGAAAACTTGACTTCCAATGTGCTTTAGCAGAAAATAAATTAAAGAATGAAAATGAATTGGATTACTCTTTCTATTATTTCCCTGCTTCTATTATCAGTAATGTCTTTCCTTATAACTATACTGGCAAAGAAAGGATATCCCGTATCATTTATACTCCTTGGAATCGGAATCGTTTTTACAGTAGCTTTCTTTTTCCAAACATTTGTTTTCTCACCGCATACATTCACTGTTTCCTTCAATACAATTTTTTTGCTTCTTCTTATAGGAGTACTAAGTACTATTGGGAACCTTTTTTTATATCAAGCTGCAAGTAATGCGCCAAATGCGGGTTTGGCGTTTGCAATCGGTGGACTACAAGCTGTTTTAGTCTCTGTGTTTGCTTTCATTTTCCTAAAAGACAAGCTCACTCCATTACAAATAATAGGTGTCATTCTTGCTGTCTTTGCTATAATTCTTATTAACCTAGGTGGAGTTTCTGCGAAGCCTAATCACACAAATCATACTGCGGTAGCAAAAGCAAATAGGCTCTAACGTTGTTTCGTTCGACAAGCTTGTGATATCATTTTTATATGCCCGGAAAGAGGGATGGTTTCCATTATCAATTCCTCGCTAAGAAATGGACAGATCGCCACAGAGAGCTCCAAAGTAAAATCTTTGAAAAACACGAAGAATCCTTCAAATGGTTAGCGGATAATTCAAAACAACTTATCGTTGGATCGCTCGCAGGAATTCTTTTATTAGCATCTCCTGTTATAGAGAAAATTCCCCAAACTCTCTCTTCAGCAGCAGCGCAAACGGCACGAACAGTCGACAAGAAAGTTTTTCTGATTTATGACTTAAGGAATGCTTTACCAAGTGAGGTCAGATCTTTAAGCTTAGATGAAGAAAAAAACGTCAGTGAAATTTTGATAAGGGATTTTGGTTTCAGTGTCGCAGCAGAGTTGGAAGGTAAAAGATTAAATACAACTTATGGAATAATCGGTCAGGAGCAGCATTTGGCAAGATTTCCGGGAGACAATATGTTTACTCATTTCGAAAATCCCGCCGAGGCGGAAAAATATTGGTCTTTTGGAATGGCGCCCGGACTTGGCGCATGGAGATATTTTACAGACTCGTCAGGTACTTTAACCCAGAAAGACATCGACAGGGAGAAATATTACATTGCAGTCCAGACTTTTCTGGCGCCAGGATTCGATAGCAACCCTAAAGAATATACGGATTTCTTTAAATACAGGAAAATGCTTGTAGTCAATCCGCAAAACGGAAAAGCGATTGTTGCGGACATAGCCGACGCGGGACCTTCTCCCTGGACGGGTAAGCAATTGGGAGGGTCGCCGGAAGTAATGAATTATTTGGAGAGATCTGATGGGTCGCAAAGAGGTCCGGTGCTCTATTTTTTTATCGACGATCCAAATGATACAATTCCTTTGGGCCCGGTAAACTTATGAAGAATAATTTTTTTTACAGTCACTTAGTCGAAACATCGAATATTTCTTTGGAGTTGGCGGAAATGAATATGTCTTCCGACGAAAGGCTCCACTTGGTATCCTTAGTGGAAGCGAATATTCACAGCGTTGTCGTAGACAAAGTTTTATCCGAGCTTTCGGAAGAAGATAAAAAGATATTTTTAAAAAATTTGGTTTCGGAAAATCACGAAAAAACATGGGAACATTTAAGAAACAAAGCGGGCAAGATAGAAGATAAGATAAAAAAGACTATAGAGGAATTTAAGAAAGAACTTTTGCAAGACATTACTCAGGCGCAAGAATTATCTAAGAAAAAGAAGCCTAAAATAAAACTTAACCCCTGATTACTATTGAGTAAAATAAAATTGCGGCGATTATTCTATATACGCCAAAGGGAATAAATGTGTGTTTCTGAACATAAGTCAAGAAAAGTTTAACAGCGACTAAGGCGACGACGAAAGCACCCAAGAATCCTATCAGCATAATCATCCATTCAGACGTAGTGTATGAAAAATTGCTTTTAATCAAGTCTAAAGAAGTTGCTGCCAGCATCGTCGGGACCGCAAGGATAAACGAAAATTCGGCCGCAGCCTTTCTTTTCGTTCCTAAAAATAATGCTCCTATAATTGTCGCCGCGGACCTGGAGACTCCCGGAATGATTGCTATAGACTGGAAAAGTCCAATTATGAAAGCCTTAGGAAGACTTATTTTTGCGATTTCCTCGACATGGTGCTCTTTTTCTTTATAAATTAGTTCAAGTAAAACTAGAATTATACCGCCGATAAGAAGCGAAGCAAGGGTAACATATAAATTTCCAAGCAAATAGCTTTTAACAAATTTGAATAAAACCAAACCGATAATTCCGGTTGGGATAAAAGCTATAATTATCCTTTTCCAAACATCAATGCTTTTGAAAAGACTGTTCCAATACAAAACGACTATTGCCAGTATTGCCCCAAGTTGAATAATTATCTCGAAATCTTTTACGAAATTACTTTGAGTAATTTTTAAAATATCCGCGGCTAAAATCATGTGTCCGGTTGAGGATATTGGGAGAAATTCCGATATTCCTTCAATCGCGGACATTATTAACGCTTGCAAGATGTTCATAAGTTTATTTATTATAACATCAAGAAAGATTGCAAAACACCCCCCAAGTAATCTACAATTACCTCATGAAAGAACGAGAAGAAAGAACGGAGTGGGATAAGAAAAAAATCCTGCTTTTTGTTGCGGCGGTTCTGCTTTTAATAGGAATAGGTTATATATTCAAGGGAATGATGTTTGAAGGACAAGAAACGTCAAATCCCTCATCAGTCGTAACAAATGTCAAAGGAGCAAGTACTACCCAAGTTAATCCGCTGCCGGATATTAAGAAGAATATTCAAAACCAAATAGAAAATCTAAAAAACGAAGCTCAAGATATAAATGTTGTTGATATTGCGACATCCTCGCCTCAAGTGCAAAAAGTGATAAACGATTTAAAAGCGATTCAAGATTATCCCAAGAGTCAATTAAAAGCAACCTGCGAAAAAATATGCAGCGGGCTCTAATTATGGATGATGTTAAAACAAGAATTGAGAAGGCTTTAGGAAAGTTTGACATAGAAGAAAAGCGCAAAAAAATTAGAGGAATTGAAGCGGAAAGTTCTCATCCTGATTTTTGGAAAGACCACAAAACGGCCTCTTCAAAAATGAAAGAACTCTCCGTTTTACAGGAAGAGATTGCAAAAGCGGAAAAATTGATCCAGCTTTCGGAAAATGGAAAGATTGCGGAAGCAAAAAAACTTTTGAATGATTTCGAAACGCTTCTTTACTTTTCCGGTTCCTATGATACCTCGTCTGCGATAATGGCTTTACACGCAGGACAAGGCGGAGTTGAGGCAATGGACTGGGCAAACATGCTTTATAGAATGTATACGAGATTTTTTGAGAAAAAGGGTTGGAGCTCCGAAGTAATCGAGGAAACTCCGGGAGAAGAAGCAGGTCTAAAAAGCATAACGATAGAAGTAAGCGGGAAATACGCTTATGGTTACTTAAAAGGAGAGGCAGGTGTTCACAGGCTTGTTAGACAATCTCCTTTTAACGCCGACAATTTAAGACAGACATCATTCGCTTTGGTTGAGGTTATGCCGGAGATTGAAGAAAATACGGACATAGAAATAAAAGACGAAGACTTGGAATGGGATTTCTTTAGAAGTGGCGGGCATGGCGGGCAAAATGTAAATAAGGTTTCAACCGCGGTAAGGCTTAAGCATAAACCAACCGGAATAATAATTACCGCTCAGGGACAACGTTATCAAGGCCAAAACAGAGAATACGCTCTTAAAATGCTAAGGGCAAAGTTATGGCTTTTGCAGGAAGAGGAGCGGAAAAAAGAGGAGTTAAGACTAAAAGGAGGGTACAAAACGCCCGGATGGGGGAATCAAATTAGGTCTTATGTCTTACATCCGTACAAAATGGTCAAGGATTTAAGGACAAATTACGAGACCGCCAATGCCGAAAGCGTTTTAGATGGGAATTTAGACGAATTCATAGAAGAAGAGTTAAGAAAATTATAGCTTGAGGTGGTTGCCAAACCAAGCGAAATATGGTTTACTTAATAAAGGAGGTGAATATAAATTGGAAGAAAAAATAGAGCAAGTTCAAGAACAAAATCAAGCTCAGCCATTGGTCCGCGATTTTACTAAAGAAGGTTTAAAAAACGCATTCACGCCGAAGATTGTCACGTTATTGATTGTAGTGGTGGTAGTTGGGATTATTAGTGGATACTTAATTTCAGGTAAAAACAATTTTGTTACTGGAGGGAAAACTTCTGGAGGCATTTTAAATACGTCATCTGTCTCAAAAGGTACCATTGAAGGCTCGAACGATACAAAAACCTTTAAAGATACGGTTTCCGGAACTCTTAAAGAAGGGGGAATTGACGGCGAAGGAGCTTTCCATCTGGTGAGGCCGGGCGGAGACAGTCAAAACGTTTACCTCACCTCTTCAATAGTAGATTTATCTAAATTTATCAACAAAAAGATTAAAGTCTGGGGGGAAACCCAAAAAGCTCAACATGCGGGATGGCTAATGGATGTTGGCAGAGTTGAGGTTTTGTGATGATAAAGCTTGATAAAGTCACTAAAAAATTTGGAACGGGTGAATTTGGTCTTTTGGATGTTTCTTTTGCTATCGAAAGAGGCGAATTCGTTTTTTTAGTTGGACCTACGGGTGCTGGAAAAACGACAATTTTTAGGCTTTTGATAAGAGAATTATTGCCTACCGAAGGAAGCGTAGTTGTAAACGATTGGGATATCGTAAATCTTCCAAAAAATAAAATCTCTAACTTAAGGAAAAAAATCGGATTTGTATTCCAGGATTTAAAGCTCCTTTTGGACAGAACGGTTTTTGAAAATGTTGCCCTGCCTCTGGAAGTTGCCGGAATAAAAGCCGATGACGCAGTAAAAACCGTAGATGAGATTTTGGAGCAGGTTGGACTTAAGGAGCATAGAGATAAATTCCCCGTGCAGCTTTCAGGGGGAGAATTGCAAAGAACGGCGATTGCAAGAGCTTTAGTTCTTTCTCCCGAGATACTTTTGGCAGATGAGCCGACAGGAAATTTAGATGCTGCGACATCTTGGGAAATAGTAAAAATTTTGTCGGATATTAATAAGAAAGGAGCAACAGTTGTTATGGCAACGCATAACAGAGATATTGTTAAAAGTTTGGAAAAAAGAATAATTCATATAGAAAAAGGAAAAATTATTAAAGACGAAAAAGGCAAAAAAGAACCCTCCTCCGCCAAGGCTACGGAAGGGCAAGGGAAAAAGAATTCCGAAAAACATAAAGAGGATGATAAAAAAGAAAGCGAGGATATCTAAGGCATGAATTTTATAAAAACTGCATGGAAAAACATAAGAAGGTCTCCGTATCAGGCTTTGGCGGCAATTTTAATAATGACTTTGACTTTCTTAGCAATTTCGTTTTTCACATTCCTTTTAGTCGGTTCATCGAAAATCATAAATTACTTTGAATCGAAGCCGCAAGTGACAGCTTTTTTCACAAATGAGGCAAAGCAAAGCGACATAAACTCTTTAGAGAATCAATTACAAGCGACAGGGAAAATTGCCTCGATAAAATTTGTATCTAAAGATGAAGCGCTCAAAATCTACCGAGAGCAAAACAAAAACGATCCTCTACTTTTAGATCTGGTGACAGCAGATGTCTTGCCGGCTTCGTTTGAAATATCGACCTTAAAAATTGAAGATCTTTCAACGGTTTCCAACATGCTTAATAAAGCTTCAGCAGTTTCGGATGTAATTTATCAAAAAGACGTTGTTTCGACTTTAACTGCCTGGACAAGCGCAATTAGAAAGATAGGAGTAGTTTTAATTGTCTTATTATCTTTGGTTTCAATTTTTATAATGGTAACGATAATCGGGATCAAAATTTCCCAGAAAAAAGAAGATATCGAAATAATGAAGCTAATTGGCGCAACGAATTGGTACATCCGCTGGCCGTTTCTTACGGAAGGAGTTATCTATGGGATTATCGGCGCAGTTGTGGGATGGACAATTGCAACCGCAGGTCTTTTATACGCCACTCCGTTTTTGGAGTCATTCCTAAAAGGAATTCCGGTTTTGCCGGCTTCATATTTGGGGCTACTCGCACTTTTGGGTTTGGAGATATTATTTGCGGCATTCTTGGGCATTGTGTCGAGTTTCTTAGCAGTTTTGAGATATTCAAAATAGATTTTATTAGATTGCAAATGTATGATTTATGAATTTTGGAATAAAAAAAATAGTTCTCCTTTTACTTATCTCAATTGTCTTTCTTTTAGGCTCTCTTGGTAGAAATTTCGTCTATGGTGATGATATTTCTACTCAAGACCAACCATCCACAATTCCTGAGTGTCAACAGCAAAATCTAACTAAAAAACAATGCGTAGCTTATTTTGAAAATAATGGAATAGAATTAAATAAACAAGAAAATACCACAGCGAATCAAATCGCTGTAATGACAAATCAAATAAATCTTACCGAAGCAAGAATTGAGGCTACGCAGGAGCAGATTACAAGTCTTACATTAGACATAGACACAGCTTCAAAGAAAATTGCAAGTCTCCAGGCTACTTTGAATAATTCTGTTACGGTTTTAATAAATAGAATTGTCGCAACTTACGAAGTTGGGACTATTCAACCATTTCAAATCCTTTTGACATCTAACAGCGCTTCGGATTTCTTCACCAGACTTAATTACCTGCGGCTTGCCCAAGCGCATGATAAAAAACTGATATACGACACTCAACAGGCAAAGGTTGATTATGCAAATCAGAAATCAATTCTTGAGAATGAAAAAAAGCAGGTAGAGATTCTACAAAAACAACTTGAGACATACACAGCTCAATTAAACGAAGAAAAGGCTGCCCAGCAACAGTTCTTGGCAGAGATAAAACAGAAAGAAGTAGTTAACGACTCAATGCTTGCTCGTGCTAGAGCTGAATTAACAGCTCTTGCTAGTTATGCTCAATCGGTTGGGATTTCACTCATTGACCATCAAGACTTGTCTGATGGTTGGGGCAAATATTATAACCAGAGAGATCGTCAGTGGGGGGATAAGTTAATCAACAACGATACAAGTAATTGTAGAGGAGGTCCTTGTTCCTTGGCAAATGTTGGTTGTTTGGTAACTTCTTATGCTATGGTCGTATCGCATTTTGGTGGCTCACTAATTCCATCAGATGTTGCTGATAATTCATCAAACTTTAGGGGGAATACGGCTGACTTTAACAAACCAGGTCCATCCGCTAATAGTCACGCTGTAGAGTCTAGAGATAATCCTTCTTTGCAGGAATTGAGAGACGCATTGAATTCTGGAGCTGTTGTTATTGCTGGTTTGTCTTCAGATGGAGGTCCTTACCCTAATCATTATTCAGATCATTGGGTAGTTCTGCGTTCGGTTGACGGAGACAGTTTCAAAATAAATGACCCGGTATATCCTGGGGCTATAAATGTTAGCTTAAATGACCATTATTCAGGTTGGACAATAATAGAATCCAGAATTTATCGTTGATTAATTAACTAAGATAAAAAGAACTGCCCTTATTATTTATCTTTTTTTGTTTTTAGGCCTGCTTTGCCCGGGAGGGACTTTTGCCGCAAATCCAACGATAGCTCCTCTCAGTATTGACAGTTCTCTGCCCGTTATTGGCGACTCGTTTAATCTGGCTGCGTCTATGAGTAGTGCTCTTTCTTCAAGCAATTATTATATAAAGTGTCGTATCGGTCCTAATAGCTCATCGCTTAGCGAAGGACAGACTTATAATTCGCAAACACCTGAATGGCTTAACGATACGGACGCTTGGACACATATGCCTCAAATTACAACAGGTTCTGACGGAAATTGGCAGGGTTCTATTCAATGCCGTGTAAAAATTTCTGCTATTGACGAGTCGAAAGTTATATATGTTAGAGCTTGTTTAAACTCAAATTCTTCTTGCGGAACAAGTTTCCAGTCGAATGCTCTTCTTACTGTTAATACAATTCTTCTAACATCAACTCCTACGTCAGTTCCTACGGATACGCCAGTGCCGACAAAAACGCCAACTCCGACAAAATCTCCTTCACCTACTCCCAAACCGACTCAAAAACCCACGCCTTCAATTTCAAATAAACTTATTGCAACCGAGACCGGAGTTTTGGGAGAAAGCAGTGGAAGTTCAAAAATAGCTCAAAAACAAAAACCTGAGAAAACAGAAGTTCTTTCGGCGAAAAATAATCTGATTGTTCCAAAAGTACTTGTTCTGATAGGCATTGTTTTTCTTGTGGCGTGTGCTATAGTATTTTTCTATCCCTATATAGTCAAATTTAAAAACAAAAATATCCATGAATGAAGAATATATAACAAATTCAAGCGAAGAAACACAAAAGCTAGGTGAACGTTTTGCTCAAAAACTGCAAGGCGGAGACGTGCTCGCTCTTTATGGGAATTTGGGGAGCGGGAAGACGACTTTTATTCAGGGTTTGGCAAGAGGGTTAGGGGTAAAAAGGAGAATTATTTCACCAACATTTATAATAGTAAGGCATTATAAAATAGATGGCGGAAACTTTTATCACGTAGACTTATACAGAACCGAAAGCAGACACGATCTTTTGGGAGTTGGATTAGACCAGATAATTACTCAAAAAGACAGCGTTATTGCCATAGAATGGGCGGAGAAAATGGGCGAACTTTTACCAAGAAAAAGAATCGACATTGAGTTTGAATATATAGAGGATAATAAAAGGCAAATAAAAATAACAAAGCATGAATAATCAAATAAGCGAAGCCATTAAAGTTTTAAACCGAGGCGGGATAGTAATTTTCCCAACAGACACGGCTTTTGGAATCGGCTGTAGGGTAGATGACGAAAAAGCAGTCAAAAGATTATTCGAGATAAGGAAAAGACCCGAGTCTCAAGCAGTTCCCATTCTCGTAAATAGCTTGGATATGGCGAGAAATTCCGTAGAAGACATCCCGGAGGAAGTTGTCAAAAAATTAATAAAT
>Ga0187886_1002645_pt1 | contig 14126 bp, 12 predicted proteins | sample June2016WEW_20_1_FD_133001 | JGI IMG/M metagenome (GOLD analysis project Ga0187886, IMG submission 133001) | Peatland microbial communities from SPRUCE experiment site at the Marcell Experimental Forest, Minnesota, USA - June2016WEW_20_150 | ecosystem: Environmental > Terrestrial > Soil >... | reverse complement strand
TCCTGGGGAGAGCCCGAGCCCACGTTGACGCAGAGGTACGGCGCGGCGCCGCTTAACCGGCAGTACTCGAGGAATTCGTCGGTGCCGAAGGCATTAGCCTCGTCACGCCCCCACCAGATGTTCCATGTCCGTGGCCGCTTCTCGCGTGGGCCGATGCCCTCCCGCCAGTGATACTGGTCGGCAAAGCAGCCGCCCGGCCAGCGAATCATCGGCGCGCTGATACGCTTTAGTGCCTCAATGGTGTCTTTACGCAGGCCGTTCTGGTTCGGGATGGCCGAGCCTTCGCCCACCCACATGGCGTCGTAAATGCAGCTCCCCAAGTGTTCGGCGAAGTGGCCATAGATGTTGCGGTTGATCTTTCCCACCCGGTCGCCCCAAATCACGTTCAGGCGGGCGCGCGTCGATTCGGGACTGGGTGCCGGCACGGCGAGCGATGGATGGCTTCCCGCCTTCATCGTCAGAGCGCCCAGCGCCGCAAGACTGCTGTTACGAAGGAATCGTCTGCGATTCATCTTGTCCTCCAGTGTGACATGCGTTTGGCAAAGCTAGTGCCGTTCCAACTTATTCCGACCAATTCGCGTAAGCTCCGCAACGTGTTGATGATGTGCCACTCGGGAGCGAAATCCATAGCCTCAAGTTGGAACGGCACTAGTGTTTACTCCATTCCCAGACGAGTGTCCACCGTTTTCAGCGCATTGAGGCTGACGATTAGGCTGATTGACACCAGGGCCGGGCACGTACGAAATATCCCTAGCAGGGTGTTGAAAGACGTGTAGCGGCGACTTCACGTCGCCACCGCGGGATTGAATCCATTGGACCTATGGCGATATAAAATCGCCGCTACCTCGAAATGTCGGGGTTTTTCAACACCCTGCTAGGGCACACCAATTGGGCATTGCGGCAATCAGCTCGAAGCTTCATGAAGCACGTTGGTGGGAAACTTCGCCCACCGGGAAGCTGCATTGGGAGCTAGGCGCGCTCGCCAACACCGGACCCTGGGGCCACCGAACCGGCCTCCCGCCTGAAGCATTCTTTCCGCGTGCGCAACCATTTGCGCAGAACTGGTCGGACGCCTGAAGAAGCCCCGACTATCGAGTCGAGGTGACCACTTCTACGTGTAGGCCGTTATACGGCCAAGTGGATTGTCCGGTTCGCACTTCGTAGCGTGGGCCGCCGATTTTGCGGTCCGCGTCTTTTCGGTCGCCACCATGCCCACAGTGTTAAGGGTGAACACATCCACCTCAATCCCGTGCGCGGAGGGTTGGTCGCCCACCCCGAGGATTGGCGATGGTCGAGCTTCAACGAGTATGCGGGCATGTGCCCTGACGAACAACGACAACGCTGCGCTTTGATCATCGACCGCCGTCAGTCCGGAGTCCTCAGTCCGGAGTCCGGGGTTTTCAATTAGCAGGACCCTCGCACGTACTCGCCTGCTCGTCACTCGACGCTTGTCACTCGTCGCTGTTTTTCTCCGTGAGTGTCCCCGCCGATCCCCGCAGCCGGCTTTGACCGTCATCACGCCGTCGCCTTCACGATAAGAGACGCGGACCGCAAAGGCGGCGCTACCTCGCCGGAGATAGTGATAGATGTCCTAGGTTATAATATTCCGGGCGAATGGACGGCCCAGGTACTCCGTTGATCCAACCAAGAAATGCCGCGTTACATAGGAGCATCAAGGAGCTATACGACAACGCTGTGCGGGAGTTCAAAGACGCCGACAACGATTTCAATTCACAGACATTTCTCGAAAAGTTTCCGAATTTCAGCTACATCGGGATGTTCAGGCATTCCGAAGAGGACAATAGGGCCGCTGAGGAAATCGTGCGTGCAGCTTTCGCAAGCGAATTCGAGACGCGGACGGATGAATCGCTCAAGGTGTACTTTTCAAATTCGGTCGGTTCAACGCGGGAAGACAACTTTTGCGAGATGGTGGACGACTTCCTCAACTATGTAATTCCCCGAACGGCTGGGCTCCCCGAGGCCGACAGGATTTTCGACGAGCAATTCGACGCCTTCGAACAATCTCTTTACTTGGACAGCTTCTCGTTCACGGTATGTTCGCTGCTGAAGAACACGTCAGACCACAGTGGGTCGGCGCGGGACACGTCCGGAGTGAAACTCACCTATTATTCGCCGCTGCCCGGTAAGGCGGTCGTGAACGTGGCACCTCTTCGCCATCGAGTCGTTTCCTACTACGAGATCACGCATGCAGCACACCTTCGAGAGAACGGCAATCCACCTGGGTTGCCCTTTCTCCTTGTGATGGAGTTCACTGAGAAGGTCAAGAAAGACGAAAAGGCCGTGAAGCGGATTTACGAACGAGTGCAGGAGATCACTAACAAGGTGGTCTTCGCACTCCGGCTCGTGACCCATGCGGCGGTCTACTCGCACTATCGGGGTCGTCGCATACCGGGAGGCATGGCTGGTCACCGCTTTTTTATGATGGACTACCCAAACGAGGTCATTGAATATTCTCCTCAGTCCGGTTCGCTTGATACCAGCGGCGAACTTTTGAGACGGCTGATGCCGGAGGTCCTGGCGTGCCCTTATGACCGGATGGCCGTCGTCGACCACAAAATTGAGGACGCGCTGCGGAGGATGGGGCGAGCCAATATTCATCGCGATCGTGAGACCCAGCTAGCAGCGGAAATTGATCTCTTGCTTGACTACATGCAGGCGCTGGAAAGCATGGTACCCGCCAGCGGCAGCTACAATATCTCGCTTCACGCATCTGTTTTACTGAAGGCGTGTAAGCCGAGAGCCTCGATCAATGCGAGCGAAATCTTCGATTTCCTCAGAACAATGTATGCGATTCGTAATGATGTCATGCACGGCAAGCTCAAGAAGGTTCTGGATGGAGTTGCCAACGCGAAATTCGCGCTCAACACCCACCAGTTGCGGATGTACGTTTACGATCTCGCGATGCTGCACGTGATGAATGAAGACCTAGGCAGCCTTGCGCATAAACTGGCGCTCGGAGAAAGCGTACAGCTAAGGACGATTTATTACTGACTCCAGCGCGGCAGCGCGTGGCCGCTGGTTGGCTTCGTCTGCGGCCTTTCCCTTGGGCATTAACCGATATATTAATGCCCGGGAACGTTGTTGCCATGTTAAGAGCCGCGGAGGAAGCTGAACTACGTTACCTCCGCGCTTGAGTGGGCCACCCGCCACCCGGCTTGCACCGCTACCAGAATGTGGGGATAATGCAGCAGAAGGAGAATCCCGTGAGCACTGGCAACGCCATCGTCGTGAAGTATTGGGTTTCGACAGACCACCTTCCCCTCGACGACCTCAAAGGAATTGAGGAATTCCGCGATGAACTCGCTTCTGCATACGTTTCGGTAGTCAGCGGAAGAGCAGCAGGGGCCGGTGGAATCACACATCTGTTGGTTGAACTAACCTCCACATTCTCCTTGTCTCACCTTGCACAGTTAATATTAGACGGAGTTGCATTCGACCTCATAAAGAACGGGGCCGAAGCTTTTGTCTTGCGTCCATTCATCGCTGCTTACAGGCGCCTTCAGGAGTGTAATAAGGATAGCTTCGTTGACATCGGAGAGCTAAAGATCCAATTCCGTGACTCGCTATTAATCTTGCACGAGATTTCAAGTAATACGCTAGCTTCCCAACTCGAAAATATCCTCGCAACTCTTGCGCGCTCGTATGACAGATTCCTCTTAAAGCAAGGCGAGGCCCCCTACACGATTGAGATTCCCGTGTTTGAGGACCCAGAAGAGGATCGTCCGTGCAGGTTTCGCGTAATTGGAGACATCGATGAAACCATTCGAAGCCGTGGTCCCGAGGACTATGTGGGGTTTTGGGGACTGGAATACGATCACGCTGGGTTAAGGGTGTTCGATGTACAGCGGCAGCTTTTGCTAGATGAACAGTTCAATACACTGGACCGTCACTGGGCGGAGATGACGAGACGTGCCGAAATCAAGTTCGCGATCGAGCGCCAAAGAGCCGAACGCTAAATGGGTGGGCCACCCGTCCATCCTTCCGAACTGCTATCGAACCAGAAGAGAGTTCCACTTGCGGAGTTTGCAGGTTACGCCGGTGGTGCATACATTGCGGTTTATGTATGCGACCCGAGCCTCGCGCAACCAGCTATCGAGGTGACAGACATAAGAAGCGATGTCTGCGCCACCCAGACTTTGGTTGAGTCCCACGCAAACCCGGTCACCTTGACGGTAAGTCGGCAAACCGTAGATGTGGTGCCCACGCCCGCCCGTCCCTCCCGAGTGGCGGCACACGGAAACTGCTCGGAGCGCCGGTCCGCTCAGGCGCTGGACTGTTCACGGGGTGTCGGGGTTCTGGGAGGGAACGATCTCGCTGAGGCGCTTGAGGTCGAGGACCATTTCGCCCCGCGCGTCCGCCTCGAAAGCGGGGACGAAGCGGGCTCCCCAGAGCACCTCTTCGTAGCGGTAGGAGTGGCGCACGTGGACCGTTTGGAAGAACGTATCGTCGTAAGCCTTAATCAGGATCAGAACCTCGGCCTGCTGCCCTGCAGGTCGATCCCATCGAGAAGAAGCCGCTCAACCAGTTCCTGCCCGGCACGAAGATTTTTCCCCTTGGCACTGCCGGGTGATCACCGCTAAGCGTCCCATCACCGGCACATTGTCGAGTCGAAGCCAAAGCACACTGCCGTCCGTTGCCCCTGCGGGTATCGTGTGTTTCTCCAGATCGGCCCGCTGCTCGTCGCGGCGGCTCCTCAGTTTAGGGGTGTGCGCATCGTGATGTTGGTACCGGTCGGCGAACAAGAAGGCTGAAATCTAATCGTTGACCTCGAGCTTGACACCTGTTCTGATCTGCGAAAGCGCGGCCTGGATCTGGGACCTGAGCTGCGCATCGTCGCTGTTCAGGTGGGAGGTAAGTTTGTTGATAGCATCGGTCGTCCCGATGCTTGCCAGCCCCGCAACGGCAAACCCCTTTACGCCCCGATCTCCTTTTGCTAACACCCTGTCCAAATAAGGCACAGCCACGGGGTCCTGGACGTATCTCAAAGCGAGCGCTGCGGCTCGAGCCACCTGATAGTCCGCCTCAGTTGCCCTCTTCGCCAGGCGTTCACACGCATCGGCGAGGCGCTTCTCATCCCTGCCCAAAACCTTTAACCTCATCCTTTCCCATGGCGTGGGTCCCAATTCGAGGCCGGAGTGAGTTCGTATCGGCGTCGCTAGCTTGACCGCAATCCAGTAATCACCCGGCTTAGTAATCTGGTAGAGCTCGTTCAGCAGAATTTGTTGGTCGAAAGCTTGGGCGGGCTCTATCATGATCAGGCCCGAAAGCCCAAGCCCCCCACGCGAGTAAGGTTGTGGGTTCACAGTTGATGCGTCCGGCTGGGTGACCGAGAACCGGAAGCCTTCCTTGCGGTCAAAACCAAGGTCGAGGCGGATCGCTTCGGAAAGCCCGTTGCGGACCGAAAAATTGACGTAGATGGGCTCATGCAGGCTCACGGTCGATTCTTGGAGCGTAAAAGATACCGGGACAAGGTCTGTGCCCTTGGCGACCGGGGCCAGTGAACAAGCCAACAAAGCCACGGCCACGCTGCAATACGGTGCCTTTCTCCACCCCTGGGCTTGAGCGATGCTCATGATCCTTCCCTCCTACAATTCCGGCTGTTAAACCGGTTCTGCCCTATGGGTCCTACATTCACCTCACTGCGCGCAGTAGACGCCCACTAGACATGAGGCGGACGCTCCACTCTTAGTGATGGTGTATTTAAAGGTTCCATCGGAGTTCTGGGTCACAGATCTGACGATTGAGATTGGCCCGGCCACCCTAACCGGGTTTCCGTTGTTGACGGCAGTGCATGTATAGGCATAGTACTGCGTTGCCGTGAAGCTGGCAGTTCCGTATGGCGCAACCATCGTACCAGGCCGATAGCTGTCGATTAGTGGAACCTGCGTGGCCGACTGCGAAATATCTACGGTCGGGTTCGTCGAGCTCGCACTCCAGGGGGGCCTTGGCCAAATGTATGGGTTTCCGTTAGGGTAGTAAACTTGCTCCCCGATCTTACAACTGCACTGGGATAGATCTGAAAGTACTCCGGTGCTCGAACCCCAGCTGTAACTGAACACCAAGTTTCCGTTGCCGTTTGCAGATGAGCCGCTCTGCGTGAAGTTAACCGGTACTGCGCAAACCACGCTGCACGACGCGCTGCCGGTTGCCTGCGTGTAAAAGCCGCAGATGCAAGCGCCCCCATAGACGTCCCACTCCCCGCATTCGCCTGGCCCGTTCTGTGCCTTGGCCAAGGCTGAGCCAACGCCCATGGCCGTCAGAAGACCTTTATGGTTGGTGTTGTTCAGCGTGAAAACACCCGTGTTGCTGGAACTCCAAGCCATAACGGCGGTGATGTCGTAGTAGTACGCGCTGCCCCCACAAGGCGGCGCGAACCACGCCTCGGCGTATAGCTGGTCGGTGCTCGTGACGTACACGGGGCAGGCGGTCCCGGGCGCGACGGTGGTCCCGCTGTACTGGCCGGCACACTGGCAAAAGCACCAGTCGTAGCTCGAAGCCACTCCGCCGTGCCGGGTCACCACCGCCAGCCGGCCCATCGCCGGATTGAACAGGCGAGCCTTGCTCAGGACGAGCCCGGAGAATCCCCGAGGGACGAAGCCCTGGAAGAAGCCTCAGGGCTTTGTCCGGCTTCAGATTTTGCGCGGGCCGTCCGCGGCGTCAAGGGTCTGCGATGAGCGGCCCGACCCAGAAGGTCGGGCCGCCCTTGACCTCGGGCGCGGCACACTACGCACGAGTGTCCCTTGACAAAGCCACCGTTATAGATGCGCTACCCGCTCCTCCAATCGGCAAATGCCCACGGTTGCCAAGACCCGAGCGGAGGCTGCCCATTGCCGCTGCACGAACCGGCACACATCCGAAAGCCGATGTCTGCGCCATCCCCCAGATGTGTGGTCTTGGCCAGCGGGCTGGGCGCGCTTGAAAATGGAGTAGTCATCTGAGGCAACAGCGCCCTGTGGGACTGCCCCACCAGCCCGGCGGAAAAATAGTCAGCCATGACACGAGCGAGAGGTGGCTCCGCGCACCGGGCGTGAAAGCGACCGCCCTTCTCGCGTCGCTTCTCGATTCGTTAGCGGTGACCGTAGGCATGCCATGTCAGCGACGGAGGTTTTCCTCGGTTTTTTGGACGTGCTCCTTCCAGTCTGGTGGGAGCGTCGTCAGTAAGCGCCACGTGTTAAGCGCACCCCGGCCAGCCGCAGCTCTGGCCTCGTACGAACACTCCCAGCCGACGGGTGCTTCGACCCCCGCATTCGCGTCCGACGCTTCTGTAACCGCGTTGAGGATCTGGCGAACGGTAACATTCCTCAGGTGCAACGTTATCTCGGGTCCAATCGCCACTGCGCCGACGTAAAGGTCAATATGCTGCCCCGAACCGGATGTTTTGCTGGCCGCGAGCCGCTGGTAAAGTTCCGGTATGAATCTCTCTGGCCACGATAGAATGACTCCGGCCCTCTGAGACACAACGTCGAACCGAGGGACAAGCATGTTGAGCAGGTCGTTCGGATCCCCCTTGGCTGTAGCTGGATAAATGTTAACGAGGTGGTCCGATATGACCTCGACCCTGTAGCCCGGCACCTCATTAAAGATTTGCCGCAGCGCATCCCCGAGCGCGGTGCCGGGTTCGATCCCAAGGTTCACAGTGGGTTCCTTTCTGTCGACCGTCTGGATTTCGATCCCGAAGAGGACATATCCGCCACGTATCGCCCCCCCTAGCTGCTGAAGGGCTAATGTAAGAGGAACGCGGTCACCGGATAACCTTAGGGCAACCCTGAGAGTTTCAAAGGCGTGCCCCTGCTCAGCCTTGACCCTTGGCAAGGGGGAAACACATGTAAGCAGTAGCATACACGCCGGAACAATTTTCCCACTGACCACGTTTAGCCTCCTCGCAAACCCAACTCCGTCATGGGACGGTAGGACCTTTACGATTCCATCCCGTTATTGATAGGGCCCGTTGTTCGTAATCGTCGGCCCCGAGGGATAGTAATCCAGGGTGTTGCTTCGCACGTATATTCCTCCCACCGCTAAATCCTGGCTCGCGTTGATGTGTAGGTTTGACGGCAGGGTGGCATTGCTGATCAGGGAGAGGTCATCTAGGATCTGGCTGTTTGCATTGGTTGCACCGTTGCCTTGGTGGAGAGTAACCGTGGTTCCTGACGGGGTAACACTGTTTATGGTAACTAGCTCAAGTGTCGTCATGCCATAAAATCCGGACGGGACCTGCTGACCACTGGGGTTGCTAAAGAGGTTGTAGTATGCATAGGCATCATAGCCATACTGTGAAGGTCCATTCAACAAGATAACCTGCGTGCTTCCCGACTGTTGGAGGAACTTGAAGATGCGCACGGTGATTGCCCGCGTGGCGGGCGTTGCCGGCTGCCCGTTGTACGTATAGTTCACAGTAAGTGTCGTATCTAACAACGCCGTGCTCGGGCTTGTGCCGGTCAGGGTCACAAGGGACGCCGATGGATTGTTGAAGGAGACTCGGCTGGGGCTGGCGCTCCACGAGTACTGACCTCCCCCGGGATTCCCCTGAGCCTGCTCAAGGTTGTACTGCGTGACCGTGGCGTCGGTACTTTCGAATGCGAAGTTATTACCTCCCACGATTTGCACGGTGGGCTTGACGCTGCACGAGGTGCTGCCGCCGGTCTGCGTGTTAGAACTGCACTGGCAGACCCCTCCCATCATATACCACGCGTTGCATTCCGTCGGCCCTTGGGCGCTCGCAAGAGCTGAGCCCACACCCACAGCTTTCAGGAGGCCTATCGGAGCAGTGTTGTTCAGCGTGAAAACACTGGTGTTGGTCGAACTCCAAGACGAACTACCGGTCATGTTGTAGTAATACTGGCTGCCCCCGCAAGCCGGTATGAACGCCGCCGTGGAGTTTACTTGGTCCCCGACCCCTACGCTGATGGGGCAGGAGGTTCCCGGTGCGACGGTGGTGTATTCGTACTGGCCGGGACACGCGCACATGCAACAGTCATAGCTCGACGCCACTCCGCCATGCCGGGTGATCGCCGCCACCCGGCCCATCACCGGCACGTTATCGAGTCGCAGCCAGAGCACGCTGCCGTCGGTGGCCCCGGCGTGAATCGTGTGCTTCATGAAGTCCGTCTCCTGCGCGTCCCGCAGCTTGCGCAGGTCGATCATGCGTGTCTCGTGCGGAAGCAGTTCCAGGCTGTCCAGAAAATAGGTTTGCCCGTCCGCCCACACCCGGTAGCCGATGCGCGCCGGCTTGTCTCCCATGTTGGCAAGAAAGGCGTAGCTTTCCGTATCGGGGTCAAGATGCCAGGGATTGGCGCCCGAGCCGGCCCAGCCGTCGCCTTCGTTTCTCATCCGGCTGTCAATGACCAGATCGTTCTTTTGTTCGATGCTCGATATCTCGCCGATGACGGACCCGGGAGGCCCGCTATACTGGACCCGAATCGAGCAGAAGGGCTGGGAAAGCAGGCCGAACGCTGAGTTCAGCAAGACGTCCCGGGTAGCCAGGACCGCGACCGGAAACCGCGCAAGGGCTGTTGGCGCTGGGCCGTCTTGGCTAATCGGCTCGTCCTATTTCCGTTCCCGGCCAGATTGTGGAGGCCAATTCTCGCGGAGCAGCGTTCCGATGAATCCGCTCCAATTATCCTGAGGGGCATTGTACTCGATGACGTACCAAAGGCCTTTGGGGGGGAGCCGGTCCAGATACATGGGCGGCACCAGAATCACCCATGCGGCATTGTTGTGCTCACTGACCAAGCGATCCAGCACTTGGCGCACGGTGACATTCCGCAGTTTGAGTGGTCCGATCTGATTTTCAATTCTCCCACCCGAAATACTCCCGACTGTTCCCTTGGCCCCTGATGTGGGCTTGGGTGGATGTAACTGGCGTTCGAGTTGTGCGCGCACCATCACAGTAGCCGCAGTGAAAAGGACCGTTCTTTCCGGAACCGAGAAATCTCGGAGCACCACGTCCAGAAGATTGCGGTCACCCGAGGGCATGCCAGGATGCCCAATATGTATTACTCCGTTTTCGCTGCGCCAAGTGTAACCCCTTCGCTGATTCAAGATGGCGTTGACGACGGCCCCCACAGAGGTACCATGAAGATGAACGCTAATCGGCTTGTCGAGATCGCTTGGGTCCAGGTACTCTATGCCCAGTGGGATGTGCTCTTGCCGCCCTAGCTGCAAAAGGGCGTCAAGCATGCCAAGCCCGTCAACGTCAAACACGCGAACGTGCTTCTCCGCAGTTCCGGTCGGCTGGTCCGACTCTTGCGCCTGCTGCACGGAGTGGAGTTTCGGGCAGGGAAACAGAAGCACGATCAGGCAAAAAACTGAGGTTCTGATAATCATTTGGCGCATGGCTAGTACCCATCCACGGTAATGGAGTTGCATTTGTAAATCACAAGGTTAACGTGTCCCAACTGCGTGGCGTTAGCTGTCCAGGACTGATTGACGTTCGATTGCCCGGTGCTCGCTGGGCAAGCTGTCGAACACACGTAGTAGTGATCCGGCCATCTGCCTGCCGAGTCCGTTCCCGCCGACCCGGTTGTCCCAGACCCTATGCCGAGGGCATTGGGCGTGCTTGGAGTGAGCTGGTCGGCTACTGTGACACCCGACCTCTGAATTGACTGACCGGCACTGTCCCGAAGTTCCAAAGTGACCCAACGCTCGTAGCCAGCCGACCCGGCAGGCCCGCCGAGGCTAGCACACTGGGCTTGCGTCAGAGCTGCCGCGCTAATTTGGCTAATGAATGTCGCAGAGTAAGGGACTTGCACGTAGAAGTTGACGCTATTGCTGGTCCCCTGAGCCGTGGTGACCGTGACGGAGTGGTTGCCGCTAGGGGCGTTGCTCGCCACCGCAAAGCTCGCCTGGACCTGCGTATCCGTGAAAGAACCCCTGGTCACAGTTACACCGCTTCCGGCATTCACGGTGGGATTGGTTCCGAACCCCTTGCCGTTTATTGTGACGCTCGTTGTCACCCCAATCAGCCCCCGCGTCGGGGACATGCTTGTTACGCTGGGCTTCACGTTGGCTGTGTCGCTGCCGAGGTCGATCACCTGCCAGGAATTGCAGGGGCACCCATACGAAGGCGAGTAGGCGTAGTCTTGATATGTCGCCCGGATTGTGGTCGTCCCCCCGCTTACGCCCGTCACCAGGCCTTTAGCCGCCAAATTGTTCACTGTCGCAACACCCGGGTTATCGGAGGACCAATTCATCGTCCCAGCGATCGTTTCGTCGTACCAGTAGTAGTTGGTTCCGCATTGGACGTACTGGGCAGAGGCGTGTACCTGCAGCGCCTGCTGAGGAGTGACATTGACCGGGGACGGGGTCAATTGCAGAGGATAGCTCGTCAAGCTCATGGGGCACGAGCAGGGGTCGCAAGAGTAGCTGCTGGCTAGGGCTTTACGACGTTGCAGGACGACTAGCCGCCCCATCACCGGCACGTTATCGATTCGACCCCACAGGGCACTGCCGTCCGTGGCGTTGGCGGGAATCTTGTTGCCGAGGAAGTCCGGCTTTTGGGCGTCGCGCAGCTTGCGCAGATCAATCGCCCGCGTCTCGTGCGGCATTAGTTTCAGGTCGGTGATGTGGTAAACCACCCCGCCTGCCGACACCTGGAATCCGATGCGCGCCTCTTGGTCGCTCATGTTAGTCAGGAAGAGAATGGATTCTGTTTCCTCATCCAGGTGCCAGGGATGGCCGCCGGAGCCGGCCCAACCGTCGCCTTCGTTTCTCATCCGGCTGTCAATGACCATATCATTCTTTTGTTCGATGCTCGATATCTCGCCGATGACGGACCCGGGGGGCCCGCTGTACTGGACCCGAATCGAGCAGAAGGGCAGGGGCAGCGGTAGGAGGCCAAAGGCAGAGTCCAGAGCTAGATCCGAGGTGGAGTAAGACTCCAGCGCGAGCGGGACAAGGTCAACCCGTTGCGTCTCCTTTTCGCCCGGGTATTCCACGGTGACCTTGACACTCTGCGGCGCGCCCGTCAGGTTCCGAACCACGACATGGGGAATAAACACGCCCGTCCCCGCGTAAGGCGAGTCCTTGCTCGGCATGCCGATGGGGACACCGCTCGCATGAAGCGCACTGGCCCACTGCGCGGAGGGATCAGGGAAGTTCAAAGTCGTGGAAAATCCCGTGGCGGAGTCGGTGATCCTGCCTTGCGCGATGAGCGACGGCCGCGGCCCACGCTGAATGATCGTGATGCCCCCTTCCGGCGCCTGCGCGGGACTGACCTTCAAACCACCAAGCAGTTGGGTGACCGACACGACCTTCGTCTCGTGGGGAGCAAAGGCGAGCGGATCAGCCGAGTGGCGCTCGTTTTGGAAGTCGAGAAAGAGGTCGGCCGTCACCGGCTCGCCGGATGTATTCGACACGCTAACCCTGGCTTCGCGGCCGCTGCCCAGCCCCCACCAGACCGCGTTAAGTGCGGGCGGCAGTAAGCCCACGCCGGGACTATTGTCGACCACGTCGGATTCGAAGATCAAGCTGCGCGCGGGGTTGCTCGTCGTCAATTGCCCGAGCAAGGGCATGACCGCACCATTGAAGTATATCGAGATGCTGCCTTCGCCGAACTCGCCCGTCAGGTCGGCGGAGAGACTGGTGAGTAGCGCTCGCAAGTCCACGGTGAGCTTGGCGCGCGGCTGGATAGTCATGGTGGGCGCGAGCAAGGTTTGACCCGAGCGGCTGTGAATCGCCATGACGAAATCCAGGGGCTTCACGGAACTGCTAACCAGCAGAACCGTAGAGCTGAACCCGTCGCGGAATGAGTAGTAGGGGAAATCGATCTCGCGCGGTGCGGTCTCGTCCGGCTGGCCGCTTTGGCCGGTCTGCGCGCGCGAGAGGCTGGGTCGCTGATGGACAAGAGAGCTTGCCATCAGGATGACAAGAAAGATAAGGAGGAAGAGTCGCGCAGCCTTCATGGGGTCCTCCGTCAGCGTGTAGTTGAAGCAATGCTGGCCGATACACTAGTATTGCCTGCGCGACGTGTCAAGACAAATGTTTACTATTGAGGATAGGGATGACTGTGGCAATATGTCCCTTGCGGCCCGTTCACGGGGGTGATTCCCACCTCGGCTTCCACCTGCGGCACGCCAAGCGGACGAGCGTGCCCTGACGACGACTCGGCGGCACGCACGGGAAAACCCTGTAGGGCAGGGCTAGCCCTCTAGCTGTGCCGCACCTCCACGGCGACGCATTCGTGGGCGGCGCGGCAAGGCAGGATCCGCACCATTTTGTTAGCGGCGTGATAAAGACCCGCGCCGCTCCGCAACCCGCAGGTCGGAGAGCGGGACCTGCGCCACGCCCTACGGCGTTGTGTTCAACCAGACGGCCATCTTCCCCAGTCCGCGATTGCCCCAGATGCAGTAAGGAACGGCAGTGATCGGAACCGGCTGGGTAGTTGCCGGATGAACCGGCTGGTAGAGCACATCTTTCCAATCATCGAGCGGGCGCAAGAGTCCCTGACCCTTGATGACCGTTATGCCGCCCAGAAGCCCAGGCGCGTATTGGCTTTCAAGCTGCGCTCCCAGCGGCAGGATGATCTGTTCCACCGGCGCCTCCTGATCCGCCTGCTCTAGGCAATAGAATAGCGGCCCACGCCGAAGCGCGGTCTTGCCATGGTCGTAGAGAACTTGAGGATTGGCTTCGATCCGCTGGATATCCATGGGCAGAGTCAGGTCGATCGTGTCCCCATTCGACCAGGACCGACGGATTTCAGCGTAACCGTTAACGACGTGAGGAGAGAATTTCTCTCCATTGACCTGGAAATCCGCACTGGGAGCCCATCCCGGAATGCGCACGCGGATGGCGAAATCCTGTGGAGCTTCCACGCCCACGGTGAACTTGATCTTCCCGTCCCACGGGTAGTTGCCGGACTGCCGCAGAGTGACCTTCTTGCCCGCGACGTTCGCATTCACTTGACCGGCGATGAAGAGATTCACCCACAAGCCATCTGGTGACTCGCTGTAGATGTAACGACCGAGAGCCGGCACAAACCGGGCGATCGTGGTTGGACAGCAGGGCACGCCGAACCAGGGGTCGCGCTTGAAGTCGCCCCGGCTCGCCAGTGGGGTCACATAGCAGAAGGTGTCTCCCGTTAAGGAAACGCCCGCCGCCAGCGCGTT
>Ga0187886_1002644_pt1 | contig 14127 bp, 8 predicted proteins | sample June2016WEW_20_1_FD_133001 | JGI IMG/M metagenome (GOLD analysis project Ga0187886, IMG submission 133001) | Peatland microbial communities from SPRUCE experiment site at the Marcell Experimental Forest, Minnesota, USA - June2016WEW_20_150 | ecosystem: Environmental > Terrestrial > Soil >... | reverse complement strand
GCCATCTCGCGCTGGCAGATGGCGCAGGCTTCGCCCAGGCCCACGATGCCGGTAACATTGAGCGTGCCGGAGCGCATGCCGCGCTCGTGCCCGCCGCCATCCATCTGCGCGGTGAGTTGCACGCGCGGGTCCTTGCGCCGCACGTAGAGCGCGCCGATGCCCTTGGGCCCGTACATTTTGTGCGCGCTGATGGACATCAGGTCGATGTTGTCTTCGTCCACGTTGATGGGGACTTTGCCAACGGCCTGCGTCGCGTCCGTGTGGAACAGCACGCCGCGCTCGCGCGCGATTCTGCCGATGTCGCGGATGGGCTGGATGACGCCGATTTCGTTGTTGGCGTACATGACGCTGATGAGGACGGTCTTGTCGGTGATGGCGCGGGCGAGTTCGTCCAGGTCGATGAGGCCGTCGCGCCCCACGCCCAGGAAGGTGACCTCGCAGCCGTGCTTCCGCAGCTTCTTGCCGGCGTCGAGCACGGCCTTGTGCTCGGTAGTCAGGGTGATAATGTGATTGCCGCGCTCGGCGTACATCTCGGCCACGCCCTTGAGGGCCAGGTTGTCGGACTCGGTGGCGCCGCTGGTGAAGACGATCCCCTTCGGCGTGGCGCCGATGAGCTCGGCGATCTGCTGGCGCGCCCGCTCCACCGCCTGCTCGGCATCCCAGCCGTAGGAGTGGTTGCGGCTGGCCGCGTTGCCGAACTTCTCAGTGAAGTAGGGCAGCATGGCCTCCAGCACGCGCGGATCCACCGGCGTGGTGGCGTGGTAGTCCATGTAGATCGTCTTCTTCATAGTTTTTCGATGACGGTCAGTCCCGCGCCAGCCGCACGGCCGCGCGCCCGCGGCGCGGAAGCCGCCGGCCCTGAAAGAATGGAACGCTCTCGCGGAGGTTCCTGGACAGGCTGCTGCTCGACCGCGGAGCGCTCCGCCTCGTCCGCCATATCCGCGATGGTGATGTCGCCGAGCAGACCGAGCAGGCTTTCGTGGATCTTCCTCAGCGGCTCGCGCACGCCGCAATGGCTGGACTGGCCGCACTCTCCCTGCCGGGTGAAGCAGGAGGTGAGCAGAACCGGCCCGTCTATGGCGCGGATAGCCTCCAGTGCGCTGATGCTCTTGGCATCCCGCGCCAGCTTGTAACCACCCCGGGTGCCATAGGCGGCGGTGAGCAGCCCGCCGCGCGCCAGCTTCTGAAGGACCTTGGCCAGCAGCGGCATCGGAATCCCGTAGCAGGCGGCAATCTCCTTGGCGCTGGCGCCATCGTGGTGGAGCGCCAGGTGGCGCAGGGCGATCAACCCGTAGTCAGCCTTCTTGGTGAGCTTCAGCATATGGGACCAAACGAGTCCGCAATCCAATTTACACCTGTCGGCGCTTCGTGTCAAGTCTGCAACTGTTGTGTTGTCAGTGCGTTACGAGCTACCTTTCGGCGGACGGACCGTTTGGGTCGCATATTCGCGCCGATGGCCGAAATGGCTTCGTTTTGTAAATTCGCATCCGCAGCCCAGCGCGCCCCCCGACTTTCCGCCGGCGTTCTCTGATCTAAGGATACACCGCCGATGCAAGTGGGCCTGGCTTACCGGGGGGCCAGGGTGCGGGACATCGCATGAGGCAAGAGGGGGGATGGGCGGAAGCTTGCGCGTTTGTCGTTCCCTATTCCCGGGCCGCGTTTGCCTGGTCTCTCCCTGCGGAACTAACGCGCCGGAGAGGCCAGTAATCCCGAGGCACCGATCGCATCATGGCCCAGTGAACGTTGGGAGGGATCAGACATGGAACCGCTATCGGGTTGGAGCGGGCGTTGATGCCGAGTTGATGGGGGTACGGTGGGGCGGGCTGACAATTGCACCAGCATCAGCCGCCAGGGTCAGTGTCCGAGCCTCCGGCTGACCGCAGCCTCTGAATCCCAGCTGGCCCCCTCCTGATCATAGGTCTCCGCGATGCTCTCAACCACGCTGGCGACGTACGGGTATTCGAACGCGAGTTTTCGCGAGCAGCTTCTGTATTTTTCTGCCAAGGCACGTTCCTGGCCTCCCCCCTCCCCGCGCCAGTGAGCGCCGCGCGAATTATAGACACCCATGTGTACGCCCTTGCCGATATCGTTGGTGCCGCATTCCTCGAGAACGTTTCGGACCTCTAGACACGGCCAAATCCCATCCTCGCCGACGATCGGGGCAGATAGGATCTGCCCGATGTATTGGTCGCCAACCTCGGCGCGTCCGTGTCTTGCGCAGAGCGACTGGGCCTCCTTGACCCAGGCGCGCAGCTTATCCTCGTCGATCTTGCCGGCATCGTCCGTTCCCGGAATGCGCTTGATGTTCTGCAGAAGTCGATACGTTGCCGTTGCAACCGCCGAGCTGTTTTCGGCGTCTTTGGTTTTCCATTCCGGCGGGTCCTCTCCGCCGTCTCTGCGGCGACAGGTCAGCGCGAGCGCCTGAACAAATAGCGCGGGCGACTTGCCCACCTGCTTTTCAAGGTTCGGTATGCGACGAGGCGTATGCTCAAGGGCCGTGACAAATAGGAACTCGAGGCTCGCCATCTCCTCTTCACTGACGCCGACGCGCTTCTGCAACGCATCAAGGGCTTCAGAAATGTCGTAGGCACTCATCTGATATGTTCCAGATGCTTCGGAGCCGCTGGTTCCGACTTCTCGAAGCAACCGTTTCAAACGTGAAGTTTCGAGTTCTTTGAAGGCAAACTGCACGGTGAGAAACGCCGCTCGGGGTCGACGCGCCTCAAGGAGGCGATCGATTGCCTCATTCAGGTCAGGCGAATCTTGCCTGAGCCAGTTGGGAATTACCTCGCGCCAATACCGCTCGCGAATTGCCTCTCCCTGCGCGTCAACTTGCTCCCAGGTGTCGTGCTGGAAGGGAGAGCATTCGAGCAACCGGCAGATCAAAGACGGAGGCAAAATCTTGGTCAGTTGCTGCATCATCTCCAGCCGAACAGCAGCATCAATCTGGTGAAGGAATCCTCGCACCGTTTCATCAAGCTTGGCCGACAGGTCCTGGTTTTCGACTCTCAGGCACTGTTCGATAAATGCGGCACCGCTTCCGGAGGGAACCACGTCTTCAGCGAGGTGCCATCCAACCGTCCACGCAGCCCCGCTTTGCAAGACCAGCGTTTGGATACCATCGAAGCCCCGGGCGTTCCATATCTCCGTGAGCGCGGCAATGCGCGAATGGCGGACTTTTTCCTCCCTCTTCCGGTAGTCAAAGTCGCCGTCTTCTAGCTCATCGAAGGATTCCTCAACCCACTGCTTCTCGAAAAGCCACAGGTGTTTTGTCACCACATCCGTTGGTAGCAGAAGGTCGTAGGCTTTGCGGGCACGGTCTTTGGTTTCGCCTGTCACACCGCGCTTGGCGCTGCTCCTCAGGAACGCGAAGCGGCGAATCCGCTCGCGCAGTGTCGCCTTACGGTGCTCATCTGCTTCCGTCGTCGCCCACTTTTCGACGAGGTTCCAGATGGCTTCCTGATCCTCCTCAGGCAGTCCTTCCAGGTTTGCGACGAGGTCGCCTAGAGTTGCCTCGTCGTGGGATGACCATGCCACCGCGAGATCAAGCGCCTTCCTGCGGAACTCGTAGATCTCTGCTCGTGATGTAAGGGGCTGCCCGGCTCCAGATGCATCGCTTCTCCATCTTGGCCGGTGACTGTAATCACCGATCTCATGTCCAGGCGCAAATTGAGCGAGGCAAATCTGCCAGCCTACGGCGGGGATTTTCTGAGTCAGGATTTCCAAGGCCTTTTTCCGGTCATCAAGAGGGGCCGCGGTCTGCGGCATCCACGCACGGAAGATTGCCTGCAAGCTGTGTTGCGGTTTATTGACCCAGTTATCGTCCAGTTTGCGCTCAGAGAGCTTGGCAAGGATCGAGCAAACCCGCGGAAGCTGGTCAGCCTTCCAGGCGAGATTTTCGAGAGCCCACAGCAGGCCGGTTCGGGGACAACTGCCGAAGACGCCGGTATTCGCCGGCTTCATCAGTGAGTGAACCTGCGGTTCGGCGGATTTAAGATCCTCCTCGATGATGCCAAGGAATTCTTGCGGAGCCGCCTCGGCGTACAGAGGCAGGTTGCCAGTTTGCGAAAGGAGTTTTTCGGGTGCCAGTGGCGTCAGCAAGCGGCGAATGAGCGCGTCAACTTCCGCACGGACGTTCATGCCCGTTCGCTTTTCAAACAGGGCGTTACCGTGGACAGCCAGAAGCACCAGCGTTTCGCAGATACCGTTCCGCAATGCGCCCGAGTGCTCGCGGGATTTTCCGTACAGATTTGCAAAGGCCCTCTTGTCCTCGGGCAGGTCCAGAGCCGGGTCTTTCTCCGACAGGACAACTTCCGCGGCGAGGATGAAGTCCTCCACATCTCTCCGCGTTACCGCACTCTGCACGGCGAAGAAGGCGTCGATTTTGGATGCAACTCCACGGAAGCTTCCGGCCGACCAAACAGGAGGATCATCGAACTTGAGGAGTTCCGTTACATCCTTTTCGATCTCGTCGCACGGCTTTCTGGCGAGGACGCGCATGATTTCGCAATCGCCCTTGGAGCGTGTCTGCCAGGCGCCGACGAGCATGATCGGGATCAGCCGGTTGACCGCGGCACTGTCCTGTGCCCATTCGGGCGTTCGGATGGCTGGCATCTTCGAGAGGCGGCGGCGGAGGATTGTGGGCGAGTGGCCACACTCACGGCCGAGGTCGTCGATCTTGAGATGGTCTTTGATTCCCATCGCTTCCAGAGCCTTCTTGAACGGTTCATAGGCGAGGAGGTCAAGAACGATCGTCGGTTCGGGATCGACGGTGTTTCTCGGCCGGACGATTATAGTGTGTCTGTTCTTGTATTCGCCTCCGAGCTCGCGCTCTGCGTCATCGGTAAAGACAACGGGAACGAAAGCCGGAGAGGCGGTTGTCAGTTTCCGCAGCGCTTGCCCCGACGAAAACACCAACAGGCGGTCCCTAAAGTTCTTGAACGCGGGGTCGTCCTGTTCAAACAGGCAATAGAGAAACGCCAACGTTTCGATCTTTGAATCACCGCAGATGATGAGCGGGGTGACAGACGGGTTGTCGATCCACACCTTGACCATACCCTTGAAGCGTTCTACCGACGGCGCGAAGAGTTCCTGCGACAACCCCGGATCGGTGACGGATGCCCAGGCATGCCACCGCTCGTCCAGCGAATAAAGGCCCTCGAAGAGAATCCCGATCTTTTCGGACAGCCACCGCTGAGCTTGCAGGGATTGCTCAAGCCATTGTTCAATGTCGCCAGCATCATAGGCCCTGACGGATTTCCAGTCGCCCAGGGCCTCCTTCTCCTTGCGCCATTTTTCCTTGCCGTTCCACTTGTGGGGAGTGGCAAAGACAAAATGCATCTCTGCCCGTTCCTTGGGCGGAATCGCCTTCACCCGCGCCGCGTAGTCCTTGTCGGCCTTTTTCTTGGGGATTTCGTTGCAACCGAATTCCCAGCCGGACTGTCCGACCGGTATCCAGGGAGTTGCGGCACCTGCTTCGACTCGGCCGTCCCAGCCCTTTTTCTCGGCTTGGTCGTAGCCGGGGAAATCAACCCGCGAGATGTCCAGTCCCGTCGAGTTGACCAGTTTTCGGAGAAGGACAGGAAGAAGCGACCGGGCTTCGAGATTGCCGTCGACCCACTGTTCGATGTTCGTGGCGGTGATCTTCAGAAAGGGCGGAACATACGCGCCGACAGCGATGTTCGGGGTTGCCGCGCGCTGTTGATGCTGATCGTAATCGGCCTGCAGCTTGAGTAGTTTCTGCGGGTCAGCGCCGAAAGCCTTTTCGAGCCGGGTGGCCATCTCTGGGGAAAGCGCCGCATTTCCGTTCAGGAGATTGGACAGAGCGGGACGGCCCACGCCCAGCAGTTTTGCAGCGTCCTTGACAGCCATCGTCGCCGGGATAATGTTTTGCCGGATGTAGAGGCCGGGATGGACAGGTGCGGTCATTGGATCATTCCTTATGTACTGTGTAGCGTAACACGCTACACGCAGCCTGTCAAGTTGGCCGTTCGGGACGCGATTGCGTTTCAGATGATGGTTTGATCCCCTTGTCCAATATTAGGAACAATAAGTCGGCTTGTGTCCGCCCATTTCCTGCTGACCCGCCGGACCACATCAGTCCCGTCAAACGCCGTTCCACGGTCGCGGCGGGCTGGACACGGCCAGTTGCGGCGAAGAGTCGTCTGCCAGGCGCGTGCGACGCAGCAATGCGGGGGTTGGCCAAACGTCGTTTTGGCGCCGGGCGCGGCGCGGAGATTCGGGTGAGCTGTCATTGACGGACGCATGCTGGACCTCACCTACCATGTGCCGGTGATCCTTCTCTTCTCTGCCCTGGTTCCGTCCGCCGCGGTTGCGGGCGGCCATGAGAACTTCGGGGTTGCGGTCCAGATGTCGGCGCAGGAAGTACGCGGAATCAGGGCCCTCGATTGACTGAGGCTAAAGGAGCACTGACGGCCTGTTTTCTGCGCGTTTTGCGTGTCATGACCGTCGTCTCTTGCGTGGGTAAGACGAGAGGCGGCGTAAGTTCAGGCCGGCGCACTGACAGCTCGGTCTCCCCCTGGTTCAGCGTTACGATGCTCGCTATCGCAAGCCGGTTGACATTGAACACGACGGGTCTATATAGACCGGACCGCCACAGTACTGCCGCGTTAGGGTAGTTCTTCTGCGAGTATTTGCCCCGGTCAGACGAACGAGCCAGATAGATCGACGTTGGCGTTTCTTCTATGATCTTGACCCGAACGGTGCATACTGGCTGTTGATTAAGGTCTGCCAGCAGTCCAACCGGGATGCTGTCCTTGTGAGATTCCAGAAAACAGACTCGAGAATCGGGCATTTGAGTGAGATCGCCCCCGCCCTTCTCGGCGGGGATATGGCAGTAAACCGTATGGGCAAAAGAGAATATGCTGAGGATAAGGATCGATCCAAGCAGGGCGACTCGGATCGCAACCCTGCCTAGTCGTTCACGAGCATCCATGTCTGGCATGGGCGCCATGAACCGGCGAACCAGGAACGCGACGAGTAGTACTAGGAAGCCATACCCATAACCGCCATCTGCCCACAGTGACGCAAGGCCGATCCCCCAAAGCGTGGCAGACCCAAGTCCAAGGGTGACGAATGCAAGCACAGCTCGCACGACATTCGCACGAGCAGAATAGGCTCTGTTTCCTAATATGGGCCGTAGCAGCGTCACCACCAGAATACATGCATAGAGCGAGTAGACGAGATAGACCCTCGCTGCGTAAAAGCCAGGATGCGAAAAAGCAATGATGCAGTAGGAGACCGCAAGCATAGTCCCGAAGACTACCATCGTTGTCCAATGCAGGCTCTCGGCCTGCTGCCCCGGTGCCCTCGCTGCGGGCGCTGGCGGATTAAACGTGTCGGTCAGAATTTCCCGCCAAGACCTGCGCGGCGCGTCCTGAACATAGGTTCGCTTCGCCAGCGTTAGCCCTAGGACTGCCGTCGCCAACGCCGTGGGCATGGCTAGGCATAACCCACCGACGTAGATGTATTTCAGCTTGAAAAAATCACCCCCGGTTTCCCGAATCCCATACCGATCGAGGTAAGTCATGACCACCAGGTAGCCTGTGGCATATGCCAATCCAAGACCGAGCACGACAATCTTCGCTGCTGACTCCACATGGGCCTTCGGGTCCCTGACGGCGGGGGCCAGGGGAGGATCGTCTTTGGGCAAGCCGGCGGGCTTCATCGCGGACTGCTGCTGCACAATAGCATCCGCACGGTCGGATGTTGCCATTTGAGACTACTCTATCGCAAAATTGCAAGCGGTGCAACGGCCCCAAACACGGGTCGTAGACACCACGTTCGCGCGCTCCATGGCATTCAGAGCGGTGGGCTACAGCTGAACTAGGGGTTAGGCGCCGTAGACCGAGTTCGGCTGGTAGTCACTCATTAAAGGGAGCAGTGCTGACACTGTCACGCGATAGACTCCGATCAGTCCCCTCTACGTCACATGGCCGCATAACGCCCGAACCGTAGAAGCGCTCGCGCAAAGTCCCGGAAGTCCCGTTCGAGGAAGTCTGGAGTCGGCGCGTAGCCGGCAGACGCATAGATCCCGCTAAACGCCGTTCCATTATCGTGGCGGCGGGATGGACACGGCCAGTTGCGGCGAAGAGTCGGCGGCCAGGCGCTTGAGACGCAGCAATGTGGGGGCCGGGCAGTTGCCCGACTCGGGTTAGGTCAGGTTAGGTCGCTTGGCGTGCCAGCCCCTGCTCGATTTCAGACATGTCGTCCGCGCTGAGTTTGAGCTCGGCGGCGCCGGCGATGCCGCTGGCTTGGCGGGCGCTGCGGAGGCCGACGATCGCCCCGGTAACAGCGGGATCCCGCAAAGTCCACGCGATGGCCACCTCACCGGGCGTCGCGTTGTGGCGCCGGCCGATGGCGCGCAGAGTTTCGACCAGGCGCAGATTGCGGGAGAGCAGTGGTTCCTGGAAGTTCGGGCTGCGCTTCCGCCAGTCGTCTTCGGGGAGTTTCGCGATCCGTTCCCGCGTCATGGCGCCGCTCAGCAGTCCGGAGGCCATGGGGGAGTAGACGATGACCCCGATCCGGCGCTCCAAACCGAATGGAAGAATCGAGGCCTCGATCCCGGTCGCCAGAAGGGAATATGGCGGCTGCAGCGAAGCGATGGGAGCTACCTTCAGGGCGCGCTCGATTTGCGGCGCATCGAAGTTCGAGACCCCGATGTGACGGATCTTCCCTTCGGCCTTGAGTTTCGCCAGCGCGCCGACCGCCTCTTCGATCGATCCGGGCGAGGCACTCTCCGGGCGGTCCTTCAAGGCCGGCCAATGGATTTGATAGAGGTCGATGGCGCCGACTCCCAGCCGCTTCAGGCTGGCCTCGGCTTCCCGCCGAATGGAGGCGGCTTGCAGGTTGTGCAAGATCCTTCCGGATTCATCCCACACCCGGCTGCACTTGGTGAAGACATAGGGCCGGCTGCGAAGCCCCTGGAGGGCCCGACCGACCACGGTCTCCGACCGGCCCAGCCCGTAGACGGCGGCGGTGTCGATCCAATTCATGCCGCAGTCCAGGCCGGCGTGGATCGCGGCAATGGATTCCTCGTCGTCCTGCGCACCCCAGCCGAATTCCCACTGTGCTCCGCCGATCGCCCACGTTCCAATCCCAATCGGCGAGATCTTCAAGTCACTCTGTCCCAGCGTTCGTAACGTCACGTTCGCGTCTCCTCAGTTAAATGCGGATTACCCCGCATCGCCGCAACAGGGTGGCAGGAGCTGATCTTGTTGAAAAGCAGGCTCACAGCCCCGCGTGGAACCGTCCGAATGCGTGGGCAAGCATTAGCGACATGATCAGGATGCCCGCCCCGAGGACGAGCACGTGCTGGGTCTTGCGCAGATTGAAGCTGCCGACACGACAGACGAGCAGGTAGCCGACGGCAAGGTTGAAGAGGCCCCATAGGACATTGACCATCGGGGAGGACAAGCCTACCCCGGGTGGTGATGCGAAGGGGCTCTGGAAGGCATGCCCCGAGATTCCATTGACGAGATGGGGCAGGGTGTTCGCGAGGAATGCGCCCCCGAAGAAGTACGCCACATAGTGGTACCAGCGCATTGTTGCTCCCTTCTGGCTGCCGAACCAATGGTAGCAGGCCGCAGGCAGCTTTCACCGATCAGCTATCAGCTTCCAGCTACCAGCTTTCAGCTACCAGCTACCAGCTAGCAGCTTCCGTGGATCAGTCCCAGCTCTTCACTTGCGGCCAGAATTCTTTCAGGGGCCACTTCAATCCGCGGCAGTAGAAGACGTCGAAGTGCTCGTAGGGCATGGAGTAGGGGTGATAGACGGTGGCAACCTTCTGCACGCTGGCATACAAGCGCTCCAGGTTCCGCTGGCGCCCCGCCATCACGATGACGCTTTCGCCGGTGTAGTTGCGCGGCCCCCACAGGAAGTAAGTCTGGTGCCCGCTGATGGCGGGGGGCAGGCCGTGTTTCGGACCGAACAAGTCGATGGCGCCGGCTTGCCCGTAGTTCTGGGTGAAGATCGCGGTCCTGGCGCGAATCTCCGGCGGCAGATTGTTGTAGACGCGGGCGACGGTGGCGACCATCTCCTCCCAGCCGAACTGGTCGGCGAAAAGCTGGGGCAGCGGGCCCAGTTTGTGAGTCTCGATCCTGGGCGGCTGGAGATGGAGCGCTTGCGTGTATCGGATGTACGTTTCGGGCGGCAGGATCGGAAGCGCGAGCGGCGCGAGCGCGGCAGTCATGGCGAGCATCAGAGCGGGATAGGCGAGCTTCAGCCACTGGAGCCACGGCCGGGCCAGCCAGCGCTCCCACATCACGCCGCCGGCGGCGAACAGAAGCGGAAAGGCGGGATAGAGGTAGTAGACCCGCGGGCTCAGCCTTAAGATGACAGCGGCCGTGAAAAGCCAGGCCCAGCCCAAGGCGCGAAACGGCTTCCCCAGTTCCGAGAAGAAGAAAAACCAGAGGCCGGCCAGCCAGATGGGCAGGGCCAGGGGATGCATGGTCAGGATCTCCTGGGCGAAGAAGGACAGGGGGCCGAGAGGGACGTTGCGGCCACTGCGGCGGATATTGGCCTGCAACTCCAGGAACGGGAAGTGGTGCTGGACGTTCCACAGCAGATTCGGCAGGAAGATCAGGAACGCGATCGCGCCGGCAATCCAGAGCCAGGGACTGGCGAGCGAGCGGCGCTGCGGAGTCAGCAACAGACCGAGGACGATGCCGGCGCCGAAGATCAGCATGGAGTACTTGTTTTCGAGGCCAACTCCGGCCAGGATGCCGAACCAGAGCCAGAGCCGCTGGTTGCCGGTTTTGACGATGCGAATGAGCAGGTAGGCGCAACCCATCCAGAACAGCGGCTCGAACGCGTTCATGGTGAGCAGGCTGTCGGCGAGGAGGATGCCCGGCGCGGCCAGGACCGATATGGCGGCCAGGCCCTGGGCAAAGCGCTTCCCGCCGAGCTCGCGAGCGATCAGAGCGGCAAGCACAACTTCGGCCGCTCCCGCCACGGCGGGGAAGAAACGCAGCGCGGGGAGCGAATCCCCGAGCAGCAAGCGCGCTTTCCAGGTGATCAGCGCGATCAGCGGCGGGTGGTCGACGTAGCCCCAATCCAGGTGCCTGCTGCACGCCAGGTAGTAGAGCTCGTCAACGAAGTAGCCGTAGTGGCGGCCGGCGTAGAGGTGGATGATCAGCTTGACCGCGGCAATCGAGGCCACGATCATGGCCGCACCGGTGAGCCAATGCTTGGGGCCCGCGCCGGGGGCGTCACAGGAGCTGATAACGGGTGAACTCATTTGACGATTCCCATTGTAAACATGGCGACGTTGGTCAGCTTTCAGCTACCGGCTTCCAGCTATCAGCTTCCAGCGATCAGCTTTCAGCCGACAGCGGGCGGCGGGCGCGCCTCCGTAGCGAGTCCGGAGTGTCCCCGGACTTTTTCACGCGGCAGGCTGTCCGTCTGCGGATGCCAACGAACGGCAAAGCCCGCGCCACAACGCGGCGCCTCGCGTCGAACGGTGTGAGAAGATCGGGCTAGGACGGTCCGCTGACCGCCTGACAGTCCGTTCCCAGCCCGTAATCCGTCCGCAGCCTGGGGCGCGCTGCTGCTGGCCAAGACCCGTCTTACCGGACCTCCCCGCGCGTGCTATCATGCTCCGTCGCGCGAAAGGCAGCCGCACGCTTGCGTTGCACGCTGCTTCGTTGGAAGGAGGCCTCGTGGCGATCTATCATTGCCCGCAGTGCCAGCAGGAATTGACCCGGGGAAAGCCTCCCGGCTGGGTGAACTGGTGGATTGGCCCGCTGTTTGGGTTTCTCCTCCGCACGCTGGTTTGCAGGGAACATGGCACCATCGAGACGGCGTCCCTGGCTCCCGGCGAGCGCGAGTCGGAGGCCAGCCGGAGGACCATCGGCATCGTCGGCGCCATCGTCGTCAACATAGCGGCCCTGGTTCTCATAATCGTTTTTTGGGACCGCTTCTGAGACCCTGACCCGCCGCAGCGGGGCCGTTACTCCAGCCGGTAGTTGGGGGCTTCCTTGGTGATGATGACGTCGTGGACGTGGCTCTCGCGGAGGCCGGCGGCGCTCACGCGCAGGAAGCGCGCCTTCTGGTGCAGCTCCTGGATGGTGGCGGCGCCGCAATAGCCCATGCCCGACTTCAGCCCGCCCACCAACTGAAAGACCAGCTCGGCCAGCACTCCCTTGTAGGGCACGCGTCCCTCGATGCCTTCGGGCACCAGCTTCGAGTTGGCGTCCTGGCCGTAGCGGTCCGCGCTGGCCACCTGCATCGCGCTGGTCGAGCCCATCCCGCGGTAGCTCTTGAAGGTGCGGCCCTGGTAGAGGATAGTCTCCCCCGGGCTCTCCTCGGTGCCGGCGAACAGGCCGCCGATCATCACGCAATCTGCGCCCGCCGCGATGGCCTTGGTGATGTCGCCGGAAAACTTGATCCCGCCGTCGGCGATCAGCGGCACGCCGCCCTCGCGCGCCGCCCGCGCACACGCGGCGATGGCCGTGATCTGCGGCACGCCCGCGCCGGTCACCACCCGCGTCGTGCAGATCGAGCCCGGCCCGATGCCCACCTTGACGCCGTCGGCCCCAAGCGCGATCAGGTCCCGCGCCCCCTCGTAGGTGGCCACGTTGCCGGCGATGAGCGGCATGTCAGGCAGCTTCTGCTTGACCTCTTTGACCACTTCCAGCACCCGCTCGCTGTGCCCGTGCGCCGTATCGACGGCCAGCACGTCCACCTTCATTCGCACCAGCTCCTGCGCCCGCTCCAGATAGTCCTGCCCGGCCCCGATGGCCGCGCCTACCCGCAGCCGTCCCTGCACATCCTTGGCCGAATTCGGGTACTTCAGCTTCTTCTGGATGTCCTTGACCGTGATGAGACCCTTCAGGGTGTAGTGCTCGTCCACCACCAGGAGCTTCTCGATCCGGTGCTGGTGCAATATGCGCTCGGCATCCTCGAGCGTCGTGCCCACCGGGACGGTGACGAGGTTCTCCTTGGTCATGACGTTCGCGATGGGCTGATCCAGGTTGGTCTCGAACCGCAGGTCGCGGTTGGTCAGGATGCCCACCAGCTTGCCGTTGCGCGTGACCGGCACGCCCGAGATCCGGAAGCGCTTCATCACCTCCAGCACTTCGGAGATCCTCTGCTCGGGCGCCATGGTGACCGGGTCCACGATCATTCCGCTTTCACTCCGCTTGACCCGGTCCACCTCCTCGGCCTGCCGCTCGATGGACATGTTGCGGTGGATGATGCCGATGCCGCCCTCGCGGGCCAGCGCGATGGCCAGGTGCGACTCCGTCACCGTGTCCATGGCCGCGCTCACGATGGGGATGTTCAGGGCGATGGCGCGCGTGAGGAACGTGCGCGTGTCGGTTTGGGCGGGAAGGACGCTGCTGCGTGCGGGCAGCAGAAGAACGTCGTCGAAGGTCAGCCCTTCGGGGGTGCTCTCGACAGTCATATTCAATCTTACGCGTGCCGCACCACGGCCCGCAATCCGGGGTGCGGCTGGCCGGGTGCGCGACATGAGGATGGCAGGGCTTCCCAGTCTTGGGGCCGGTCTGGCGGCCCGCAATCCGGGGTGCGGCTGGCCGGGTGCGCGACATGAGGATGGCAGGGCTTCCCAGTCTTGGGGCCGGTCTGGCGGCCCGCCCCACTTGCCAGTGCATTGTGGGGCGGGCAGTCTTGCCCGCGCGGGACGGCCACGTCCCGCCAGCTTGAGGCCGACCTGGCGGTCGGCCGCGGACCTGGCGGCCCGCCCCACCAAGCTGAGCTGCGTGGGGCCGCACCACCCCGCGGTGGGTATCCCCTCGCCGCGCCCTCTTGGAGGGGCTGCAGTTGTCGTTTACACTTGGTACGGGAGGAGGGCCAGCCTATGGCCACGCGCCCCAAGACACAGGGCGCCACCGACCTGGACCGTTTCGCGGGGCTGGAGCCGGAAGACCTCATCCGGGCTTTTCGCCTCATGCACACCTCGCGGCGGCTGGACGACCGCGAGATCCTGCTCAAGCGCCAGAACCGGATCTTCTTCCAGATCGGCGGGGCGGGACACGAGGCCATTTGCGCCGCCGCCGGCATGGCGCTGCGGCCCGCCCACGACTGGTTCTATCTCTATTACCGCGACCGCGCGTTGGCGCTCGCGCTCGGCATCACACCCGCCCAGAT
>Ga0187886_1002641_pt1 | contig 14132 bp, 7 predicted proteins | sample June2016WEW_20_1_FD_133001 | JGI IMG/M metagenome (GOLD analysis project Ga0187886, IMG submission 133001) | Peatland microbial communities from SPRUCE experiment site at the Marcell Experimental Forest, Minnesota, USA - June2016WEW_20_150 | ecosystem: Environmental > Terrestrial > Soil >... | reverse complement strand
TAACCGCGCGAACCCTCACCCTGACCCTCTCCCTTGGAAAGGGAGAGGGGAAATCTCCTCGCCCCGCGTGCGGGGAGAGGATCAAGGTGAGGGGCAGTTCGTTGCGCAAAAGTTCATGAATAATCCGGGCTGGGCGCTTATCCCAACGTGAGTGGATGACGGCTGATTAGCAGGGTCGTGAGCAGAGCAAGCCGTGGAGCCGAAGGGTCGGCTTTCGATTAAGATTCCAGAGCAGAAGATTCATACAGCCTTGCTTATCATAACATCAAGATCACCTGCAAGGTATGAGGGTACATCGCTGCGGACCGGGGAATCTGCAGTCGGATGGTTCGCAAATCGTTCAACTCGGGGAGGCGAAAAGCATAATGCCCGGCCGAACCTCCGCACCGAAGGTGTTGCAGTCCATTCTCGAACGTGTACGGGCGATCTGAGCCGGGCGTTGCGGAAATGCTCGGCCCCGTTGAGCCAGCGTGTTCCCTATGGACCGGAAGTCCCGCAGCAGACGCCGTCCTCGATGTATGCCGAGTCGATGTACCAGCCGCTACCAGCGCCGCCTTGAGAGACGCTGCCCTGGATTTCAAAGTCGGAAGCTGTGCTGCCATCTTTGTCGAAGATATACCACGTACCGGCGCTGCCGCCACCCCAATTGACGATCCGGAAAGTGACGACGGTGCCGGCAGCGACGTTTTGCAGTGCGGAGATTGAGGAGAGGTCGATGGTACCGATCGAAGCTCCGCTGGAGGAAGTTGACGAGTAGCTGACTGTGGTGATGTCATGGAACGAATCTGCCGATCCGGCCTGATATTGCAGCAAACCGTTGGGTGGGCCCGTGGAGGAACGACGATAATCGAACTTGCTGATGCTGCTCAAGGACACGCGAAAACCGGGATTCGCTTGGATGGTGAAGGTGACAACGCGGTTGTTCGTGATGGCATCTGCTGAACTGCCATCGACCCAGCCGTTCCCGCCCCAAGCTCGGACTGCCGCAGTCCCGCTCTGGGTGACACCTGACCCGCGCGTCACCCCCCCCGCTGAAATGTTCGCGTCGTTGGTGGTGGCTGCGAAGGGCGATGGCCCAAAGTTGTTTAACCCACCTGGAAGTGTGCTCGTATCCCAGCCCACCACCGTTCCCGAATAAGATAGCGGCAGGACGACGGCTGCGGGCGCAATTGGTGGACTGCCCGAGCCGCAGCGCCACCGCAGTTGAACGTTCTGGCCCGCAGCCGCTGCAGGCAGGTTGACCGTGGTGGTGAGGAAGCCGCCCGAGTTCCCGCTCCAAGCCTGTCGTCCTGCCAAGGGGTTCGTATAGTCGCCGCTCAGCATTGTGTTGTATCCACCACTGACAAACGTGCCGCCCGCGTCCAGGATGTCCTGGAATGAACCGCCGCCGATCTTGATCTCCAGCACGCCGCCGTCGTAGCCGACGTTGGAGTTGGTCGCACTGGCTGTCAGGTCGTAATTCTGCTGAAACATCAGCCGGGCCGACGCGCTGCTGATGAAGAATGTGGGCGTGACCAGTTCATTGACTCCGACATCGCCGGGGTCGGGCGAAAAAGCGGCATTGGGTGGAGTGTCCGCCTGCGTGGCGGAAGTCACCCAGTTCGATTGCGCCCCGGATGCGGACGTCGTCCAGTCGGTGGGCAGATCGGGTGGGGTGACTCCATCAAAGCCCTCGTCGAGCGGGGTGAGGACTTGACCCAGCGTGAATACGTACGTGATTGTTCCGAGGCTCGTGGAGTCGTCTTGGAGTTGCAGAGTCGCGATCAGAGTTCCACCGCAGGCGCCGGTGGCGGTGAATGTGAACGGTTGGGCAACCGCCGCCCCTCCGTTTGTTACGACTCCATAGGTCTGTGCGCCACTCGGCGAGGTGACGCCGCCCGTCGCCAAGAGCGTGGCTACAAGGTTGCTGGTGTTCTCGCTGCCGACATTCTGCAGTGAGAAGTTGACGGTCACAGTCTCGCCCGGATCGAGCACGCCGTTCGCGGGAGTGCACCCCTCCGAAACCATCGTCGCTCCTTCCGGCACGACATCCGGCTCGTCAGCAAGCCGGTGTATCCTGAGTCTGACGAATTCCGATGGACCACTGGCGACAAACCTGACCGTCACCAGGTCCTTTTGCGCGTCAATCTGGGTTGCGCTGACTGTTTCGGGCGTGGCCTCGGCCCACGAGGTCAAGTCCGTGGAAGCCTCGTAGGTGATCGTTATGCCGCTGGCATAATGATTCCTGTGATGGGTAACGTAGAGATAGTTGGTTCCACCGTCGGTTTGCACCGTCGGGCTTTGGACGGCACCGGCCTCGGCGACATGCGGGTCGTGTCCGAATGCGTACTCAGCAAGGTTGGGCATGCCGTCGCAGTCCGGGTCGGCGGCTGCTCCGGATACGGTTGCATTGGTCAATTCGGCCTGCGGGAAATGCGTGCCCTGCCACGCTGTGAAGCCATCCACGCCAAGGAACACCATGTCAGCGAAGTCCGGATTGTCGATGAACGGGTTTCGGTTGTGCTGATATGTCTGATAAATCACGCCATTCCGATTGCGCTCGTAGTCCGTTGGCGGAAAGCGACGGTTCCAATCCAGCATGGTTGAGAGCTTGGCAAAGATCATACCTCCGGCATTGGGTGACTCGGCAAGCTGGAAGTAGGCGTCGCCACCCGTCCCGTCATAACGGGTCGTCATGTAGAAACACGCCCGCGCCACGTAACCTTTGTCGGGGTCCCAAGGTTCCCACGAGTCGCTATCATACGATGACTGGGGTGCGCCTGAGTAATGGCCAATGGTACCGGTCGAAACATCGTAGTACTTGTTCCCACGACTGCTATTAACGCCGGCATCGCAGGCGCGCAGGTTGAACAGGTCGGAATGCTGCGTGCCCGAACTGGTACCGAAGGACTCAGGCCATATATGTTCCCGGTTCCAACCCGGCCAAGTGCTGGCGGCGACGGAATAGCCGGAGTAAATCAAGATCACATTGGCTGAATTCGTCGGGTCCTGATCCAGCACCACCAATGCATCGTGGGTCGGGGTATAAGAAATCACAGTGTGACCTTTGACGATGTCGTGTAACGCGGACTTGAGTGTCGTGCTGGTCGTGTTCGAGGTTGTAGCGTAATAGCTGTACGGGGGAAGTTGTTGGGCAGGAGCAACGTTGGGGACAATGAAGATGAAGACGAACGTCAACCAGATACGAACGTGCAACGGAATTCTCATAAGCACCCTGCTCCCCTCCATATATCACAGAATCAACGCGGACGCCACAGGAATCGCTCGAATGGCCAGCCAAATGTGAACAGGCCGGCCCGGGCGAACCCGGGCCGGCCTGTTAGGTGAGGATCCAAAGTTTCAGAGTTACGACCGACGACGGCGAAAGGCCAGCATTCCTGTCAAGCCCACACCGACGAGCAAAACCGTCGAAGGCTCCGGAATGACGGTGGCAAACGAAGATCCAACTACCAAGTTGTCAACGTTCACTATGCCTTCGGTGGTGGCCTGACGGAAAGCAACCGTTGAGATCGCGCAATAACCTGACGCGACGGTTCCGGTTACGACTCCACTCGGATCTGATTCCAGTAAGGGATTGATCCACACGGTTACAACGCCATTACTATATGTTGTCTGATCGACCTTGATGACAGCCGTGTACCAATTGGAGAGACTGAGATTCATCGGGGCGAACGCCTTGGGAGCACCTGCTGAGTCGGCATTCACTCCGAGACGGAATGTGCCCGGCGCCACTGCCGGATCATTCGTCGCCCCAAATGTTCGAGCATAGAAGAAGCTGGTGCCGCTATCCTTAAACATGAAGAAATACGACGTAGCGTTACTGCCACCCGGCATGACGCTGAAGTTGAAGTCGAACTTCGCGTACAGCACGTCATTTGAGTGAACCCCGCCGCCCAATTGGGCCGCCACGTCCTGGGTCAAACCCTGCGAAACAATCGCCTGTCCGTTTGACACGTTCAACGGCGAACTGCCGCTGAATCCATTCCAGACGCCACCTGAATTGTTTGTGATCGGCCCGTCGGCATATGTGAATGTGTCACTAAAGTAGCTAGCTGCCGAAGCTGTACCCACCATGAACCACGCAACAACCGCCACAGCTAAAACACACATCAATCTGATTGGAATCCTCATCGCCTGTTCTCCCTCTTTTTAAAGCAGTTAAACCGAACTCGCCTACTTCCAGCCAATTCTCCACTACCGCCACAATACACACAGGCCATGTATCAAGTCAAGCCCTTTTTTCGGAAATCTCAGCCAGACTACAAACACCCTCTAACTGCAGACCTACACCGGCAAAAGGGGCTTTTGAAGCGCCTGCCAGAGTTTCTCTGGGTTCTACAGCCATCACAGTTTCTTAAGTGCTTCCGCCCGTGTTGATTTCATCGCCCGGCTCTCACAAATGAGTCGCCGTTGCTGGCTCACGATCGTCATCGGCGCGCTTGTGGCCCGTGTGGTGATCACATGGCTCAACGGGCTTCAGTCCGGCCCCCGAATTGAGTGATTCATGAAACGTCCGCTTGCCGTAGTCCCCAACGGTGGCACTTGTTGCCTCATAAAGAAATGACACCGAGCGAAGCGAGGGTGTCAGGGCAGGCAGCGAAGCGCCTACCGAAAATGTTGCAGTAGAGCGCGGTTATGGTATAATTGAATTGATGGGGGCACAGCCGATCTGAAAGCGAAGGCAACACAACAAACAAATGCCTCGTATCCGCAACTAGATGAACGCGCAGACGGTTGTGCTCCCGCCAAGAATCAAAGGCAGGATCACTCCCGACAACACGGGTTACGCTGGAAAATGAAAACCAGAACGTGCACCGAATCGGACGCGCGTTGCGAGCGGCCATCGCCGTTGCCCTGCTATCAGCGCTCGCCGAAGCAACCGCGCACAACCGGTCGCCGGCATGGATCCCCTTGCCGAAGCTTGTGGTAATGATCACGATCGACGGGCTGCCGCAGGAGCAGGTGCTCATCGCGGTGGGGCACTTGGATTAAGCCTGCGCTACTCTTCGATGCCTTGCTGGCGGCTCTCCTCCCGGTCCGCATTGAATTCAGGTCGGCTCAACATGCTCACGAAAACGTTGTTGTAAACGGTGTCGGGCATGCTATTCTCTCGGACAAGCGAGGGTACAGACCGATGGCGGTCCAGAACCGAATCATCAAAATCCAGAAGCGCAACCGCACGCTCGTCAACTTCGACGCAGTCCACATCTGCAGCGCCATCCTGCGTGCTGCGGAATCGATCGGCGGGTTCCACCAAGATTACCTCGAAGGGGTCAACGATTGGATTTTCGAGGTGCACGGGTCGGACGCCAAGATCGCCGAGTTCCTCGCCGATGCCGTCGTAGTCTGCATCAATTCGGATCGGCAACATCTGACCGCCAATTTTCCGCCGACGATCGAGGGCATTCAGGACGAAGTGGTGCACGTCCTGCGCAGTTACGGCTTTCAGAGCACCGCCGACGTTTACGAGTGCTACCGCTGGGGCCGGCACTGGCTGCGCGAAAGCGCGATCATCGAAGCACAGTTCGTCGGCAACGGGTTTCCGAGGAAGCGTATGGAAAAAGTGCTGGAGTGGAACCGGCACCACGGATGCGACACCGTGGCGGGCCTCAACAAGGTGGTGCGCAGCGGCAGAATCAAGGCTTTGGTGGACGAATCGTTGGCGTTGTACGAGTCCGCGCTCGATGAAGCGGCGCGAAAGGTCGTGGCGCGTCTCAGCACCGGTGACAACCTCCGCATGCTGTGGGTCAGCGGACCGAGTTCGTCAGGCAAGACCACCACGACAGTCAAGCTGACGCAACGGCTGAAGAAGCAAGGGCTGCGATTTCTGATGCTTAATCTCGACGATTATTTCTGGGAGCTTGTCGAGCATCCGTCCGACTGGATCAACGACCGCAACTTCGAGACGCCGGAAGCGATGGACATCCAGTTACTCAACCAACATCTCAAGGAATTGCTCGGTGGCAGGACAATCGAGAAACCCGTGTACGATTTCAAGCAAGGCCGACGCCTCGGCACAAAACCGGTCAGACTGGAAGAGGATCAGATCTTGTTGCTCGATTGCCTGCACGGGTTTTATCCTCCCCTGACGGATGGCATCGATCTATCCAGCCAGTTCCGGCTTTACATCGAGACGCTCAACGTGTTGTATGAAGGCGACGGGAGCAGCAAACGGCTGACGAAATTCGCGGATATCCGGTTGATGCGGCGGATGCTGCGCGACGTGCGGCATCGCAACCACAGTCCGCTCTCCACCTTGTTGCACTGGCATTACGTGCGGACGGGAGAATTATTCAGCATCATCCCGCTGATAGGGATGGCCGATCACATAATCAACGGCGGTTTCCCGTTCGACCTGCCGGCGCTCAAGCCGTTCTTCCTCAGCGCCGAAGGTGGGCTGTTCCCGCAGCCTGAGGAGGTGCGGCAATATAGCGGTTTCCTCGACGCGCAAATTCGGTACGACCGCGTCAAGAGGCTCCTCGAATCGACCGAGGGTCTGACCAAACACCAAGCCACCGATCCGGGCGTCATTCCCAGCGACGCGGTCATCCGTGAGTTCATCGGTGGTTCAACCATCAACATCCCACACAACGAGTAATTGCCATTAACATTAAGCTTGCGCTACTCTTCGGCGTCTTGCTGGCGGCTCTCCTCCCGGTCCGCTTCGAATTCAGGTCGGCTCAACAAGCCCCCCTAAAAAAAGTTTTCTTTCGCTTGACATGACAGGCGGGACTCTGTAGTATTCTACGCTGGCGCGAGGCCGGAACTTGGGGCGATTGAGGGCGAAGATACAGGCGCCCGGCTTCATCGGAACAATTGTGACAAAGACGGACGGGGGATAAAATGACAACCATGGCCTCTGAACGTAGGAACCTGCGTGCCTTCACTCTCATTGAGTTGCTGGTTGTCGTTGCGATTATCGGCATTTTGGCGGCCATGCTGTTGCCGGCGCTTGCCAAGGCGAGAGAGAAGAGCAACGCTGTCTTTTGTCTCCATAACCTGCATCAATGGGGATTGGCGTTTAACATGTACGCCGATGATTTCAACGATTACTGGCCCTACGAGGGCAACTACTACGTCTCTTTGGATGACCCGACACAGGTGAGCGCATGGCATGAGGTCGTTCCTAAATACCTGAACCAGCCGAAACTGGTCGAATTGTATCAAGCAGGGAAGGCACCGACACCCCGCACAAGGAACATCTGGTCATGCCCGAGCGCGAAGAACTTTTCCGCCACTCCAACGCTGGCTGTGCCTTATTTCATGTACGCTTTCAATGCGTGCATGGATCCAAACGGACCGGAGCAATTCAAGCGGGTGGAAATGACCGAGCCCACCACTACGATTATCCTCGCCGAAGAGCCCGAGGACAACTTCGGCGCCACCAATGGCAAGTATGCGCGGGCGCGACACTCTGGGGGCAGCAACTTTGTTTTCGGGGACGGTCACGCGGAATGGCTCCCTTGGGCGAGCTTTTGCAGGGAGTGCCCGGCCAACCCGGCCCTGTATAATAATTCGACAGCGAGCGGCGACTGGAAACCCGGTGTGAAATACCACTGGTATCCCTATAAAGGCGCGCCGTGACGCGCACCGCTTGGAAATGCGACAGCGGTTGGGGAAACACCGGGCCGTCGAAATCAACAAACTGTTAGGGAAAGGATGAGGGTAAGGAAATGAAGAGAATTCTTAGTCTGGTTACAGCGCTTGCGGCATGGGCGCTTGGAACGAACGCACTCGCGGCTTTCACGAATTTCACGGCGGGCAACCTCGTGATCTACCGTGTCGGTGACGGGGTGCAGACCGTGACAAATATCGGTAATTCTGTCTTCTTGGACGAGTACACCACGAACGGGACGCTCGTTCAGTCGCTTCTGATCCGAACGAACTACTTCGGCGCCAACAGCCCGCTGATTGCCAGCGGGACGGCGTCCGCGGAAGGTGAGATCACCCGGTCTGTGGACGGCCGGTTCATTATGTTGACCGGTTACGGTGCGACACTGGGGCAATTCACGAACTTCTCTTTGCCCTCAACGTATTCGACCGAGGCTCCGCGTGTTGTGGGGTTGGTGGACGGCAACGGCAATGTCGACACGACAACGGTGCAGACGAACTCCCTCGCCAGTGATGAGAGTATCCGCAGCGCGGCCAGCACCGATGGCACCAATATCTGGTTCTCTGGCGACACCAGCGGCATTCGATATACAACGAGGGGATCCCCGCTGGCCACGCAACTCAGCACGTTTGTGTCCAACATCCGGCAACTCAACATTTTCAGCAGAGTCGACACCAATGGGTTCACCGGTATCGACACCAATCAGCTCTACTTTAGCGACCAATCCGGCTCCGCGATCCACATCGGCACTGTGACGAATGGTCTGCCGACAACTGCTGGCAGTTTTCTGGCAACTCTTCCTGGCTTACCAACATCGAGTGGCAGCCCATACGCGTTCGTTCTTTTCAAGCTGGCCGTCGGCACGAACGCATTCGACACGCTTTATGTCGCTGACGACACCACCAACGCCGTTTTGAAGTACGCCTTGATTGGCGGCACCAATTGGACCAGCAGTGGATCAATTACCGCTTCCGGTGCGCGCGGATTGACGGGAAATACTGAGATCTCCGGCGGCACCACCATTGTGCATCTGTATATTACCACCGGCGCTGGCACCGGTGGCGGCCTGGCGTCTCTGTACACTTACACCGACAGGACTGGCTACAATGTAGACCCCGTTAATAACGCCGATGGCGGCGATGCGAACCAGTACAATCCTGTATTCCTATTCGGGGTAAACTTTCGTGGCATCGCGTTTGCCCCTGTCGGGAGCGAGCCGCCTCTTCTCGGTCGGATCTCGGTCGGGCCAATACTTGGGCTCTTTTCCGGCGGGATGACCGGCTGTACGTTTGCGGCTACGCAGACATTCTCGGTGGCCAACCCGGGCACAAACTCTGTGAATTGGTCGGCGACCACTGACGTCAACTGGGTCACATTATCTCCTGCGAGCGGCTCGGTGGCCTCCGGTGCCGTCACCTTGGTCACCGCCTCGTTCAACGCGAACGCCGGCGGTTTGTCCGCCGGAACGAATACGGCCACCATCACATTCACGAACAACGACAGCCCGTATATTGGCACCACTACACGCGCAGTCAGGCTGATTCTAGACGATCAGAGGATCACCCCATCAGCCGACTTTACCCTCAGCGGCCAACCCGGCGGTCCGTTCACCCCGCCAAGCCAAGTTTACACGCTGACCAACGGTGGCATTGCGATCAACTGGACGGCGAGCAAGACCGCCAACTGGATTAGTCTCAGCGCCACGGCCGGCTTGTTGGGCGGATGCGCGGGGACGAGCATCACCGTCTCGACCAACGCCAACGCCAATGCCTTGGCTGCCGGATTCTACTCCGACGTCATCTCCTTCAGCAACGCCACCGCGGCAACCCTGATCGACACGCGCAATGTGAATCTCCAAGTCGGCGCCTTGTACTTCTGCGATGATTTCAGCACCTACAACTCCGGCGACCTCGTCGGCCAGCAAGGTTGGGCGCAAAACCCCTCGTCTGCCACGCTGCCCCTGCAAGTCAGCGGCGGGCAGGTTGTGATTCCGGGCGGCCAGACGGGTGACAATCAGGATGCCTACAAGAACTTCGTGCAGACCTGGAATCAGACGGTGTACTTGGGCGCGGTAGTGACGGTCAGCAACCCGCCTGCGTCGAGTTCTACCGGCCCGTCCTTCTTCTTGTGCATGGGTAATTACACTAATGGCTGGTCCAGCGCCGGCCCGTCCTTCGCTAACTACCGGTTCTCGGCGAGGGCAGGCGACACCGGCAATTCGAACTTCGTATTCTCCCTTCGCACCACCGGCCAGGCTACTGCCACGAATACGTTTGGCACGACTATCCTCAGCACAGGTACGGCATATCGGGTGATTATCCGGACCGACCCGATTGGTAGCAACGGGTGGGTGTATGTGAATCCGACCGCCGCGGACCCCGCCACCCAAACCGAGTACTTGAAGTGCCTTGCCGCGTCGGGGACTTTTGGCCCGGCAACGAATGTCGGTTGCGTTGGCATCTCCCAATACCAGAGCGGCTCGGCTCCAATTGTGGGTTGCAGCATCGGCAGGGTCTGCGTCTCGACCAACTACGCGGAGGTCTACAACAGCATTACGCCCGGGTGCACGCCGCCAATGAATAATTTCATTGCCGTTCCGACGCTTGGCGCGGCGCCGTTGCCGGTGACCTTCAGCGACAACGCGACGGGTACGATCGCCAGTAACTACACGGACTTCGGTGACGGTGGCTCGACCAACAACGTCTTCCCAACACCGACCAACTTCGTGCATCAATACACTGCACCAGGCACTTACCTCGTGACAAATATCGAGTGGGGTTGCGGAAGTGTCTGTACGAGTTACTGCACGATCACCGTGCTGTCTCAGTACGACTGGTGGGCGTCGAATTATTTCGGCTGCGCGACGTGCCCGCAGGCACTGCCGGGCGCGGATCCGTTGGGTAAAGGCATTGTCAATAGCAACCAGTGGCTGCTGGGTCTCGACCCGACCAACCCCGCCTCGGTGTTCCGGATCATCTCCGTGGTGCTTTCCAATAACAATAACGACGCTTGGATCACGTGGAAGACGGCCGGGCGACCCTCCAGCAGGACCAACGTGCTGCAAGGCGCCACTGGCAGTTCGGGTGGTTACAGTAATAACTTCCACGACGTTAGCACCAACATCGTGATCAACGTCAACGGAGACACGACCGCGACCGATCGGGATCAGGGTGGTGCAGCGACCAACAGGTACTATCGGATCCGGTTGGTGCCGTAATTGCCGCAATGACAGGGGTGACAGGGGCAGGGTCTTATAGGTAATCTGCTGAACGTGGCGAGGAATCGGGCCGGCTCGATGGAAGCCGGCCCGAGAGACTCCTTGCTTCGTGCTGAAGCATGAACCCGGTTTTGATCCCAGGCAGAAAGGGCCTACCACCTCAAATGAATCATCGTCCTGCCTTACGCAGCGCTGGCCGTTGGCGGTCCGCCATCTTTCTTTTTCCGGTCGCAACCGCTCTTGGCCTTGCGACGGCGTTCCCGTCATTCGCGCAGCAGGTCAAGGTAATGCAGTATAACGTCAACGGCCACCTCGGCAATACTGGCAGCAACAGCAGCGCCGCTGCCAAGGCGATTGCTCGGATCATCAACTACAATCAGCCGGATATCGTCACGTTCAACGAATTGCAGGATAACGGCACGATCACCACGGCCGCCGCGATGATTGACTGGGTGACCAATAATCTCACCTACTTCGGATCGAAAACCGGCGTGACGTTCTGGGTCGACATAGCCACGGTGGGCGATGGGTCCATACGCAATGGCTCGATCAGTCGCTACCCGATTTCCGGCGCGTTCACGTACAGCGATGCCGGGGGCGGATATGGCAATTTGCGCGGGATGGAGTCATTCAAGGTCCAACTCAGCGGGACGAACGCTCTGGAGATTTTCCACGTTCACCTCAAATGCTGCAGCGATGGCACCTCCTGCCCCAAGAAACAGGAAGAGGCCGGAGTCGACGCGACCAACATGATGTACTGGGCGAGCACGAACTCATTTCCCTACGTCTTTACCGGTGACTGCAATGAGGACGAGAACCCCGCCAACTCGGAATGCGCTACGAATTCCACCTATCATCCCATCACGACGCTGAGACAGGTCGGCGGGCTGGTCGAGTATCTGCCGACAACTCTCAGTGGCGGGGCGCTGGGGACACTGACTTGGAGCACCACATCGCGCTCCATCCGATTTGACTACGTTCTCGCCGCGACCAACCGCCTCAGTCCGGTGTCGGGATATGTGTTCAGCACCACAGACTGGGCGAGTCATGGATTGTTCACCAACGCCGGTTCGGGAAACCTCACCACCGATAGCAGCACGGCTTCCGACCACTATTGCGTCCAGGCGAACTACTTCTTCCCGACCAGCGTGACCAATTTCAATGTCACCCCGACAAACGCTTTCACCAGCAGCGGGAACCCCGGCGGCCCGTTCAGTCCCTCCAATCAGGTGTACACGTTGACGAACACGGACACCATCCCGCTGTTTTGGAGCGTGACGAAGAACGCCGGTTGGTTGACCGTTTCCCCTGTGGCGACAAACTTGGATCTCGGTATCGGGCAAAGCACGAACATCACCGCGTCCATCAACTCCGCGGCCAATTCGCTTTCGGCCGGCACCTATACGGATACCATCAACTTCAGCAACACGGCCACGGGCGTGTCCATTTCTCGCGGCGTCACTCTCACCGTCCTGACTCAGTTCCAATCGTGGCAGTTGCAGTATTTCGCCTGCACCAACTGCCCGCAGGCGGACCCCAGCGCGGACCCCGACGGCGACGGATTCGCCAATCTGCAGGAATTCCTTGCCGGCACTATCCCGACCAACAGCGCGTCAGGCCTCCGTATCTTGTCCGCGACGCTGCAAGGCAACGACGTGCTCATTGCGTGGCAAACGGCCGGTGGAAGAACCAATGCGCTTCAAGCTTCCGATGGCGCACCGGACCTTTCTTATTCGACCAACTTTACCGACATCAGCCCGTCGATTGTGATCCCCGGCAGCGGAGACGCGACCACCAACTTTCTTGAGGTGGGTGCCGCAACGAATGCCCCGGCCCGCTACTACCGGGTGCGATTGGTTCCGTAGCCGCCTGGCTGAGACTGGACCGCAGTTCGTGCAACGCGCTCAGGAAGTCGCCTCTCTCACTGAAACGCAGCGAATTCATCCACGCGGAGTGGCTGCGAGCGTTTTCACCTTTGTCACGCGCCCGCCAATCAATTGCCATCGACGCCGAGTATGTGTCTGGGCCGCGAGAATGAGCGTTGCTGGTTGTCCGAACCCAATTCCTTAGGAGGAGAGGAGTTCAAGCGATGAAACAGTTTACCAAGATCATGAAAGTGTCGGCCGCCATTGGGCTGTTGGCATCCGTAGTCGGCAAGGCAAATGCAAGCTTGTTGCTGGATGAGGAATTCAATTATCCGGACGGCGCGCTGACGAACGTTTCGGGCGGCGCTTGGGTCGGTTTCAGCGGGACGACGGCGAGGCGACGGTCGGCTTCGGCGACGGTCGGCTTCGGCGACGGTGATTTCGTCAGCCACCGATCTGGGAGACGGTGCGGTTGGTGGCATAACGGCCCTCCTGGACTTCGTGCCCCCACGGCTTGCGGCGGAGGCTGCCGGTAATGAGCGCGCGCAGTGCGTCGTCGCTGGCACCCTCGCGGAGCGGGCCGAGCAGGTCCACTTCGTCAGCGCGCAGCAGGCAGAGCCGCAGGATGCCGTTGGCCATGAGCCGGACGCGGCCGCACTGGGCGCAGAATGGGCGGGTGACGGAGCTGATAAAACCGAGTTCGCCGCGCGCACCGGGCAGCTTGAAGACGCGGGCTTCACCGTCGAGCGCGCCGCCGTAGAGCGGTGCGGCCGCGCCGAGGGCGGCGGTGATGGAGGCGAGCATCTCGGCTTCGGTGACGAGCCGGTCGCGCTGGAATTCGTGGAGCGCGCCGAACGGCATCAGTTCGATGAAACGGACCTGCCACGGGCGCGTGAGCGTGAGCCGGGCGAGTGCGACGACATCGCGGCCGTCGTTGAGGCCGCGGACGACGACCGTGTTGAGCTTGATTCCCAAACCGGCCGCCGCGGCGGCTTCGATGCCGCGCCAGACTTCGTGGAACCGGTCGCGGCAGGTGATAAGGCGAAAAGCTTCGGGATCGGTGGAATCGAGCGAGATGTTGACGCGGCGCAGGCCGGCCGCCTTGAGCGGCGCGGCGAGTGCGGCAAGGCGGACGCCGTTGGTGGTGAGGCCGACCTCGCGGATCCCGGGCACGGCGATGATGGCGCGGAGCAGGTCCACAAGGCCGTCGCGCAGGGTCGGTTCGCCGCCGGTAAGGCGGACTTTATTGAATCCGAGCGAGGCGAAAAGCCGGACGAGCCGCAGGATTTCATCGTCGCGCATCAGGTGCGCGGGCGGATAGAAGCGCATGTCTTCGGGCAGGCAGTAACGGCAGCGCAGGTTGCACGCGTCGGTCACCGCCACGCGCAGGTACTGGATCGGTCTGCCGAACTGGTCGTGAATCATGGTGTCAGGCGTC
>Ga0187886_1002640_pt1 | contig 14132 bp, 9 predicted proteins | sample June2016WEW_20_1_FD_133001 | JGI IMG/M metagenome (GOLD analysis project Ga0187886, IMG submission 133001) | Peatland microbial communities from SPRUCE experiment site at the Marcell Experimental Forest, Minnesota, USA - June2016WEW_20_150 | ecosystem: Environmental > Terrestrial > Soil >... | reverse complement strand
TTAAAAAAAGTACAACTCCTTCGAGTTGTACATCGTGCGGGAGCGACGGGGTTCGAACCCGCGGTCTCGGCCTTGACAGGGCCGCGTGTTAACCAGCTACACCACGCCCCCGGGGTGCGGGCCAAATTTATACCATACCGGACGCGGTGCGTCAACGGCGCATTGGGAGACGCATCGGGCAAGGAGGGGAGAATTCCGCGCGAATGTGTCAAGGCAACCGGTTTCATTGGCAAGGTAGGGGTGATTGTTGCGGTGATCGACGGGGGTTGGTCGGTTTTTTCCGCGTGCCAGCAGTCCGTTGCACCGCCGTCCGCCTCTGGCGGGAAAAAGGTTCCGTCGGTGTGCAGGATCCAGCCGGCTTCCGAAAAGCTTCCGAAGCCGCTGGAATAAGACACCCGCCACAATCCTCCAACCCGTGTTCCCGGACGACTGCAGGTGGGACTGCCGGTGAGCCCGCCGGTTGAAGAATAGGGGTCAGGGTATGGTTCGTCACCCCTGGCTGGTGCGGAAAACACTTGAGAACCAGCCACCGAGGCTTAGAAAGTATATCCCCGGTTTTTTAGGCGTCGTCTCCGGCAGGGATCCGGAGCCTCCTGAATGCCGGAATCTCCTTTCCGATATTATAATCAGCCTTATTTCATTGGCAGGAGAATGGCGATGAATTTTTCCCCGTCACTTGCAGATGTCCTTCAATCGGCGGAAAGGCTGATCGTTTCGGCAATCGCAGAGGATATCGGATCCGGAGACGCTACAAGCCTTGCGGTAATTCCTTCCGGGATGAAAGCCAAGGCCGTGATCGTAGCCAAGGTGGAAGGAGTTATGGCCGGATTGCCGGTCTTCAAGGCTGTATATTCCAAGGGTGATTCTAAAGTGAAGGTGGCTCCTGTGATCAACGACGGAACCCGCGTGAAGCCCGCGGACGTCCTGGTGAACCTTGAAGGACCGGGCATCTCCATTCTTTCCTTTGAACGCATCGCCTTGAATTTTCTGCAGCGTCTCTCTGGCATCGCCACGTTAACTGCCGCTTTTGTCGCAGCCGTACAAGGTACGGGGACTGTGATCCTCGACACCCGCAAAACCACTCCGGGGTACCGCGTGCTCGAAAAATACGCTGTACGGATCGGTGGAGCACAAAATCACCGGCAAGGGCTGTACGACATGTTGCTGGTGAAGGACAACCATATCCATGCCGCCGGGTCGATCTCCCTGGCGGTGCGCCGCGCCCGGGAGTGCTACCCCGCTCTTTCCCTCGAGTTGGAAGTTAAATCGCTGGATCAGTTGAAGGAAGCCCTGTCGCTTCCGGTGGATATAATCCAACTGGACAATATGGATCTGACCACGATCCGCCAGTCTGTGGCTCTGGTGAATAAACGGGTTCCCCTGGAAGTTTCCGGCGGAGTAAAGCTCGATACCGTCCGCGAAATCGCCGCAACCGGCGTGAATTACATATCCATCGGCGCACTGACCCATTCCGCGCCGGCGCTGGACGTCAGCCTGGAACTTGTCGGTTGATGTACCCTCGCCCGTCGTCCAAATGATGAACGAATCCTCCGCCCCCGAACGGCGCATACTTTCCGCCAAGGAACGCCTTGGCAGCGAATTGGTCATCTTGGGCCACCATTATCAGAAGGATGAAGTAATCCGGTTCGCTGACTTCCGCGGCGATTCGCTGCAGCTGGCGCGCACGGCCGCTGCGAATCAAAAGGCGAAATACATCGTCTTCTGCGGCGTGCACTTCATGGCCGAAACGGCGGCGATCCTCGCGGGACCCGGTCAAACGGTTCTGCTGCCGGAATCGGATGCGCTCTGTCCGCTCGCGGAAAAGGCCGACCGGCTGCTGGTCGAGGATGCCTGGAGCCAGTTGGGGGAATGCATGTCCCCCGAACGGGATGTGATGCCGATTACTTACATAAATTCCGAAGCGGATTTAAAAGCCTTTTGTGGAACGCACGGCGGATCGGTGTGCACCTCCTCCAACGCGGGTAAAATTCTGGAATGGGCCCGCGACCGCCGTCCACGGACGTTGTTCTTTCCCGATCAACATTTGGGACGGAATAGCGGGGTGCGGATGGGCATTCCCCTGGAGCGGATGCCGTTGTGGGATCCGCGCGAACCCCTGGGTGGCAACAGCCGCGAAGAACTCCTCGGTGCGCAAATCATCCTTTGGAAGGGGTGGTGCTACGTTCACCAGCGTTTCCTCCCCACCCACATCATCGACGCGAGAAGGCGCTACCCCGGAATCCGCGTTTGGGTGCATCTGGAATGCACTCAGGAAGTTGTGCGTCTGGCGGACGATGCGGGATCGACCACGGACATTCTCCGGATGGTGGACGCCGCGCCGCCGGGGACAAAATGGGCGATCGGTACGGAAGAAAACCTGGTAAACCGCTTGGCACGCGCTCATCCCGAACAGGAAATCCACCTGCTCTCGCCATCTCCCAACAACTGCATTACCATGAACAAGACCACCGTGGAGTCACTGGCGCGGGTGACGGATGGACTAGTGCGCGGGGAATTGGTCAACCCAATCCGTGTACCTGAGGCGGTTGCCGGCCCGGCGAGCACCGCGCTTCAAAGGATGCTGGAGGCAAGCGCATGAGCCCTGTCGAATCTGATGTGTTGATTGTCGGCTGCGGAATAGCCGGCGCCAGCGCGGCGCTCCGTCTGTCGGAGGACCGGCAGCGCCAAATCACGGTCATCACGCGCGCCTCGGATCCCGAAGAAAGCAATTCCAAGTATGCGCAGGGCGGAATTGTAACGTTGGGGAAGGAAGACAGTGTCGACTCGATCGTACGGGACATCCTCGCAGCGGGGGCGGGGTTGAGCCTACCATCAGCGGCAAGAATCCTTGCCGAAGAAGGCCCCGTTCTTGTGCGCGATGTGTTAATCGACCAGGCTGGGGTATCCTTCGACCGTACCCCCGACGGCGAATTGGATTACGGGGTCGAAGGGGCGCACTCCTGTCCGAGAATCCTGCATGTCGGGGATACGACCGGTCAGGCCATTATCCGCGCGTTGCTGCGATTGATGCGGGAACGCCCCAACATCCGCTTCGTAAATTCGGCCACCGGTGTGGACCTGATCACCTTCCCACACCATGCCCGCGACCCACTGGCCATCTATCAACCCATCACTTGTCACGGCGCGTACGTTTTCGATCAGGCTGATGCCACCGTGCATCGCTATCTGGCGGGGGCCACGATCCTTGCCACGGGCGGGCTCGGACGGATTTACCGCTACACGACCAACCCGGAGGGAGCCCGCGGCGACGGGTTGGCGATGGCGTATCGCGCCGGCGCCCGCGTGATCAACGCCGAATTCGTCCAGTTCCATCCGACCGTCCTGGCGGCGCCCGAAGCCGAAGGATTTCTCATTTCGGAGGCTGTGCGCGGCGAAGGCGGACGGCTGCTGACCCCGGATGGCATAGCGTTCATGGCGAAGTATTCTCCGGATTGGAAAGACCTGGCGCCGCGCGACATCGTTGCGCGGGCAATCCACCGCGAGATGGTGGAGCACGATTACCCGCATGTCCTTCTGGACATATCCTTCCTGCCGGCGGATCTTATCCGCACCCGGTTCCCGAATATCTACGCGCGCTGCCTGGAAGCCGGCATCGATATTACCCGTCAGCCGATCCCGGTGGTGCCGGCCGAGCATTACTCTTGCGGGGGAGTCTGGACGGATGCCTGGGGCCGAACAACCATCCCCGGTTTGTATGCCGTCGGCGAGGTGGCCTGCACCGGAGTGCATGGAGCCAACCGCCTGGCGAGCACATCACTGCTCGAAGGCCTAGTGTGGGGGGAGCGCGCGGCGCAGGATATCGAGGAGATGGGCGCGCTGCCGGAAACGGACCCGGCCGAGGTGCCTTCCTGGGAACCCGGCGTAAGCGAGGATGCCGACCCGGCGCTGATCTGGCGCGATATCCGCACCATTCAATACACCATGTGGCATTACGTCGGGTTGATCCGCTCCGCCGTCCGATTGGACCGGGCGCTGAGCGATCTCTATCATTTAAAGGAAGAAATCGAAGGCTTTTACAGGACCACACGTCTCAACGACGCGCTCATCGGTTTACGGCACAGCATCCAAACCGCGCTGATCGTGGCCACAGCCGCCAAGCACAATCGGGTGAGCATCGGCTGCCATTATTTGGAGGACGGCAAACAAGCGGGGGTGCTCTAATCCGTGCGCTTACCAACTCCAGCGGGGACCGATAGAGGAAGGAAATGACCTCTGAGCGAGATTCGCAAATATTAATTCTCACGGGAATTGCTGTGCTGCTCGGCGTCCTGTTCGACTTTGCATGGATACTCGCTCATCGTAAATTGCGTGTAAGGCGGGGCGATAACGAAACCTCCCCGGCGGAAAAGAATCCTCTCCAGAGCGATTTCCTCCCGTGGGGTGATCGATCAGATCGAAACGTGAACCAGGATAACGGAGGTTGGAACAGTCTATGGAGAGTGGTGTTCCCGTGGATCCGGCCGGTTCTCCTCAGCTCGATTCTCATCCTTGCGGCGGTCCCTTCCGCGCTTGTGGTAATGGATCGTTGGTTTGATCTGGAGAAGATCCGCTATCTCTTCTCCGACCTCCGGTGCAAAGTTCCCCTTCTGTGCGCGTTGCCCATGCCTGAATATATCCTGCTGATTTTATTCTGCTTGCTGGCGGTGGGATTGTTGATCGCTCTCTTTCCGCTTGGACGGCAAACGTTTCTCGAGCTTCGTACGGACTCCACCGGGTCCGATGCCGGGATTTCCACGATGCAGATCACCATCAGCCGGCTGTTGCGGTGGATCTCGCTGGTGGGGTTTGCCGCCATCGCTGTGTTTAGTGTAGCGGATCGTAGAATCCCAGGGGCGGAACTGGCGCTGATCGCCGGGACATACGTCGCGGGATGGTTCCTGCGGGATATTTCCCTCGTCCGCGCATGGAAGATCCTTTGGGATAACCGGAGTTGGTTGTTCGCTTGTCTACTGGCGCATTTGGCTTTGGTGATGGTCCTTGCGGTTTATTTTTCCTCTCCGAATTACCTTCCGATCTTCGCGGCCGTTTTAGTGTTGGCTATCCTCTTCCTGTTCCGTTTCCGGCATCGCATCCCGACGATCTATTGGATATTTTCCATGGGGATAATTCTATTCTCCATCAACATCAATGCCTGGTGGACATCCGTGGTCGGAGATGAGTATGGCTTTTACGAAAGTGCGCGGGAGATCTTGGGAAAAACCAATCTCTCCGTCGTCGCGGCACGCTTGTTCGATGAGATGGGCGTATACGGGCAAAATTCCTATTTTTCTTCCGTCGTTCAAAGTGTATTTATGCGGGTATTTGGAACCCAGAGTTTCGGATGGCGGTTCAGCAATATCTATCTGATTGCTCTTTCCATCCTCCTCTTCTATATTTTTTTTAAAACCTTTTTGGATCGACGGGTGGCCCTTCTGGCTTGTTTCTTTCTGGCCGCATCCCATTATCTGATCAATTTCAGCAAGATTGGATACGTTAGTCTGCAGGCCCTGTTTTCCCTTTCGATTTCGCTCGCGGTAGCCGCTTGGGCGGTCCGATCAGGGCGAACGGCAGCATTCGCACTATGCGGTGTCGTATTGGCGATGAATTTCTACGTGTTTGGCATTGCCATTGTCTCCATCCCGCTGGTTCTCCTGCTCTTACTCTGCTTTGTGCCCCCAATTTCCCGTCCCGCAAGGTTGCGCTGGGCGGTCCTGGCAGGCGGTTTTGGAATACTCTGTTTCCCGCTTTGTTTCCAGCCTGCATATTGGAAGACGGGTTTCGGTTTTACCATTTTCACCAGCTTGGAAAAAAACCCCTTCCCCGACGGCCCCGTCCAGTTTTTGGCCAATCGCATTCTGACTTCGTGGTTCTCGTATCTGTACACAACGAATGAAAGCCATTTTGTCTCGATGTCGTATGTGGATTGGATGACCGCCGCTTTTGTGGGAATAGGGTTCTTCGCGATCCTGTATTGGATTCGCCGCAACCGTTTCGCCGTTTTTTTCCTCCTGGGCTGGATCCTTCTCCTGACAGTAGCGAGCATCATCGGATCGCCCGATTTGCCGTCCACGACCAGAATGTTCGTCGTTCTTCCCTGGTGGGCTGTTGCTGCCGCGTTCGGTCTATGTTGGCTTTGGGATCAGCTTCGCCTCACGGGAAACGCCGGTGGCAGAATCAAAACGCTTGTTCTCGCCGGTGTCCTGGCGATCCTGGTGGCGACGAACCTGTTTTACGCGACCGTTATCTCGTACGATCGTTGGCTGGACCGTCAAGCGTTTGAATCGCTCGTCTTGCGGCTGGCCGGTGAGATCCGCGGTGGAAGTTTAGCGGCCCCGGAAAAGTTTGTCTTTGTGACCTATGCAGACTGGAGCCTGGACCCTTTCCTGCGGTTTAAGGAAATTTACCCTCGGTCCTGGTCCGGCATACAATTGGAAAAGGTGGCGGTAGATAGTCCCCTTTTGCCGGAATCGACTTTGCCGATTTTGACCGATTCCAAAAGCATTCTTTTCGTCGTGCCCACCCTGCCGGAACAATTGCAGGATGGACTGCGAGTCTCTCTGCAGGCGCTTGGCGAAAAATGGTGTCCGGTATATTCGCCCTACGGAAAATGGGAATACGACATGTACACGCCGAAAGAAATGGCATGGGTGTGCTCGAAACCGGATTGACAACTTCGGGAGGACGTCAGCCGGCCGGCGTTTGCGGTCGATGATCGGATGATGAATTGGAAATCCCGGCCTGCACGAGCGGATCCGAGAAACCGGAAATCCATAGTAAGAGAGTCAACTTCGGGTAAGGAGGATTATCCATGCGGGTGTCAATCATTGGAGCGGGTGCGGGCGGACTGTCGGCGGCGTACGATCTGGCGCGCGCCGGTCACGCGGTGACGGTTTTCGAGGCGGACCCGACACCCGGCGGGTTGGGGGGCGGATTCCGCGAGCCGGATTGGGAGTGGAGCGTCGAGAAATATTACCGGCATTGGTTCACCTCCGACCGGGATGTTCTCGGGTTTATCCGCGAACTCGGTTGGGAAAAGAACATCGTCGTCCGGCGTCCGGTGACGGCGATCTACTATAAAGAAAAATTCTATCCATACGACAGCATTCCCTCCTGGCTGGTGTTCCCGGGTCTGCCCTTTCCTTTGCGGGTGTGGAATCTGTTCATTGCCGGTTCCTTCCTGAAGCTCAATCCTTTTTGGAAATGGATGGAAGCGTATGCGGCCGACGATTGGATGCGCCGCTGGTTCGGGAGCCGCATCTACGACCAAGTGTGGAAGCCCCTTCTTGTCGGCAAATTCGGCGAGGAAAATTACCGGTTGATCAATATGGCGTGGTTCTGGGCTCGGATGCATTCCCGCACGCCGAATCTGGTCACCTACCAGGGGGGAATGCAGGCATTCTTTGATCAGCTCGCCGGCCGACTTGGCGAAATGGGAGTCCGGCTGCGTTACTCGGCGCGGGTCGAAAGTGTGGTTGCTCATCCGGAAGGCGGCTTCGAACTCCAGGTGCCGTCCGGCAAAGAGCGATTCGATGTCTGCCTGGCGACGTTTTCACCGCATCAATTGGCCGCGATGGCGTCCACCCTTCCGGCGGATTATCTTGCCAAACTCCGTTCGCTCCGGCACATGGGTGCTGTGGTGATGGTGTTCGAACTTTCCCACCGCCTTTCCACGCAGGGAGTGTATTGGCACAACCTCCCCAAAGACGCGGGATTCCCCTTCCTGGGATTGGTCGAACATACCAACTTCCTGCCCCCGGAACATTTCGGCGGCAATCACATCGTCTATTGCGGGGATTACCTTCCGCTGGGCCATGAATATTTTTCCATGACGCAGGAGGAACTGCAGAAGCGGTTCCTTCCCGCGCTCCGCCGGATCAATCCGGAATTCCAGCCGTCTTGGGTGAAGAAATCCTGGTTGTTTAAAACCGAGTATGCCCAACCCGTTCCGCTGATCCGCCATTCGCGCAACATCCCCCCCGTGCGAACACCCCTTCCGGGCCTGTATTTTGCCGGCATGAGCCAGGTCTATCCGTGGGATCGTGGAACGAATTACGCCGTGCGCCTCGGACGCGATGCGGCAAAAATGATCCTAGATGATTGGAAATAATCATTATTTTTATTATTTGCGGATACCAATTAATAAATTCTTAACGCAAAGGCGCAAAGACGCAGAGACGGAAAGAAATAAATTAAGAATTTCTTGGCGCCCCCCGGCCCGACCCCCGGGGGCGGGCTTTGTGTCTTTGCGTTAATGGTCTTAATAAATTTACTTTGAGAATAAATTATCGAATCTATGGATCAAACCTATGTATAAAGTGATTTCCGCCGGATAATCTTTTCCACAGCGTCAGGCATCATCCCTGCGACGGTCTCCCCATGCCGAATTCGGTCACGAATTCCGGTAGAGGAAATATCCAGCGGCGCCGCGTCCAAAAAAGTGGTTCGTGCCCCGATGCCCGGCAGTTTGGTTTCCAGCGCAACCATGTCCGCTTTCCGATCAGACCGGCGCAGGACGGCAAGCTCGCACAGGGCGAGTATATCCGTTGGACGGTGCCAGGTGGGAAGATCGCGCAAGGAATCCTCGCCCAGAAGCAGAGTAAGCTCTGCCTTCGGGTTTCGCTCCTGAAGAATGGAAATCGTGTCGACCATATAATGCGGGCCGGGCCTCTCGGACTCCACCTCGCTTAATATAAAAGCTGGATTCCCGGCGATGGCGGTTTCCAGCATCTCACGCCGCACGATGTATGCCGTGATATCCGGAAGATCCTTGTGCGGCGGATCCGGTGTGAGCACCCATACAACGCTGGATAGGCGAAGTTGGCGCAGCGATCGGGTGGCCAATGCCAGATGGCCGTTGTGTGGGGGATCGAACGTTCCGCCCAGAATCCCTAATCGTTCCATTCCAGCTCGTGCTTCCCGATGCGGACGATATCGCCTTGCTGCACGCCAGCCTCTTTCAACGCCTGATAGATTCCGAGCGCCTCCAGGATGCGTTGGAAACGGGCCACCGCCTCTTCCAATTCCCAGTAGGTCATTTCCGCCGCGCGTTCGATCCGTTTCCCTTTCACCCGCCACCCGCCGTCGCTTTCATGCACGATCGAAAATGCAGTCGGATCATCCTGCGCTTGATACAGGGGGACTTCCACTTCAACCAGCGGTGGGGGTGGAACCTCCGCCAGGAGTTGCGCGGCCCGTTGGACGATCTCGCGCGTGCCCTGCCGGGTGAGCGCCGAAACCGCGTAGGCTTCAAATCCCCTTCGCTTTAATTCCTCTTTCAGCGAGGGCCAGCGCGCTTTGGCTTCCGGAAGGTCGGTCTTGTTCACCGCGACAATCTGGGGCTTGCGGCCCAGGTCCGGGTCGAACAGCGCCAGTTCGGTGTTGATTTGCGAGAAGTCCGAAAGTGGGTCAGCGGCCGCGCCGTCCAGCAGATGAACCAATACGCGCGTGCGCTGGATGTGCCGCAGGAAGGTGAACCCCAGGCCGACACCGGCATGCGCCCCTTCGATCAGGCCGGGGATGTCGGCCAGCACGATGGTCTGGAATCCGTCCAGGACGGCCACCCCGAGGTTGGGTTCGGTGGTTGTGAAAGGGTAGGGGGCGATCTTCGGTTGGGCGGCGGTGACCGCGGCCAGGAATGTGGATTTACCCGCATTGGGCGATCCCACCAGGCCGACGTCGGCGATCAGCTTCAGTTCGAGCCGCAACCGGCGCTCCTCGCCCGGCTCGCCCTTCTCGGCGACGTGCGGCGCCTGGTTGTGCGCCGATGCGAAGTGCGGATTCCCGCGCCCGCCGCGGCCGCCGCGGGCGATGGCCAACTGCTGGTCTTCTTCCACTAAATCCCCCAGCAGCCTGTCCGGGGAAAGCTCGCGCACAACCGTTCCGGGCGGGACCGGGATGATCAGGTCGGCTCCGGATTTTCCAGTCCTGTCGTTGATACTGCCGTTCGCGCCGTCTTCGGCCTGGAATATACGGGTATGCCGGAAGCGGTACAGGGTGTTGAGATTTCGATCCACCCGTAGAAAAACGCTTCCTCCCCGTCCCCCGTCCCCGCCGTCGGGTCCACCACGGGTGACGAATTTCTCCCGGTGAAAATGCATCATGCCATTGCCGCCCCGGCCGGCGCGTATGGTGATCTCCGCTTCATCTAAAAACATTGTTTGCCCAAACCCTTCAATTGTGATACATTTCTCAATTGGTGAAACGCGTTTATCCCTTACATCATAAAGGATATTTGCTCCCATCGACGGAGAAATCCATGCCGCATAAACAACCTCCCGGCAGGCCTATTCCGGATATTGTCGTCGGGCGATTGCCTTTCTATCTGCGTACGCTCCGTTCCCTGGCCGCCGAGGGGCTGGAGATTACATCATCGTCCGAGCTCGGCGATCGTCTGGGATTGACCTCGGCCCAGATCAGAAAGGACCTTTCCTATTTCGGGGAATTCGGAAAACAGGGCTTAGGCTACAACATTTCCTTTTTGATCGTCCAATTGCGGCGAATTCTCAAAGTGGACCGGATTTGGGAAGTGGTACTAGTCGGGGCCGGCGACTTGGGACGGGCGATTGCGAACTATCATGGTTTTCACGACCGTGGGTTCGAAATCCGGTTTGTGTTCGACAGCGATCCGGCCAAGGTCCGCCAGTCCCTATCCCAGTATACGATTCAGGACATGACCACCCTGGTGGAAAAAGTACGCGCCGCAAAAATCCGCGTGGCGATGCTTGCCGTTCCGGCCGCCGCCGCGCAGGACGTCTCCGATTTATTGGTGGAAGCCGGAGTGCAGGCAATCCTGAATTACGCTCCGACGTCTCTGGTTGTGCCCAAAGGGGTTTACGTGCAGAATATCGACCCGGGCGCCCACATGCAGCGGATGACGTTTTACCTCGAGGGGTAAGCTTCTTCGATTCCCGGGACCGTTTTTTTTCCTTTATCAAGACTCGCTATCGCTACAATCCCCCGGATAAAAAAGGACGGCCCGTCACGCCCTCCCGGGTGCGCAGGTATCGCCTTTAATGATTCGATTCGATCTCATGCAAGCGAAAATCCGTTGCGCCGCTGAGCGGCGCAGGGAAGCCCGCGGATCACACCGCGCGTGGGAATGGAAAGAAGAACCTGGAGTTCTAGGCTTCCGGGCCTTTCTTTAATATTTCCACAATTCGTTTGTTAAGCTGATCCGGAGAGAAGGGTTTAAGAATATATTCCGCGGCGCCGGCTTCCAAACCGGTTTGAACTTCGGTTTCCTGTCCTTTGGCGGAGAGAAACACCACCGGGATATGCCGCAGGGTGGGGTCGGCTTTTAGGCGGCGGCAGGCTTCATACCCCGTCATGCGGGGCATGCGCACATCGAGCAGGATAAGATCCGGTTGTTCGCGACGCACACTTTCCAACACTTCTTCGCCGTTGGCCACTGCAATCACTTCGTGTTTGGCGTAGGTGAGGGTGAAAATAATCAGGTCGCGAATATCCCGTTCATCTTCGGCAATCAGTATCTTGGCCATGAATACCGTCCTTGTCAGAATTGTACCGCGTCCCGCGGAAGAATGACATGGAAGGTGCTCCCCTTTCCGGGCACCCCCTCGCTTTCCACGTTGATCGATCCTCCGTGCATTTCCACCAGTTTCTTGGTTATCGGCAGACCTAATCCGGTGCCGGGAGTGGCCATCACCAGCGGATGTTCACCGCGGTAGAACCGCTCAAACACCCGTTCGCGTTCGATCGGACCGATGCCGATGCCGGTGTCGCTTACGTCGATTTGCACACCGTCGGCATGCGCACGCGCCTGCAGAGTCACCTTCCCGCCATCGGGTGTGTACAGGAAGGCATTCTCCGCAAGGTTCCCCAGAATCTCACCGACGCGGGATGGATCAGCTTGGATCAAGGGCAAGTCCGGTTCGGTTTGAACGACGATCTCAAGCGATTTTCCGGCGGAGCGGCATCGTTCGCGCAACTCGGCGGCGATCTCTTCCAGGAGCTTGGGGATTTCCACCACGTCGAGGTTCAGATGTGTTTGGCCGGATTCGATCCGCGAAATATCGAGCAGGTCGTTGACCAGTAAACCCAGCCGGTCGGAATTGTCCTTGACGATTTTCAGGAATTGTCGCTGGGCATCGTTCAACGGGCCGGTGGCTCCCATCATCAGAATTTCCGTATACCCTTTGATGGCCGTCATCGGCGTGCGCAGTTCGTGGGATACAGTGGCGACGAATTCCGATTTCAGCCGGTCCACCTCCACGTCCTGGGTAATGTCGCGGAAGACCGCCACGGTTCCGATGAATTCCTCGCCGCTGGAGACCGGTGCCAGGTGCACCGATAGGACCTTCCCGCTATCGAGCGTGATTCGTTCGGCGAGGTATTCGCCGCCAGTGATTTCTGCCGGGGCGGACTGCCAGCGGCGTAATCTCTCCTGCCACGCGCGGCCGGCTTTTCCAAACAGGCCGATGAACTCGCCTGCGGCCCGTCCGTCCACCTGGTCGCGCCGGAGCCCCAGCAGCTTTTCGGCGGCATCGTTGAACAGCACGATCCGGTTTCCGTCGTCGGTCACCATCACCCCGTCGGCGATGGCTTCGAGCATGGCGCGCGATTTGCGCGATTCCACCTGCTGGCTGCGGACCAGCCCGCCGAGGCGCTCCGCTTGGTCGCGGATCAACCGGTAGAGTTCGGCGTTGTTGATCGCGGCCGCCACCTGGTTGGCCGCCGCGGATGCCAGCCGCAACTGATCCGGATTAAACACCGAAGGATCCTGGCTCAGGAGAATCAGCGCTCCGAGCGCGTCCGCTCCCACCATCAGCGGCACCGCCAGCGCGCTGTGATAACGCATCGGCTCTTCCGGGTAGAGATGGACCCAGCGCGGGTCGTTGGACAGGTCTGGAAGAATGACCGACTGGCGCTGCTGGATCACCCAGCCGGCCAATCCCTCGCCGGCGCGGAAGGGCAGGGAGCGGCCGCCACTTGGCAGAGGGGAGTCTTTTTCCAGCGAGGCGCGATACACCAACTGCTGGGTTTCCGGATCGAGCAAGACGATCGCCGCCTGGTCCGCGCCGATCGCCTCGTTGACCAGTTGCAGCGCACGGGTGAGCACTTGGTCCAGGTCGAGGCTTGTCACGAGTTCGGTGCTGATCCGGAGCAGGGTTTCCGCGCGCTGGTGCTCGCGTTCGAGGGCCGTGGTACGTTCCACCACACGATGCTGCAGATCGGTGGTCAGGGCGCGCGCCGACTGGTGCAGACGGACGTTTTCCAGCGCCTGGCCGAGCTGAGCCGACACGGTCTGTGCCAGCGAGAGATCCGCAAACGAAAAGGAATGCTCTTCCGGGCTCTCGATCAGGATCAGACCGGCCGTCTCGCCTCCCATCAGGAGCGGCATGATCAACACCGAGATCGCCTGGCGTTGTTCGATCCAGAGGCGGAAGGCGCCCACCCGCTCGTCGGCGGGCGCATTTTCCACCTGCAGCGGGGAACGCGTCCGCAGGACCGTCTCGATGACGGAGGAACCGCTGAGCGGAACGCTCAGGCTCATGGCCGACGGGCGTCCGGGGTAGATGTATTCGGCCACCACGCCGGCTTCGGTCCGCCCGTTTTCGATTAATGCGGCGGCCGATTGGGGAACGTCGAATGCTGCTGCCAGTTCCCGGCAGGCGATTTGCAGGAGTGTGCGCTCGTTGCTGGTAGTAATCGCGGCGTTGGTCAGCCGGTTGAGCAACGCCAGGTGCGACGCGCGTTCGTCCAATTCGCGCGTGCGGTCGGTCATCTCCTGGAAGAGCCTGGCTTTTTCCAGCGCCAGCGCGGTCTGGTTGGCCAGTGAGAGGGCCACTTCCTCGGTGTTCCGGGAAAACGCCTCCGCCGCCGCGAAGTTTTCCAAGAGCAGGATTCCCAGCACTCGATCCCCGGCTTGCAGCGGCACCCCCATCGCTGACGCTGGAATCAATCCCATCGTTCCGTTGCGGTAGGCTTCCAGGTTCGCCGCCGAGAGATTAAAGTCCGAGGCCATGTCGACGTGTGCCCAATGTACAGGTTTGGCCGCCAGGTAAGCCTGCCCGGGCAGCCCTTCGCCCGCCGCGCAGGCCATCTGATGGAGGAAGTGTGCGTTGGCGTATCCGGAGACGGCGCGGATCGTGACCGCGGACCGGTCTGCCTCC
>Ga0187886_1002639_pt1 | contig 14140 bp, 9 predicted proteins | sample June2016WEW_20_1_FD_133001 | JGI IMG/M metagenome (GOLD analysis project Ga0187886, IMG submission 133001) | Peatland microbial communities from SPRUCE experiment site at the Marcell Experimental Forest, Minnesota, USA - June2016WEW_20_150 | ecosystem: Environmental > Terrestrial > Soil >... | reverse complement strand
TTTCATTTTCATAATAGTATTGAAGACTTTTCTGTTGTTGCATAATTCCGAAATTGCATGTTTCCCATGCTATATCATATTCGAGCTTCAATCATCAAATTGCTGTAAAAAATGAAAACGCCCAAACAAGTCGGGCATTTTTTGTACATACTTCGTATAGCTGGTTACTTAATCCCTACGCTGCAAGTTCAAATTGGAGTCATGAAAAGAAAGCCGATTCTGAAATGAATCGGCCGTTTGGAGTAGCAGGAGAGGGAGTTTGACAGAACTCAGTCTAGAATTAAAAATACCTTTCAATAATACCCTTAACAAAACAACACTACTGAATATACATTAAACTGAATGCAAATAATTCGATAAAATGATTCTCCAAAAATATTTCCAATGCTTCAGCAAACTACAGAAATATTCTATTCTATGATAAAAATTTTATCAAAAAGATTTAACCGATTCATTTCTCAATTAATTATATTGAATATAGGATATTGTAATGAGAGGCAAGTAGTTAATGAGAAAATTTTGTGCCCCCAACAAGATTCGAACTCGTGTTCCAGGCTTGAAAAGAAATCCCATGTCATAATTTCGCTGAAATCGGGATAATTTCAAGCCATCTTAGCCCCAAAAAGGAGGTAAGTGTTATCACAAGTGTTAGCAGTTTGTTCCTAAACACTAACACGTTAATTACATTGGTAAGATAAAATATTTCTATTTTTCATGCAAACATAATCGATGGTTCAAGCAAGTTTAGTTTCGTTCGCGGAATTGCGGGGCGAGTTGTCGAGCAAAATAATCAGCTTGTTTTAAAGCTCAAGATACTCATTGATAATAATTTATCCTGCTGATTTACACCTTCACGTAGGCAAATTCAAAACACGATAACTGATCTAGTCGTGGACAAAATTCCTATGTGTGGTCATAAATCTTGTTATTTTTTCAAAGCTGCTTTTGAAAACAGATAATCCGAAATAGCGGCATCAAGAACGATAGCGTCGACAAAGAATTCCGTCCCCTCTCCGTCTTTAAGAACATCTTTATACAGGACCGACTTTGCAATCCAGTGTTGCTGAACCTCAATAACCTCACGAATGTCCATCGTTTTCAAAAGCATCCCGCTTTTAGCATAGAGGTTCTCTTTTAAAGCGATAAACCGGGACTTATCAACCCAGATTTGTCGCCGATAGTATGCAATATCCTCTTTCTTTGCCAAGAGTTCCAAAATCCAGCATTGCCGTTCATGAAAGATCTCTTCACCGATCACTTTAGCAGAATACAAATTTGGAAGATGCGGATCTTCCATCATGTCTTCATATGAAAGGTCAGAGCCCATTACTGATTGGCGTAGCATGTGGCCGGAAATCATTATTATTCGATCTGTAGAAGGAGAATATGTCCACAAATTATCCTTCAATTTCAACATTTTTGTTCCTTGCTCTCGCGGAGGAGCAAGATATTCAGTAAACGCTTCGTTAGTGTGACGTTGCCATGATTTTGCTTCAATAGTTCGGTTTTCGCGTCGTCCATGGATAACCATGCGCGAAATGAGAATTTTGTTTTCGGTAACCATGTTCCTGTCAACTTTTTTTAAAATCTCATCTCCAGATGGTGTTTGAGCAAGAAGCATTACCGTTGACGAGAGAAATAGGAATAATATCCGTTTCATGTTTCAAGTTCCTTGAATAATTGCGATGTCTGTCGTTTATAAATGCCGACACCTGAAAGTGCCGTTCCGCACACTGTCGCCAGCATTCCGGGCAGAAATCCAACAAAATAGCTCAACGGTGTTACCTGGGCACGGACAATATTGTCGATCATAATGGAGTTGTTCCTCAGCATTCCTCCGATATTGAAGCCCTTCACCTGCATGTAATAGGCGAAAGCGAGACCGATAGATGTACCTATCAAAGATCCGGCAAAACCGACCATAAGAGATTCAGTAATCATCGAACGATAAATGTGTCCCTTTTCTTCCCCGATTGCCAATCGGACGCCCATCTCGCCGTATCTCCGCAAACTTCCAGTTAAACCGGCATTCCAAAGTACGATCGACATTGCAAAGAGGAAAACACCCATAATGACATTGGAGAAGAGACTGATTAAATCGAGATAATCGGAAAGCCCGCTATCGTTGCGTAGATATGCCATGATCGGTGCGAATTGATTCGAAGAATTTTGATACTGATTGTTGAAAGTGGATGTAAGAATGGTTGCACGGTCTTCATGATAAAAATCATCCGGAAAGAAACCAAGGATTTCCCCGGCGCCTTGCTGCATATCCAGCACTTGCTGCATATCGGCAAAATCTGCTATCACGGCGCCCCTATCCATTGCTCCGACTCCAAAGAGGATGGTTCCTGCAATCGTAAAATTGGCTGTTGCCATGCTCCCATTCATTGTGGAACTGATCAGTGTGGCTATCTGTCCGGGTTGTATACCTAGTCTCTGCGCAAGCTCTTCGGAGATCAACATTTCATTCCGATTCTGAATTGGTCTTCCTCGAACAATTGCATTTCTAATATTGAGGATCTTCCATTCCGGGCTTCCCTGCGTCAGAAGGTCTACACTCAATCCGCTGATTGGAGATTGAACGCGGGTTTCCCTGTTCGAATCCGGAATATCGAGCAGTCCGCCGAATGTGATTCGGGGTGTCCACAGCATATCCGGGAATGTATGGCGTAGCTCTGCCATAAGTGTGTCGATTCCGAGCAATGCAAGATCATTTGGCCGCTGATCTTTTTCTTTAGAATAGGCTTTGGTCATAACTCGGACATGACCCGTACTGTAATGAGCAGTGGACTGAATGACGCTTGTCCATGCACCATTTATCCATGCATGAAGGAATACAGTCAGCACAACTCCGGCAGCCACGATAAGAACGGGGAAGAGAGACCGGGAACGATCCCGCAATAATCCTTTGAACAAAAATTTTATCATGTCAACTTCCCTCTCAGGGCATCTGTGGGCTTCAATTTAGCTATTCTTCGCGTGGGCAGAAAACTGACTACGGTCGTCACAATCAGCACCAGGAAAATCGTGCCAAGGACCAGAGAGGCGGAATATGTTGGAAAAATTTTTTCGCCGATAGCAATACCGATGCTATCGACAGATTCGGGCATCTCCCAGCCGGTCTTAGTGATATATGCAAGAAGAGGAATGCCGACAATTGCAGAAGTGCAGACGGCAATAATCCCATGAATAGCACCTTCGAGCGTAAAAAGCTTGATGATATTTCCTCTTGTCATGCCGAGAGCCATTAGTGTGCCCATTTCCTTCCTGCGGCGAAAGATGGAAAGTACTTGCGTATCAAAAATTGCAATCATGGCAAGAAACAACAACACGAAATATAAAATGCTCGCGGAAATTGTTTTACTTTTAATTAATGCATGGAGATCCTGAAGAAGAAATGTCAGGTCTTTGAATTGCCATCCGGAGAGGAGCTGCACCGGGGCGACGTTCTTCCCTATCACAACGATAGTTGCCTGTCCCTGAAGTGCCGTCATTGACTGGAGCTTATCCAGCGGAATCCATATTTGATTGTTGTCGATCTCCTGTACTGACGTTCTCATAATGTCGACGATTCTCACTTCAGCCGCATCGAATGTTCCGTGGATATCGCGCCATTCTATAGTAAGGTTGTCTCCCTTGTGTAAACTAGCGCTCTTTGCCATCCGGTTACCGATCAAAGCAGGAATCGTTCCGTCGATATGGGTAAGACAGGCAGAGGGAATCGTCAAAACCTTTTGATACGGATCGATACCTTTCAGCAGTACAGAGCGAAAACGGCCTCCGGGATAAATAGTCGCCTGGCGAATCAATATTGGTGCAACGAGTTGAGAATCCACAAGCGACCGGAGCGCTTCCGGTATTACGATATGGGCATCATTCAACGTTATCGGATCATAGGGGTCGTATGTGTTTTGCCAGTATTGTCCACCGCCGTATAATGCATCGATAGTTGCTCGTTCAGACTGATCGTTCATGCCATTATAGATGCCCTGAACAAAGATAATTGCCAGATACGCAAATGAAAGCGCCGCAACATTTAACCATGTCCGAAGACCGGCACCGAGAATATTGCGATATGCAAGCTTAAGGGTAAGCATACATCACCTCACAGTTGATCTTTCGCGACACAGTTTTCGTCTTTCACGATTTTCCCATCCACCAGAGTGATTTTTCGCTTGAGATAAGAAATCACCTTTTCATCGTGTGTAGCAAAAATAAATGTCGTTTGAAGATCCTTATTCAATTCCACCATCGTTTTCATAATATGGTGCGAATTTGCCGCATCGAGATTTGCTGTCGGTTCGTCAGCAAGAATTATTTCTGGTTTTTTGACGATGGCTCGTGCTATAGCGACACGCTGACTTTGTCCGCCGGAAAGTTGCGCAGGTTTGGAATCGGCACGATCAGTCAAACCGACCCATTCGAGTGCATCCATTACGAGCTTTTTACGTTGAGATATTTCCATTCCAAGAAGAAGGAGGGGAAACTCCACATTTTCAAAAACAGAATATACCGGCAGCAAGTTATATGTCTGAAAAATAAAGCCGATATGATTGTTGCGTAAGCGTGCAGCATCTTTGTGGGAGAGTGATTCAATATTTAAACCTAATACAATTGCATTGCCCGCTGTAGGAGCATCGAGAGAACCGAGAATATTCAGCAATGTTGTTTTTCCGGAACCACTTGGGCCAACCAGGCCAATAAACTCACCTTTCGTGATTGACAGATTGATGTCGTCTAACGCTTTTAATTCATTTGATCCCAGGGGATAAACTTTTTCGAGCTTTTCCGTTTGTATGAGCAATGAATTTTGAATAGATATCGGCAGTCCTATTTTTTTTGTTTCCACAAGTCATCCTTTATTCAATAACAATTATGTCTTAGTGATTAAATACGACCATCAATTGAATCCCGGTTCCAGCAAATGTATTACTGCCTGTTTGTGTTTGATATAGCTGGAGAGTATCGGGATTCCAGAATCCGAGAAGATAAATAATCCAGTTATCGTAGGTCCTTTGCCAGCTTATAAATCGATACCAAATTTGATTTGTCCAATCGAAGTATACAATTCCAGAAAATTTATCCACAATGCCTATCGGATAATTCATTGAGAGGGCGAAAAAACTTGTTCCATCGGCCCGATCGAAAGCTTCGGCGGGATTTTCGGAGCGGAAGAATTCAGTAAGAGCATACAAACCATTTCCAATATCAAATGTATAATCTGCACCAAGAGTCCATTGTCGCTGATATTTGTACTTTGGAATATCCGTCTGTGTATGAATAAGTACAGCTTCAAACCATGCCCCAATACCAATATCCCATTTTCCATCTAATCCAAGACGGTTTTCAGGTACAGATACATTGCCACTGGATTTTAAGATGGTATCGATTGCGCTGATATCTGTGTTCCGATGATGGTACGAAAGACCCGCTTCACCGTCGACAATGGGAAGCTGAAATCTGCCCCCATATTCGAAGCTGGAATTTGTTGTCGGGGTCCGTTCCAGACCTTTTATATCGTTATTATCGTAAAGTTCCCACAGCCAGATGTTGGTGTTATTTAGAAAATAATATCGGGCGAGCAGGCCCTTGACACCGTCTGTTAATTGAAGAGGGTCGCGGGGATCGATTTTATCGAACCACATAAGGGGCCGGAAGAGCGTTGCCGAGCCGAAATTTATTTTTTGCAGACCGGCCCGGACTTCAAATGTGTTCGATGCAAGCCTCAACCAGGCTCTATACGGTTTTATATCCTTCTCATATTCCGGGCTCCGGTTCTTCACAAAACTACCGAAGGCATAACTATTCAACGAGATGTCCATATCCGCGGAAATACTGCTGTCGATCTTTTCGCCAAGAGTGAGTTCCGGAATATAACGGAATCCTGTTTGGGAAAGGGGAGCGACGTCCGGATTCGATAAAAGCCATCCAGATGCCTGTCCATGAAAGGACATAGTTTGACTGAAGGCAAGCGAACCACAGGATATAAAACAAACGCAGAGAGAAAGTGTTCTTAGAAAAGTCATGGAAGATATGGAAGACATATAAAAGGTCATCTGTTATTTCTTTTTCAGATATGTAAACATGACCTTAAAAAAATGTTCCTTGATGGGTTCGATCGGAAATAAATCCGGTGCAACGGTATAATTCGCAGATATGCCGTCAAAGAGAAACATGAACAGATAACAATCAAGATCGGGATTTTTAGAGCCGAGCTGCTTGAAGAGATTCCGTACCCGGCTTAAAAATTTTTCCATTAGTTCTTTTCCCCTTTTTTCTATGATCTTTCTGTAGGACTCGTCAAGATTCAAACGAAGACTGAGACGTATAAGATCCGGTTCCGTCTTTAAAAGGTTCATCATGCTGTTGATAAGAGAAATAATCTTTTCTTTTGGCGACAGGTTCTCGTCGGTGTCGATAGCAATAGGAAGCCAGCGTTCGACATTCTCGTCGATGATGCTGAAAAGAATATCTTCCTTCGAAGAAAAATGGGAGAAGATGAGCCCTTTTGAAACTTTAGCTTTCCTTGCTATTTCATCGGTGGTTGTCGCAGAGTACCCTTTCTTTGCAAATAATTTTAAAGATGCGTTTAAGATAGCTTTTCTGCTTTCCGCTTTCATCTGCTCAGAGAGTTTTTTTGATCGGGGCGACATAGAGATTCTCCTTTATTATGACTGACTACTTAGTCAATGATAATAAAGAATCGCATATAAATCAAGTCTCTGGGGATTTGAAGAGTTGCCCAACAGGGAGGGAGTAGTTTCAATCGCTTGAAGCAGAACGTTATCAATGTTTCAAGGACTTTGGTTCAAACAGATTTGGTTTTTTTGTGATGTTACCAATTTACTAATACGCATATCGTAATAGGTAATTTTTGATTTTTTGAAGGAACAGTATTAAACTTAAATTTAATCGTTGTATTTTTTTTAAAAGCACACAAGTTGATCATTTTCAGAATCAACTTGACCGTGTTCTAAAAAATCATTGCGTGATAATTAATTAGAGAGGGAAAAAGTGCCCCCAACGAGATTCGAACTCGTGTTCCAGGCTTGAAAAGATTGTTGGTATCAAAAAAATGTTAAATTCGAAATAAAATTGGCAATATTTTGTCTAAAATTCTTGTCAAGTGTTAGCACATGTGTTAGCAGCTACCTCTGATAAAACTAATACGTTAATTATGCGTTCAATGTAAAAAGTTTTATCGACCAACGCAAGTTTGATAGTCAATATAACATTCGACCTGCAATCAATTAGTTCAGCTTTCTGATTATTGCTTGAGGTTAGACATACAGCATTTTCTCGATAACCTATATGATCTCAAGAAAGTATTGAAAGTGGATCGGAGTGTTAGATGAGAAACGATTTTGAATAAAATAGAGCTGAGTGAAAATTTTGGTATAGATAAAAAACAACCACTATAGCCGATTTCTGCCTTTATCTAGTTTGAGTTATGAACGAACTCAAGCGGTTCGTGTTCTATAACTCTAATTACAATTCACATGCGGAGGTACGCTTAGCTATGCTCAAATTCTTATGATACCATAACTCAAGCTAAATTATTTGAAACGGCACTAGGTTTGAATATACATCGTAAAATCTTATCGATTGAAATTTCCCAAATTAAAACATATTATCTATTCATCAAAATAGATAAGCATGGGTTTGTCTTTTTTCCATAGAATGTTGGGTCGTCATCAGCCTATCGTTGAATACTTACCATCCTTCATATACGGCAATGAAAATGAACTCTACAAAAGTAGTTCGAAAAGGATGATAATAATCAGAAAAACATGTGCGTGGACTGTCACACTAATCCTGATGATAATACTTGGCAGTACATCACGGGTCTTCGCTCTTGATCCAAAAAAAACGATTAATCAATATGGGCATAAAACATGGTTAAAACAAAACGGATTACCGGCGCATACTATTAATGTTGTGCTTCAGACTAAAAATGGTTATCTCTGGCTCGGTACATCAGCAGGATTATTCCGTTTCGATGGAGTGCATTTTACCGAGATAAATACAAATCTGAAGAATGATAGAACCCATGAATCGATTTCTACACTACTTGAATCCAGAGACAGTAGTCTCTGGATTGGCACGACGTACAATGGACTACGAAATTTAAGAAATGGGAAGATATCCACTTACGGTTCAAAAGTAGGATTTTTTGATACGCAGGTGCTGCAGTTATTTGAGACCAAGACAGCGCACCTTATTATTGGTACCTCAATCGGTGTCTTTATGTTTCAAGAAGGAAAATTCACACAAATTCTTCTTCAACCAAACTATATTACTGCCGTTGCAGGGGATTCGTTGGGGAGAATATGGATCGGTACGCATGATGGCATACGTATCTTCGAAGAAGCTTATCCGGAAAAAATTATGAGCTTAACACTTAAAAACGGACTACCCAACCGTATAACGACATGTATCTATTATGATCGTCAGGAGAATATTTGGGTCGGCACAGTCGGTGGATTGGTGTGCTGGAAAAACGGCAAAATGAAAATATACACGACCTCTGACGGTCTGTCGCACCAGAACATCAATACTATATTTCAAGATCGGGATGGAAACATTTGGGTCGGCACTCAGAGAGGACTCAACCGTTTGTCTGGAGGCAAATGGACATCATATTCAGAATCAGATGGACTGACCAATAATTATGTCAGATCATTTGAAGAGGACTCTGAAGGTAGTCTCTGGGTAAGTACATCGGACGGATTAAATCAGTTTAAAGATATTAACATCACTTCATATACAACGACAGAAGGTCTCGCTAATAATTATATCTCGAGTGCTCTCGAAACTTCAGATGGAAGTCAGTATTTTCTCAGCGATCAAGGATCAAGCATTACTCGGATAAAGAATGGAAAAAATACTCGATTTGATGTTCTGATTGGCCCTGCTTATGTTGCACGCGACGGCAGCATATGGATTGGCCAAAATGGTTTTTTGTCTCGCCTGAAGGATGGTCTTGTGGAACGCTACGATGCCAGAAACGGCCTTCCCGCAAAATGGATTTCTGCGATAACGGAAGACAATAAAAGCCTCATCATCTATTCAGATCATAGTGGTATATTTAGATTTATTCATGGTCGATTAGAACCATATACATTAAAAAATGGTCAACTATATCCTCCTTCAGAATTTGTTGTTTGTTTTTATCCACAAAGCGACAACCTGATGTGGATCGGAACGACAGATTGCTTATCGAAAATTGAGGATGGAAAGATCACGAGATATACTACGGCGGATGGATTAGCTGGTAATTGGGTCAGCTCGATCTTTGATCGATCAACAAGGCAGTTTATGGATAAGTTCCCCGCAAGGCGGACTCACTCGTTATATGAATGGCAAGTTTACTTCCTACAATACAAAGATCGGATTATTCACCGATGAAATCTATTGTGTACTGGTTGACGATCAGGGCGATCTCTGGTTAAGCAGTTCAATTGGCATCGGACATGTTTATCGTCAAGATATCGATAACTATGATGCAGGAAAAAGTAATACCATACATACAGAGGTTTACGGTACTGACGACGGGATGAAAACAGATGAGTGTTTTGGCCAATGGCAGCCTGCCGCATGGAAAGCGAATGATGGGCATCTTTGGTTTGCGACGAAGATGGGGGCTGTGATGATTGATCCAAAAACTTTTAAGCGAAACGAACTTACTCCACCCGTTCTTATCGAGAAAGTTGTTATGGATCAACAAACGTACCTGCCCAATCAATTCGATCGTCTTTCTCCCAAGAAGGAGAGATTTGAATTTCATTATACAGCTTTAAGCTTTTTAGTGCCTGATAGAGTGTTGTTTAAAGTTAAACTCGAAGGATACGATCGTGAATGGGTATATGCAGGAACTAGACGTATAGCGTATTATACAAATCTTCCTCCTGGTGACTACCGCTTTCGAGTAATTGCATGTAACAATGATGGTCTGTGGAACCAGACTGGAGCGACCGTTGCATTCAAATTGGAGCCCCAATTCTACCAGGCGTTATGGTTTTACGGTTTGATACTCCTTGCAATTGGTGGAGCCGGATTCGGTTTCTATCGCGTACGGGTATGGCAACTTCTCAAGAGACAGAAAGAGCTTAAAACAAGTGTCGATGAATCACTGGCAAAGATCAAGGTGCTGAACGGTCTTATCCCTATTTGTGCAAGCTGTAAAAAAATCCGAGACGATAAAGGTTATTGGGATCAGTTAGAAGAATACATCCAGAGTCACTCAGAAGCTAAATTTAGTCATGGGGTATGCCCCGAATGTGCTGGAAAATTGTATGGTGATTTTTATGCAAAGATGAAAAAACAACAAGAGGCAACTTCCGCAAAACCACCATTATCAGATTCACCGAAGGAAGAAAATCCCAACTCCAGCAACAGCAATACAAGCTCCAACGATAGCATGCAATGATAAATACTCACGAAATAGTATCACCTTCTTTCGATTCATGGATCAGTTATAGCACAAATAAACGACTTAGGAGGAATTTATATATGAAAAAAACTTACTTCACTTTGTCAGCGTTCCTGATATTTTTCCTAGTTCCATTTCTGGTAGCTCAGCCATTTCCTTATCAAGACTCCACATTGTCAATCGATCAACGGGTATCCGATTTATTAGGTCGAATGACGCTTGATGAAAAAATTGGACAAATGATGCAAGTCCAACTCACGGTGTTCAATTCTTCTCCTTCCATCCTCACGACCTATAATATCGGATCTGTGTTTAGCGGAGGCGGTGAGAGACCAAGTGCAGGTAAAAGTGCAATATTTTGGGCAAATTCGTATGATACGCTGCAGACGTATGCTTTGAAGACTCGGTTGAAAATTCCAATGATCTATGGAGTTGATGCTGTCCATGGACATAACAATGTTTACGGGGCGACCATATTCCCGCATAATATTGGAATAGGGTGTACACGAAACCCGCAATTGGCTAAAGAAGCCGCGAGAATAACTGCGGAAGAGGTTGCAGCGACAGGTATCAATTGGACATTTGGACCTTGTATTGCGGTTCCACGAGATGAACGATGGGGCAGAACGTATGAAGGATTTGGTGAAACGCCGGAATTGGCGCAACTCTTTGGGTCATCGGAAGTGCGCGGATTCCAGGGTGATTCATTATCGGGTCACGCAAGTATTTTGGCGTGCGCAAAACATTATCTCGGAGACGGCGGAACGACGAACGGTATAGATCAAGGCAACACACAATTGGATACGACCGAAATACGAAGAATCCATCTGCCGGGGTATATATCTGCAATCGACTCCGGTGTGGGTAGTATCATGGTATCGTTCAGCAGTATAAATGGAGTTAGGATGCATGGAAATAAATATTGGCTTACGGATGTCCTGAAAAATGAATTGGGGTTCAATGGAATGATTTGTTCAGATTACGGTGGTATCGATAACGTAGGGACATCGTATACTAACAGCGTTGATATAGCGATTAATGCCGGAATTGATATGGTCATGCTACCCAATCAATATATTGCTTTTTCTACTGCGATGAAAAGTCTTATCAGCGCAGGCAGCATTGATACCGCCCGGGTTGACGACGCTGCGAGAAGGATTTTGACCGCCAAATTTAAGCTCGGATTGTTTGAGAGACCATTTACGGACCGGTCATTGCTTGCCTCTGTTGGCAGCGCCGGACATCGTGCAGTTGCCCGGCAATGCGTCCGAGAATCCCTTGTGTTATTGAAGAAAAAAGACGGCATCCTCCCGCTTCGGAAATCAAATGCAAGAATACTGGTCGCTGGTGCAAATGCTGATAATCTTGGAAATCAATGTGGTGGTTGGACAATCGCATGGCAGGGACAGACCGGCAATACTCTCACCATCGGAACAACAATTTTACAAGGGATGAGAAACACAGCCACGAGCGCAACGATAGAATATTCTAGTAATGGTACATTCACTGATACTTCAGCCGATTATTCTGTTGCCGTGATTGGTGAGACACCGTATGCAGAAGGTGCGGGATATAGTCCAAGCCTGAGTCTCTCGCAAACCGATGTAGATTTAGTGAAAAAAATGAAAGGATTTGGTGCGCCTGTCGTCGTTATCCTTGTTTCAGGTAGACCTTTTATTCTCGATAAAATATTACATTTTTCCGATGTCATCATTGCTGCTTGGCTGCCTGGAACGGAGGGTGATGGTGTAGCCGAGGTTTTATTTGGCGATTATCAACCGAAGGGGAAATTGTCACATACTTGGCCAAAAAGTATATCACAAGTCCCACTTAATTTCGGTGATGCAATCTATTCTCCATTATATGAATATGGATTTGGAATTGATACTTTAGCGGACTCTCCGGCGGGATCACCGCCTATATGTTTGTCGGCTATTATAACCCCGGACGGGAAAAATTTCGAGTTGACATTTAATAAACGGATGAAAAATCCATCTTCAGCACAGGCAACATTTGTTCTGACACAGAACCAACTTCCTCTTGTGGCTGCGACCACTCTATCGTTGAAACAAAACGATAGTACGACAATTATTGTAGTGTTAGATACAGTGTATTACACTAGTCATGATATTGGTACAATAGCGTATACCTCAGGAACAATTAAATCTGTTGATGAAGGGTCGCTCCAGCCATTCGCTCCAATGGATGTCTATAATTGGGTCGGATCGTCAACTGCGGTCAAAGAAGATAATAATCTGATACCTCTCGTGAACAAGTTAAACCAAAACTATCCCAATCCTTTCAATCCAACGACTGTCATTACTTATCAATTAGTGACTCATAGCTATGCTACACTCAAAGTGTACGATATACTTGGAAGAGAAGTGGCGACCTTAGTAGACGGAGAAAAGTCTGCTGGCGTCCATACTGTATCATGGGACGCATCGCGTCTATCAAGTGGAATATTTATCTATCGACTGAAAGCCGGAAATTTTAATGATGTCAAAAAAATGATACTTATAAAATAGGGTAAGATTCCTGTGAGTTAAGGTTAAAACTCACTGATATGATGTTTCTTTGTTGAATATGATTAAGTTGTAGTGATACAAAATTCATTATTTTTAGATATTAAGGAAAAGGATGGCTTTGAAAAAGATCACTATTTGTACACTTCTATACAGTCTTCTTGTCCATGCAAATGTTTCTGCATCTAATGCTCATACCGGTATGCGAAATATTTCATCCTTACAAGTTACTGCTGATATGGGGGCAGGATGGAATCTCGGTAATTCATTGGATGCAAACCCGGGGTCCGAGACCAGTTGGGGAAATCCTAAAACGACGAAAGCAATGATCGATCAGATTAAGCTAAAAGGTTTTAAAACTCTTAGAATTCCAACAACTTGGTATAGTCATCTTGGTCTTGCACCTACTTATACAATCGATTCAACCTGGCTTGCAAGGGTTGAAGAAGTTGCAAATTATGCATTTGACAATGACATGTATGTTATTATTAATATGCATCACGATGGTTCGTGGTGTAAACCAACGTATGCATTGCAAGATACAGTAATCGCTGAACTTGTCGCACTCTGGACACAAATTGCAGACCGGTTTAAAGATTATAGCGATTATTTAATTTTTGAAACACTGAATGAACCACGATTAGAAGGATCTCCCGAGGAATGGACAGGTGGAACTGCCGAGGGACGCGATGTAGTTAATAAACTAAATTTGGCAGCAGTAAACACGATTAGAAATACTGGTGGAAATAACCCCACAAGATTTATTATGTGTCCGCCTTATTCGGCAGCTGGATGGGGAGCTCCTTTAAATGATTTTGTAGTCCCCAATAATGACAGTCTGGTTATAGTATCCATACATAATTATACCCCTGTTGCTTTTTGTCTGACTTCTCCGGGAGTATCAACTTGGGGCAGCACGGCCGATAAGACAGCAGTTGATAATGATATGACTCTGTATTACAATAAATTTGTCAGTAAAGGCCGTGCTGTAGTTATTGGCGAATGGGGCTCACTTGATAAAAATAATACAACAGCTCGTACTACACATTCGGATTATGTTGTTAATGTAATTAAATCCAAACAAATGGTACCGGTTGTTTGGGATGATGGCGGTAATATGGGTCTCTTTAACAGGAATACATACACATGGACTTTCCCTACGATTGTTGATGCGATCGTA
>Ga0187886_1002638_pt1 | contig 14140 bp, 12 predicted proteins | sample June2016WEW_20_1_FD_133001 | JGI IMG/M metagenome (GOLD analysis project Ga0187886, IMG submission 133001) | Peatland microbial communities from SPRUCE experiment site at the Marcell Experimental Forest, Minnesota, USA - June2016WEW_20_150 | ecosystem: Environmental > Terrestrial > Soil >... | reverse complement strand
TCAGAAACACTAGATTGCTTCGTCGCTTCGCTCCCCCGGCCTCGCCCGGCGAAGCCGGGGCGGGGCTCGCAATGACAAAGTCCGATTTTGTGTAGCCCTCGTCAGGTTTCCAGCCGCACGATGGTCACGCCCTCGCCGCCTTCGTCCTCCGCGCCGGATTCCACCGCCGCCACTTGCGGATTCCCGCGCAGCACCTGGCGCACCGCGGTTCGCAGCCGGCCGGATCCCTTGCCGTGGATAATGCGCACCCAGGGCAATCCGGCCAGCGCCGCCGAATCAATGTATCGTTCGAGTTCGATCAATCCTTCTTCCACCATCTTCCCGCGCAGGTCGAGCTCAATTCCCGGGCTGGGCTTGGCGGGGCGGACAGTCGCGCGCGAATATTCGGCCGCCGAGGTTTGCGCGGGGGCGGGGGGCTCATTGGAAACGATGAAGTCCCCGCGATCAGCGCGGATCCGCAGCGCACCGAGTTGGATCTCGTACTTGCCTTCCTCGCGGCCGGTGATCTTCCCCGACACGCCCAGACCCTTAAGCCGCACGGTCTCTCCGATGCGAGGCTCGCGGGCGGGTGGGATGGAAACATCGGGTTCCTTCTTTTCCGTATCGCGCTCGATTTTCTCTTCCAGATCGCGCGCTTCGGCGGCGATCTGCTGCAACTCCTGTGCCGCGGCGCTTCCCGCCCGGCGGCGCAGGTCGCGCAATTCGCCGAGCAGATCTTCCAGTTCCTTGCCGGCGCGGGTCCAGGCTTCGTCCAGGATGGCCTGGCGTTCCGCGCCGATGGCGCTGAGCCGGCGAGCCAGTGTCCGTTCGCGCTCCAGCGCCCGCGCGTTGAGCTTCTCGGCGTCGGCGCGCTGGCGGCGGGCCGTTTCCCGCTCGCGTTGGATTTTTTCCAGCAAGCGGTCGGCTTCGAGGTCGCCCGCGTCCACCATCGAGCGGGCTTCGGCAAGGATTTCATCGTTCAATCCGAGCCGGTGGGCGATCGCCAGCGCGTTCGAACGGCCGGGAAGTCCCAGCACCAGGCGGTAGGTGGGTTGCAGCGTGCGCAGATCGAATTCCATCGAAGCATTTTCCGCGCCCGGGGTGTTGTAGGCGAACGCTTTGAGCTCGGGATAGTGCGTCGCCACGAGGGTCGGAATCCCGCGCCGCAACAATGCGGCGAGAATGGCGCGCGCCAGCCCCGAGCCTTCCTGCGGATCGGTTCCGGCGCCGAGCTCATCGAGGATCACCAGCGACTTCGGCGTGGCCGAAGCGAGGATGCGGATTATCTGCCCGACGTGCGCCGAGAAGGTGGAGAGCGATTGCTCGATCGATTGCTCGTCGCCGATGTCGGCGTAAATCGAATCGAAAAAAGCCGTCTGGGAACCCGGTCCGGCCGGGATGTGCATCCCGCAACGGGTCATCAAGGCCAGGAGTCCGGCGGTCTTGAGCGCCACCGTTTTGCCGCCGGTGTTGGGGCCGGTGATCACCAGCGCCTTCACACCCGGCCGGAGGGCGATGTCGATCGGCACAACTTGGGCGGGATCGAGAAGCGGGTGCCGTGCGGAATGGAGGAGCAGCGGGGAGAATTCCGCCCCGGGAATATCGGGAATTTCCACCAACTCGGCCCGTTCGGCGGATAGTTCATCCGCGAAGCGCGCCCGCGCCATCGCGGCGTCGAAATCCGCCAGCGCGTCCACCGTCTGGCGCAGGGATTCGCGCTGCTCCCCGACCGTGGCGGAGAGATCGGCGAGGATGCGCCGGATCTCCTCCTGCTCTTCGAGCACCGCCTCGCGCCAGCGGTTGCCGAGTTCCACCACCGCCAGCGGCTCCACGAACAGCGTGGCGCCGGAGGAGGATTGGTCGTGGACGATTCCGCGCACCCGGTTCTTGAATTCGGCGCGGAGCGGGATCACATAGCGCCCGTCGCGCTGGGTGATGATCGGTTCCTGCAATTGGGCGCCATGCTCGGCGAGGACCCTCTGCATCCGCGAAAGCAACCGGTCCTGGGTGAGGCGCACTTCGGCGCGCAAAGACGCGAGTTTGGGCGACGCGCCGTCGAGGACCACGCCCTCGTCGTTCATCACCCGACCGATGGCGTCGATCAGCCCGCCCCCGTCGTCCATCTTGGCGGCGATCCGCGCCAGATCCGGAATCTCCCCGGCGATGCGGGAAAACGATCGCCGGATGGAGCGGGCGGATTGCAGGGTGGAACGGATGGCCAGGAACGCTTCCGGAAGCAGCGTAATCCCGCGCGCGGCGTCCTCGGCCAAAGGACGGACGTCGCGGGCGCCGCCGATCGAAAGGTCGGAGTGGCGGGCGAGCAGCGACCGGGCTTGGCTGGTTTCATTCAACAGGCGGTTGGCCGTCTCGATATCTGCTCCGGGACGCAAAGCAAGGATGCGTTCCCGCCCGGCGGAAAATGACGTATGCCGCGCCAGCCGTTCCAGCACCTGTTCCAGTTCCAACGTATGAATCGATTTTTCATCCATTATCGTTTTACCGCAGGGGCGCCGCGGCGCGGCACCCTCGTTGCGAATGGTGCCGTCATAATATCAACAAAAACACGATGCCGAAAAAAATCCCCAGCATCGCTCCGCCGACCATATCGGAAACATAATGCACGCCCATCGCCACGCGCGCCATGGCCACCGCCGGCGCCCAGAGAAAAAGCAGCGCGCAAAACCATCCCGGCCCGAATCCCAGGGAGAACACGGCCAGCATCGTCAGGCGCGCCGCGTGGCCCGAGGGGAATGAGTGCGGATCCGTCGAACGATAGATCAGCCCCCACTCTCCTTCGGGTCGAGTGCGGCCGATTACGCGTTTGAGGCCGACGGCGACCAAGGCGGTTGCGCACATCGCCACGAACATCACCAGCATCCGCCATTTCCAGAATCCGTCTCCGCCAAGCCAGATCAGGCCCATAACCGGGATCATGAACCACGAATCGCCGGAGTGGGCCAGAAAGCGCAATAAGTTCCGCAACCGGCCATGCCGTTGCGAGAGATTCATCTTCGCCGAAGCTTGCGCATCGAGTTCGAGCAACCGCGCATACCAGGGGCGGCGGGATTCGGGAAGCGCGATCGGATTGGTCATGAGGTTTGGACCAGACTCCGTCGTTCGATCGCGATTCGAACCAGATCGTATTGATGCGGGGTATCGACGTCCATCCCGAGTTCGGCGAATGGCGAAACGATCGCGCGACCCCTGATCCCGATCCGCTCGGACACTCTGCGCTGGGCCTCCGCGAGCGTAAGCATGCGGAAAACCAGCAAAAAGAGCATATCCATCCCAAGCAATACCGCCATGCGCAGAATGCTTTTTCGCGCGGCGTGCATTCCTTCCCAAAAGTAAGCATTTGGGAGAAGAGACAGACGCAGAACGTGCAAATCTCCGCCGCACAGGGTGCAATCACGCAGATGCGCAAACGATCGCCTGGAATCGGGGAAGCTCACTTCCATTGTTGCCTTTGGAATTACAACGTAGTAAAGATCGTATTCCGACCGGCCGGCGGCATCCACCACCCACTCCACCATTTCCGGAGTGATGGCTGGCAAGTCACCGCTGGCGGAAATAATCAACTGCGCCGAAGGATTATTGTCCAGAATCCATTCTCCGCCCGCCCGGATGTTACGAAAAAGCGACCCATGCTCGGGCAAGCGTGCGGCGATCGCCGGATGCCGGACGGGCGCTTTATCGGGAAGACCGACCAGCACGATTTTACCGACGCGGGGCGAGGCGGCAAGCGCGTCGACCACCCATTGAACCATCGGTTTCCCGCCGATCGGCAGCAGCGCCTTGAAACCGTCGGGTGCTTGGGCGTAGAGCGGATCGCCGCGGCGCAGTTTTCCGCCCGCTGCAACGAGCGCGTCCAGTTTCACTTGCCAAGACTCCGGGTCGTCTCGCTGACGAGACTCGCCGACTTATTCAGCAGCGCTTGTTCTTCTTCGTTGAGCGTGAGGGGAAAGGTGTCGAGGATCCCTTCACCGCCTACCAGATGCGGCAGCGAGACGGTCACGTTGCGGACGCCCGCCACCTCCGCCGCCGGCGAACATACCGTCAGAATCGAGCGCTGATCCTGAAGGATCACCTCGACGATGCGCGCCAGCGCGCTGCCGATGCCGTAGTAAGTGGCGCCTTTGCCTTCGATGATCCGGTACGCCGCGCGACGCACCGCCTCGTCGATCCGGCTGCGGTCTTCCGAAACGCAGGACGTGTTGCGCCGGGCGCAGAATTCCTCCACCGGCAAACCACCCACCGTGGCGATCGACCAGGTGAGCACTTCGGAATCCCCGTGTTCGCCGACGACATACGCGTGCACGTGCTGCGGATCCACGCCCAGGTGCAGCCCGAGGAGCGCGCGGAACCGGGCGGTATCGAGCGTGGTGCCGGAGCCCATCACCCGCCCGGGAGGGACACCGAGCGGGGCGGCGAATTCAGCCGCCAGATGGGTCATGATATCCACCGGATTGGTGGCCACCAGAATCACCGCAGCGGGCGCATAGCGCAACACGCCGGGGACCACGTCGGCAAACACCGCCGCGTTGCGGGAAAGCAGTTCGAGCCGGGTCTCGCCCGGCTTCTGGGCGACGCCGGCGGCAAGGATCACCACGCGGCAACCGGTCAGGTCCGAGTATTCGCCGGCCGTTACATGGAGCGGATTGGCGAAAGGCACCGCGTGGAAAATATCGTCCGCTTCGGCCTGCGCGCGCTTGAGGTTCTTATCCACGAGCACGATTTCCCGGCCGACGCCGCGCATCACCATGGCATACGCCGCCGTCGAACCGACAACCCCGCTGCCGACGATTCCGATTTTCATTTTGCACCTCGTTCCGCGGACAAATCTTGGTTTCCGACGGAATTATATCGTGAGAATGCGCGCGATCCGGAGTATGCCATCGGGCTGTGAAACGACGGAACGCTGTATATCCGCAGGGTTCGGCAATTGTGGAGGGGATTATTCCAGGCTTGGCACGACGAGCAAGAGTCGAATCCGGAGGGACTGTCTAGGCATACCGAGCCTAGTCGAAGCGGGTTCATCCGCGATAAGTTCTCAATTCGGGCGTAGTGGCCGCAACCCAGATTACGGCAACCAGGCTTCCAAGCCCTCCCAAAATCACCGAGGCCGGTGCGCCCAGCCAATTGGCCACCGCTCCGGCTTCGAACTCGCCCAGTTGCGGCCCGCCCATAAAGAAAATCATATTCAGGCTGACCATCCGGCCGCGCAGGGCATCCGGCGTTTGCAATTGGCGGGAGGTATTGCGGATGACCGTGCTAACCATATCGGATGCACCGGTGAGGGCCAGGGCGGAGAATGTAAGCAAGAAGGTTCTCGAAATTCCGAAGAGGATCGTGCCCAGACTGAACAAGCCGACGGCGATGAGCAGCACACGCCCCTGCCGCGGAATCCGTCGGAGGAGGGAGAGGGTTACGCCCGATGTAAGCGCACCAATCGCGGTTGCGGAAAAGAGCACGCCATACCCTTCGGCGCCGACATGCAGGATATCGGCGGCGAAAATGGGCAGGAGCGCCGAGGCGGAGGCGAAAAACGTGGCGATGAAATCGAGCAGCATGGTGGAACGGATGATCGGATGCGAAAAGACAAAGCGCATCCCTTCCAGCGCCGCGCCGAAAGATATCCTCCCGCGATCTTCGATTCGGCCGCCGATCCCGGTCATTGCCAACAGCGAGAAGATCACCGCCAGAAACGAAACTGCGTTGATGAAATACACCCAACCTAAACCCGATCGGCCGATCATCAGACCCCCCAGCGCCGGACCCAGCACGTTCGCCGCCTGGAACATCGTCGAGTTAACGCTGAAGGCGTTGGCCAGATCTTCCCGGGGCACGAGCGTCGGGATGAGCGATTGGCGCGCCGGCGAGTCGAAGGCGCCGAAGGTGGAACTCAGCGCCGCCAGCAGGTAAAGCAACCCGACGGTCATCGTGTTGGTGAAAGTGAAAGCGGCGAAGGCCAGCGCCACAACCGCCATCCCGCTTTGCGTCACCAACATCATTTTTCGTCGGTCGAGCGAATCCGCCGCCACGCCGCTGAGGATGCCGAAGATAAATATCGGGAGCAACCGGACCAGCCCGACGATGCCGAGCGCCAGCGGGTTGTGCGTCAACGCGTACACCTGCCAGAGGATCGCCACCGACTGCATTTGGCTACCGGTGAAGCTGATGAACTGGCCGGTCCACAGCAGGCGGAAATTCCGCTGCCGGAGGGCGGCGAACACCCTGGGCCCGGAGGGCACGGGAGGATTTGGTCCGCTGCTGGCGGAAGGTTTTGGATCCGACGGGTTGTTCATGCCGGCTTTCGGAGGAGATCGCTGGGTTACGTCCCCCAGTCACGCAGGTAAAGGAAATCGTATCCTACCGTGCGATGGCTGAGTTTGGCGATCGGAGGAAGCACCCGTTTGAATTGGTTGCGCCGGACGGTTTCCACCACGCGCTCGACGAGCGCTTTTTTGAATCCGGCTTGGACGCATTCTTCGGGGCTGTAGCGTTCGTCGACCAGCAGGTAGAGCAGCTGGTCGGCTTCGGTGTACGTGAATCCCAGTTCGCCTTCGTCGGTCTGCCCGGCCCACAAGTCGGCCGTCGGCGGTTTGGAGACGATCTCTTCCGGCACGCCGATCGCGCGGGCCAGTTGGCGCACCTGGGTCTTATAGAGGTCGCCAAGCGGATTGATGGCGCAGGCGGAATCCCCATAGAGGGTTGTGTACCCCAGCATGATCTCGGTTTTGTTTCCGGTGCCGACGACCAACCCTCCGAATTCCGCGGATTGGTCGTAGAGCACGATCATCCGCTCGCGGGCCATGACGTTTCCCTTGCGGCGCGAATTCATTTTCGGAAATTGCTCGAAGACCGGTTCCACCATCGGGGTGATGTCGACGGTGAGGGTTTGGACGCCGGTGGCCTGGATGACCAACGCGGCGTGGTGGAGGGAATCCGGCGAGGAATGTTTGTAGGGCATGCAGACGGCAAGCACGTTCTCCGGCCCCAGCGCCTCGGCGGCCAGATAACATGATAGCGCCGAATCGATTCCGCCCGACACTCCCACTACCGCGCGCCGGAGCCCGGTCCGCGTAATTTCCTCCCGCACGAACGATACGAGCACCTTCCGCGCAAGGGATGTGTTGATTTCCAGAAGGTCGGGGCCGCTAGCCATATCGCTCCTTGTCATCGCAGGTTGGTGGTCTGGGTGTGGTCGGACAGGATGCGCTGCAGTTCGCGCTGAACCAGCGCGGTGCGTTCGTCGCGCAGCAGGGGAAGCCGGGCCCTCGTGCGGTGCAGCTGGTCGAGGTCGAGTTCGGCCAAAGTCAGCGACTCCTCGTGGTAGGGCCCATGGACGACGGGTTTCCCATTCGGATCGAACACCATCGCACCGCCCCAGAAGTTCAACCCGTCTTCGAACCCCACTTTGTTGGTGTGAGCCACGAACGCGGTGAAAAGGCTGGCATAGCCGCGGTTCACCCGTTCCACCCAATTGGCCGAATCCAACACCTCTCCGGTGCCCAAGCCCCGCCCGGGCGAAGAGGACATAAAGAGGAAGACATCCGCGCCGTCGAGCCAGAGCAGGTAGGGGGGCGAAGCGTGCCAAAAATCCTCGCAGATCAGCATTCCCAGCCGGCCGAACCGCGTGTCGAACGCCTGAACCCGGTCTCCCAGCGCGAAGAAGCGGCCTTCGTCGAACATCCCGTAGGTCGGAAGATAAACTTTGCGGTGGACGTGCACTACTTCTCCGCCCGAGAGATAAGCCGACGAAATGTAAAACCGGTTGCGGACATCCTCTTCCACGAAGCCCACGGCGATGTCGATCTCGCGGCTGGCTTTCAAGAGCGGCTGGAAAACGGGGTCCTTCGCGGTCGGCCGGCAAGCCACCGCCGCGGCCAGATCCTGCAGCGCGTAACCCGTCAGGGAAAGCTCGGGGAATACGATCAGTTCGGCTCCCTGCCGGCGGGCGCGCCGGATGAATGCCAGATGTTTTTCCAGGTTGGCTGGAACATTTCCAAGCGTGGTGGATATCTGGGCGAGGGCGAGGTTTAGTTTCATGGAAAATAATGATACCACCGACAATCCCGAAACGTCACGGAAGGGTATTGGTTTTGCTCCTCGCCAGCTTTGCCGCGCGGAAGTACAACCTAACCCCTTTCCCCTAATCTGATCAAGGATTAAGTAAGTTGCTACCAACCCCTTTCCCCTTCCCTTAAGGGAAGGGGAAAGGGGCTAGGGGATAGAGGTTAGGTCGTCAAGATGGAAGGGAAGGGGAAAGGGGCTAGGGGATAGAGGTTAGGTCGTCAAGATGGAAGGGAAGGGGAAAGGGGCTAGGGGATAGGGGTTGGGTCGTTAAGATGGAAGGGAGGGGAAAGGGGCTGGGGGTTAGGTCCTCCGATAAGCAACCGATAGGCCCACGTTATAATCCGGCCATGAGCAATGGAAACGAAATGGCCTCTCCCGGAAGCGCACCCGCAATTCTGATTTTATTCTTCCTGACTGCCTGCGCCTCCGGCGCGCGAAACACGCCTCCGGTGGAACCGGTTACCCCGCCTGCGTCGTCCGGCATCGCGCCGGCCGCTTCGAATCCTTCAACGTTTGCTGCGGCACTCCCTTCGCCGACGTCCAACCCGACTGACGCCGGGATGTCAACCTCCACTCCGGCTGAACCAACCCCGGATTGGTCCGTGAAATCGCGCCAGGTCGATGAACTGTTCGCTTCATATATAACCGGCCGCTCGCCCGGAGCCGCGGTCATCGTCATCCAGGATGGAAAAATCGCGCACGAGGCCGGGTACGGTCTCGCCGATCTGGCGAAAGGCACACCGGTAACCCCCTCGCAAATATTCCATCTGGCGTCGGTGGGTAAGCAGTTCACCGCGCTGGCCGTGTTGATCCTCGTGGAGAAGGGCAAGCTCGATCTCGACGACCCGGTCGAAAAATATCTTCCGGAACTTGCGAATTTCGGAAACGGCGTGACGATCCGCCGGTTGCTAAATGATACGTCGGGCATCCCCGACGCGTATAGCGGGGATTTATATAAGGCGCTGATGCAACAGGCGGCGCGGCCGACGAACGCGGATTTACTGGCAGTGCTATCGACGGCGGACGGCCTGCTCTTCGATCCCGGGTTCCAATTCAAATACAGCAACACCGGTTATGACGTTCTCGGCGCGCTGATCGAACGCGTGTCGGGCGAATCGTATCCGGATTTTCTGGAAGAAAATATCTTCGGCCCGTTGGGAATGAAGAATTCCTTCTCGCTGCCCAGCCCCCGGCAGAAGACCGACCCGCTCCTGGCGCACTCATACGTGAAGTACCAGGGGGTAATCCAACCCTACGATACCTACTGGCTCGACGACATCGTCGGCTCCGGGACGATTTATTCAAACGTCGAGGACATGTTCCTCTACGATCAAGCGTTATATACGGACGCGATTATCCCCCAATCGACGCTGGCGGAAGCCTTCCAACCGGCCGTGTTGTACGATGGCGTGAAATACCCGTACGGGTTTGGTTGGGAGATCAAGGACGAGAATGGGATACGTTCCTATTGGCATTCCGGAAAGTGGCTGGGGTATCGATCGTTTTATGAGCGATTCCCTGATTTAAAATTATCCATTGTCGTGTTGATGAACTGGAACTATGGTCCGACCGTGGAAGATGTCGAATCCTCGATCCGGAAGATCTACTTGGATTGAACCACACTTAATCCAGTAATGTCACACGGTAAGCCGGACTTCGGGGGCAGGGGATCGACTGAATAATCACCGACCAAGTGTCAGTCTATAAAAGAAGAGGCCGCATGCGTTTTTCCGAATGCTTTGGTAGCACCCTTCGCGAGGATCCGTCCGAGGCGGATACTGCCTCCGCCCGTCTCTTGCTCCGGGCGGCCTACATTCGCCCGCTGGCCTCGGGCATCTTCAGCTTCCTTCCGCTGGGATTCCGCGTGAAAACCAAGATCGAACGGATCCTGCGCGAAGAGATGGAATCCATCGGCGGGCAGGAACTGCTTATGCCGGTTGTGCATCCTGCGGAGATCTGGAAACGCAGCGGCCGCTGGCAGCGGATCGGCGCCGAGATGGGCCGGCTGCAGGACCGGGCCGGGCGCGATCTCGTCCTGGCAATGACCCACGAGGAAGTCGTTGCCACGTTCGCCGCTTCCGAGATCCGCTCCTACCGGGATATGCCGCGCTTAATCTTTCACATCCAAACCAAATGGCGAGATGATCCGCGGCCGCGCGCCGGATTAATCCGCGTCCGGGAATTCACGATGCTGGATTCCTACAGTTTGGATTCTTCACCGTCAGGAATGGAGACGCAATATCAGGCGCACGCCGAAGCCTACCTGCGGATCTTCCGTCGCTGCGGGCTGCCGGTGGAGGCGGTTGACTCCGACGCCGGGATGATGGGCGGGAAGGCGGCGCAGGAATATATGTACCTCACGCCGATTGGCGAGGATACGCTGCTGATCTGTTCCGCCTGCGGCTACCGCGCCAATCGGCAGGCAGCGCGGTTTCGGAAACCCGCGGCCCCAGCGGAAGATCCGAAGCCGGTCGAAAAGGTGGCCACGCCCGGTGTTACCTCGATCGAAGATCTCGCCTCGTTTCTCCACCTTCCGCCCGCGCGCATGGCCAAGGCGGTTTTCCACGTGGCTACGCTGATGGATGGCAGCGACCGGCGCGAACAGTTTGTGTTTTCCGTCGTCCGCGGCGATATGGAGGTGAACGAAACCAAACTGGCCAATACGATCGGCGCGCTCGACCTGCGCCCGGCCCGTGAAGAGGAAATCCGCGCAACGGGAGCGGTCCCCGGTTATGCTTCCCCGATCGGTGTGCGCGGGGCGCAAATTATCGCCGACGATTCCATTCCCTCCAGCCCGAATCTGGTGGCCGGAGCCAACCTGGAAGGATTCCACCTGCTCAACGTCAACTACGGACGCGAATTCCAGGCGGATAGAATCGCCGATATTGCCTCGGCCGGCGAAGGGAATGCCTGCCCGTCGTGCGGCGGACCAATGGAAATGCGGCGCGGGGTGGAGGTAGGAAATATTTTTCAGCTCGGCACACGCTACAGCGAACCGATGGAATGCCGTTACTTGGACCGCGAAGGCCGGGCCCGGCCGGTGTGGATGGGATCCTACGGGATCGGCGTGGGGCTCCTGATGGCGTGCATCGCCGAGGAGCATCACGATGAATTCGGATTGATCTGGCCGATCTCCGTCGCCCCCTACCACGTGGCACTGATCGGGTTGGGCTGCAAAGAGGAATCGGAGGAAGTGTACCGGATGCTTTGTGCCGCCGGGATCGAGGTTTTTTACGACGACCGCAACGAACGCGCCGGGGTGATGTTTACCGACGCGGACCTCATGGGCTTCCCGCTGCGCCTGACCGTAAGCGATCGCTCCATCCAGCAGGGCGGGGTGGAATACAAACGGCGCGATCTGCCGGGGAAGCGCATTCTTCCGCGGGAGACGCTGGTACGGGAAATTCGCAAAGAGATAGATGCGCTGTTTGCGAATCTCTCCGGACCGAACCCCGATGAAAGAACGTAAGGTTCTCTTCCTGTGTTATGGGAATTTATGCCGGAGCCCAATGGCCGCGGGCTTTTTCAACGCGTTGCGGGGTGGGCATCCCGTCGCCGCTGAAAGCGCCGGGGTTGGGGCGGTCGAAGGAACTCCCGCCGCCTTGCTCGCTCAGCCGGAAATGAAACGCCGCGGGATAGACATTTCCGGCCACCATGCGCGCAACATCGCTTCGGTGGACTTGGAGGCCTACGAGGAAATCATCGCCTTGGATCGGGAGGTGGCGTCGCTTTTAGAGAAGGTCGCTCCGATGCATCCCAGGATGCGGGTCTGGAATATCACGGATCCGTACGGCGGCTCGGCGGGAGATTACCGGGACACGGCGGAAATCGTGAAGACGTATGTCGAGGATTATTTACGCAGCTTGACGAGTGGTTGACCGCCGATCCGCTATATCTGCGATAGGATCAATCCCATCCCTTTGTTTTCGGCGACGGCGAGAATTTTTCCCATGGCGTTTTTTTCCTCCATGGTCCGGTACGTGTCGTAGGGGCATTGTTCAAGGTGCATCCGAAGGAGGGTCACCTCGTCTGCGTTCAGAAAGCCGAGGTAGATCGCATCCGTAGCATCAGCCAGATTTCCATAGCGTTCGGTCAGCTTCCCCAGGAGCAGGATCATTCGTGTCAGTCCCGGAAAGTTCGGGGCTTCGTCCGGCAAGTGGTCAAAAAGGTAGTCGACGATGCTGCCGACCGGACGGTATGGCTCCTGCTCGAAACGGAAGCTGGCGATGTCGTATCCGTCGATATCCCCGGAGAAATAATTTCCCGGTGGAATGGAGAATTGAATCCGTCGGCGGATATCGCCTTTGGTGATGGATTGATATCGCTTGGCGTCAAACAACGCGAGGTGAAATACAATCGACATGAGAATCCCGTCCGGAGCGGTCCGGGATAAGTATACGTTTTTTCCGCCGATGGAAATACTGTTGGAAGAAGCAGAATCTTGCTAAAAACGTCACTTTTTTCCATGATGGATTGGCGTTTTTAGCCGATCACTAATCTCTCAACTGAAATTAACAGCTTTCTATCGGTTTCCTGCGTATATATTAATTGGAGTATGATACATAGGTTCTCCATCGAGAATTGGGAGGCAATATGGAACTTACGAGCATCCTCCAGAACCAGAATGTGACGTATATGATCCTCATCGTGGCGCTCTGGACGCTGATCATGGCCACTGTCGTTCCCGGAACGGGTGCGTTTGAGGTCGTGGCCGGTGTTGGTCTATTTATTTCCATCGTCGCCGTTTTTTTAGAGCCGGTCAACCTCTGGGCGATTCCGCTGATCTTCCTCGGCGTGATCGCGTTCTTCCTCGAGTTGCGCATCAATACGCGCGGAATTCTCCTTCTGGTGTCGATCGTACTTGCCACGGTGGGGTCCGCCTTCCTTTTCCGGGGGTCGAACGGGGAATCGGCGGGTGTGTCCTGGTGGATCGCGGCGATCGGTAGTATGCTGACGGCTGGTTTTTTCTGGCTGGCGTTCAGCACCTATTTGCATTCCGGCCGGTCGGTTGTGGATTTCAGCGCCGATAAAGTGGTCGGCCAGGTGGGAACGGCCAAAACCGACATCTCCATGCAGCAGGGTATGGTCCAGGTGGCGAGCGCCCTGTGGAGCGCCAGATCGGATTCGCCGATCCCCTCGGGATCCCGCGTGCGCGTCCACTCCCGCCACGGGTTGGTGTTGACGGTTCAAAAAGAGGATTAATTCTTGACCTCTAAAACCGCACTTCCCTATGGAACGTGGCCGAGCCCGATCCAACCGGAAATCCTCGGGCTCGGCAAACGGTTTAATGACGTTCAATGGAACAGCGACGGAAGCCGCCTGCTGTGGTTGGAGGAACGTTCGGGGAAGGGAGTGATCGTCGCCCGCGATGGCGAAGAAGCGCCGCGGGATCTGACCGAAACGCACCGGGTGCGGGGCGGTGTGGGTTACGGCGGCGGCGATTTTTGCGCGGCGAAGGATTTTGTCGTCTTTGTGGAGAAGAACGGCCGATTGTACCGCGCACCGATCGGCACGGGGGAGATCCATGCGATCACGCCGGAGTTCGGCACCGCAGCTTCGCCCGCGGTATCTCCCGACGGCCGCTGGGTCGTCTATGTGCATTCCTACGAGAAGAAGGACCGGCTGGCGATCGTCGATTCCGAAGGCCGCGAGTGGCCGCGGATTCTGGTCGAGGGCGCGGATTTTTACATGCAGCCGATCTGGCATCCGGACGGCGAAGAGATTGCCTGGGTGGAATGGAACCATCCGCAAATGCCGTGGGACGGCGCGCTGCTGAAAACCGCGCGCTGGACCCGTGAGAAGGGCATCCTCGGCGATCCAAAACTGCTGGCCGGGGGCGCCGATATTCCCGTGATGCAACCGGCCTTCTCCCCGGACGGGCGCACCCTTGCCGTCATCGCCGGCGAAGGGGAAACGGATTCGCTTCTTCTCTTTGATTTGAAAAAAGGAACGCAAAAGGCGCTGATCGAGGGCGCAGTTCTGATGGATCCCGCCTGGGTCCAGGGCGTGCGCTCGTTCGGCTGGTCCCACGACGGCCGAAGGATTTTTTACCGTCTCAACGAAAATGGATTCGCTTCGATTGGAT